>Ga0114959_10002467_pt1 | contig 15141 bp, 20 predicted proteins | sample C_130625_EF_Meta_FD_87317 | JGI IMG/M metagenome (GOLD analysis project Ga0114959, IMG submission 87317) | Freshwater microbial communities from Lake Croche, Canada to study carbon cycling - C_130625_EF_MetaG | ecosystem: Environmental > Aquatic > Freshwater > Lake | place: Lake Croche, Canada...
CTTCCTCAACAGGTGCTTCCTCAACAGGTGCTTCCTCAACAGGTGCTTCCTCAACAGGTGCTTCCTCAACAGGTGCTTCCTCAACGGGCTCAACCTCAACAGGTGCTTCCTCAACAGGTACTTCCTCCGCGACCGGCGCCTCCTCAACAGGTGCCTCCTCAACAGGTACTTCCTCCGCGACCGGCGCCTCCTCAACAGGCACTTCCTCCGCGGGTATTTCTACAAACTCAATAGCATTTATTTCTGTATCAGACATATTTAATATTATACATTATTAAATATTTTAATTCACATAAATCTACCAATTTAATAAACGCGTATGGAAATATAAGCATCTAAATATGTACAGATAAAAATCAAAAAACATTATGTAGAGGAGGATTTCAAGATTGTTTTTGACGTTGATCGGGTTCCCGACCTAGATTTTGATCGGGTTCTCGATCTAGCTTTTGATGATACCCTTGTTTTTTTTCTAGTTCCGGAACTTCTTTCCCTTTTGCGTTTCTCTGTAATTGGTTGAGGTTCAAATTGCGCCAAAGAATTTTCATATGCTTCTTCTTCGGCCTTTTCCTCTAAAAATAGTTCTTTAATTTGGTTAAAAACCTCTGAACCAGAATCGTCGTCTGTATATGGCATCGCGTAAATAATTTCTAACCAGCTTGTCAAAAAATTATCATAAGGTACCCATGAAAAAATATACGAATAATAAGCCAATCTATGATACAAGGTATCAGATAAATCTTTACGTATTTCAGAAACATCAAATGTTTCTGAGGAACCACCAATCAAAATACTTTTATATTTTTGTTTTAATTCGTCTCCCCCCTTCGTCTCACAAAAATTCGAAATTATATTTTTCACGAAATTGATTTTTTTTTCAAATGAAAATTCAATACCTTTGGTGGATTCCTTTGTTGATGGAGTGACTTCAATCGTCATTGGAACTACCTTCATATCGGTCATTTTTTGTTTTTGTGATATATATTTTGTCATTGTGGTCGTTTTTTGCGCATTATTGCCAAATTTACCGATGTTGCTGGCAGCTTTTGCGCTTCGCATCATGCGACCCAATCCTTTGGACGGAACACCACCTCTGGCCGAAAAAGCCACCTGAAACGTACTGGAAAAATGTATTTTATTGTCATCCGCACCAATATGTGTATACGACTTTACACTAGGAAAAATTTTAAATGCGCCCTTTTTTTTATCAAAAATTATAAATTCATTTACCAAATAACGCGCACGATTATTTTCCTGTATATCCGTATCATTACCACCAATTTCTCTGCCGCTAGTAGTTAATCTTTCATTAATACGCTTAATTTGCGCAATACGCAATTCGAACCATTCCTTTACTTTTGGTTTTCGTGAAAAATCAACATCAAATGGATTTAAACCCAATAACACGGTGGTCGAACCCAGTTGTAATGCCATTTCTAATGTTTGAATGATTTTATTGTTGTTTTCCATTATTCCATCTTCTACCATAGAAATGATCTGTTTTTTTCGTTCCACCGGGTCTACATTATCACCCTGATATTGTTGTATTTGGTGTACTTTGTCTTTGGCCTTGATCCCCTTTTCATTTTTATGATACGTATATATACAAGGTAATTTCAATAGTATCGATGTTACAAATACAACATCGTCGTGGGTTACCATGGTAAATGTATTGTCTTTCGCACCAGTATATATTTTCCAAGCAAGCATAAACATCACTTGCATCATATCGCCATATTCCTTTCCCCAAAAATGTTTGATTTTTTCGGCATTCAGTACTTCATTTTTACCAGCAGAATTGATCAATGTATTTTTTTTGTCATTACCTTGTAAATAATCATACCCACTATGATTAGGCTTTCCGGGTTTATTACGTTCGCGGGATATTTTATTCCCTCCAAAGGAATGACCCAATGCCGTTATGTTAAAATCAAATAATGGGTAAGGCTTGTCGGAATACATCGTTGCTTCGTATCTATTGTAATCTTTTTCCGGTTTTTTGGGTTCAGGGACACCCATCTCTTCTAAAATGGAATGGTCGAATATGATCGTTTTATTGGGTTCGGGCCAAAAGAGATTGGGCGATGACCGAACGAATGGATCGCCAACTTCACTGGCAAAATTGCCAATGATTTCACCGCCTTTCATGACATAATCCGATGGAGTAATACCCGTTTCATAAAATACCCTTTGTATTGGTAATCTGGGATTTAATGTTTCTGTCTTTAACCAAGTGTGCGGTATGAATGTGACAGAATCCTTGATTACCTTTTTCAGTTTTTCTAAATTTGGAAGACCAACCGCTTTATTATTCAATGTTATCCCATGAAACATTTCGTCCATCAATCTAGACATACCTTTCACACTAGGTGATTCTTTCGCGTCCTTTTCAATGTCTCTTCTTCTAAACAATTGATTAAAATCTCTTATTGTATTCACATTGGCTTCGCGTATATTTAAATCTGAATAGTTAAAAAGTGTAGATATTGTTTGACTACCTTCTTGTACTACAAAATTTGTTCCATCATATTTTACAAGAATCGTACTCATTATACAGTATAAATATAAAAAAACACCCACTATTACTTTAGCTTTGAGTTATACTTTGGAAGATTTACACATATTTGTCCAAGACACAACGCGGTATCAAACGGTCCTTCATAATTTCCAATTTTTTGAAGCATTTGTTGATAGTCACCTCACTCACCCCACAAATGGCTTTAATATCCATTTTAGTAATATTCAGTTGGCAATTGTGGGATATGAAAAACACGATGCCCGCCGCCACCGCATGAGGTGTATTATTGTTAATAATACACTGATCTTCCACCTTTTGCGCAATGAATTTAGACAACAGGATCAATTCACCGTTAATATTGAGACGACTACAGAACCTCTCAATAAACGCAATCGGTTTGGTCAATCCCAGCTCCGTCTGTTGCGAAGGATCGTAATTGCGCTCAATGTTGTGGAGGATTTTTACCGCGGTCGAACATCCCGCCGTCGCACTCGCCTTGTCCAAGCGGAAAATTTCCGCGATTTCGTGCGCAGTACGCGGGCAACCGTTCAGCCGACATGATATGTATATCGACGCCGACTTGATGCCGTCGCGATTCATACCGCGAAACATTTTCTGCTCCGAAATATCCTTGTGAATAGCCACCGCATCGTCAATGAAAATTTTGGGTATTCCCGCGTTTTGTGCCATAATCGTAATAAACTGGAACTCGTCGTAGAGCGACTTTTCCCGGTGAGGCATCGACTGCCATTCGGTCCATTTTCGGATCTTGCGCATTTCGTACGTGGAACAATTCGAGACCAATACCTTACAACCAAACGAGGATTCGACCAACAGTGGATTGATGGGGTTCCCACACCGCGTGGGATCACTCTGGTTTTTGTCGTCGCCGCCGTAAAAGCGCCACTCGGGCGAATAGTCCAACGTTTTGGTGTTGATCCGGGCACATTGCGCATTCGCACAAGTCGGAAATCCGTCCTCGCCGACGATTAAACAACTCCTACACTCGTGACATACATCAAATTCGTGTGAACTGTGCATTTTGGACAAATCCTCCGGAGTTATTTGTGGACTGCGGTCATCGTTATCAAATGCCTCCCACAATTTGTCCTTTTCCCTTTTAGAAAGAATCTTGTGCTTTTTTTGGGTTTTGTTGTTGGGCTTCTTACGCTCGACACATTTCATAGCTACATCTTCACAGACCTTGACTTCCAATGTTTTTGCGACGAGTGCTCGCTTCGGAACACGTATCTTAATTATAATTTTGGCAGGATCCATGAATTACGTGTATGATAATTAACTATCCTACACTAAACTTTCTCTCTATATCAATTTTTATATATGGTTTTTGTATAGGGCCGACCGTACAAAAATGGCAGAAGAAACTGGATCCGTCCAAAAAGTTCTTAATAAATTATTAACCAAAGTGTTGGGGACGGCAGATAAAGAAATATGTGACAAAATTCCCGAGATTGTTGAACGCCGGTCCAATGAAATAGTACAAAAAATCGTCGCCAGTTTAAGCAAAGAGGCGAGTGAACTTAAAGACGAGATGGTACAACAATTTAAAAAGGACATTGCCAAGAATTTAAGGCCCGCCGTATCCGGCGTGGGAACAGCTCTTAAAGTCGCCATAATGAATTCAACCCAACCCGATTCGAGCCCCGCCAGTTCGAGCCCTACTGTTGCGTCCACGGCACCCGCTGCCACAGTTGGCGGCGGAAAACGGGCTTCCAAGAAAACAAGACGAATGCGTGTAAGAAAAAATCGCACGGCTCGCCGTCGCTGGTAATATGGAATAATCACATACAAAAATATCGGGATAATGTAAAGTTGCCATGTCCGATGAACAAGGAGTAGAAAAGCAAATTAAAACCCATTTGCTCAGAATATTGGACGGTAAAATATGTAGTGAAGTAAATCGCCTAATCAATACACGCGCCAAAGAAATATACGGACCCGTGTTGAAATCCATATTTAGTGAAGATTACAAGAACGAAATTTACAACACGTATTTGGAGTCCGTTTTAGCGACGTTTGATCCCGCGAATCACGAAGTTGACATATTGGAAGGCATAGATAAAACCCTGAAAAGAACCCGTCGCCCCAACGCCAATGTCACACGAAAATATATCGAGGCGCGTAAAAAACAACGCAAGAACCGGTTAACAATTTTGGGACCGGAGCCAGCCCCCCTGGAATTAACGAGTGTGGATATGAAAAAAGAATTTTTGAAACTAAAAGAACGTAAACTGGTGTTTAAACCTTTGCCAGCTACCCGAAAAAAACGCTTATCAATCGATGAAAAAGCGAATCTTGCGTACGAAATCGGCGACATCATTTCCGGCGTATTCAAGTAAAACACCCCCTCTCAATTGTGGATTTTCTTGTCCAATTTTTCGAAAAGATCCATACTATACACCAAATTACCCATTGGTTTGTAGTTCTTGACCGGAATGTAATTCTTTTGTTCCTTTGTCGGGGGCTGTGACGCCTGCTGATGGTTGAAGAGCGCATTGTCTAGAGGATTGTCCGAAATCATCCCCGAATTGGGGTTGTCCTCGACATGTTTGTGGTCAATAACCACCCCCTTTTCGTTCAATACAATTCCCGTTTTTTTCTTGATTTCATTACGGACATACGATGGCACCCAGTTATGCCACGAAATAAACAACGTGTTGGGATGTATATATTTGATGTGGAACCCGTTTCGCTCCAATTGAGACACTAAATAACCTATACACTCGCCCTTGTCGTAAATCGGTTCTCCCACAATATACTCGGGTACCGCAAACCAAATAAAATTTTCGGTATATTTTTTTTGCCGGGCAGTGTACTGAATACGCTTGTGAATCCTTCCCAAGATTTTGTTAAAAATGGACATTTGCTTCAAATCCCGGCGCTGCTTTTTTTCGTATAAATCGTCAATGTTGATTTTCGTGTTGTTTTCTTCTTCGTCGGGCATCATGAAAATCGACATCTTTCGCGGAGAACCCGGTAAGTTTAATTTTAACGATATAGAAAACATAAAGATTTTTTGTGGGGTATTTTATCGAAATGACGGAACCCGGCGACACCGCCGTACTCGGCATCCTTAATGACGAAAACGGAAAAAACAAACCAGTCGTTACTCACCTGGTGTTATCCGGCGGTGGAGTGGCCGGATTCACGTTTTACGGAATCCTGCGCGAAACCCACCGCAATGGCCTGTGGAAACTGGACAACATCCAAACCATGTACGGAACCTCGATTGGGGCGGTTCTCGCCGTCATATTGGCGCTTAATTACGAATGGGAGATTTTGGACACCTACCTTATTAAACGCCCCTGGCAAAACATTTTCAAATTTGATGTGTATTCTATACTCAACGTTTTTGATAATAAAGGCATTTTTAATATCAAAATCTTTGAAGAAATCATGGCTCCGCTCTTTGCCGGAATGGAAATGCCCCTCAACATCACCCTGAAAGAATTTTATGAAAAAACGGGGAAAGAAATCCACATATTCTCAACCGAACTAAATTCCATGAAACCAGTGGACATTTCCTACAAAACTCACCCCGATTGGTCCGTCGTTCAGAGTATTTACTGTTCGTCGGCCCTGCCCATCGTTTTCGAACCGCATATTGAATTACATTCGGGAGAACCGGATAACCATAAATGCTATGTTGACGGGGGGTTTTTCATCAATTACCCGCTCACCCAATGTATCCAAGATACGGGGGCAAATCCCGACGAAATCTTGGCGGTAAATAAACTCCAAAATACGTCGGACATCCCCATTGGGCGGGACACCACCTTTTTCGACTATATTTTAATTGCGTTTAACCATTTGTTTGACATCGTGTTAAATCAATATCAAGGGGGGACAACCGTCACCGTCCCTCACGAATTCACCATCATTGATGGTGCTATTACCCTTCAGTCAATACTGGATACCGCCATGTCCATGGACGAACGGATACGGCTTATTCAAGTGGGTGCCGATATGGCCAACGGCGGCCAAAATTCGAAGAATTCCCTCGATGAACATTACCATTCCTGAATAATATTCTCAAACCGCCGTCCCGCCTCTTCCGGTTGTATTCGTTTAAACACGTTGAAATGTAACATGTCCAAGAAAAGGGCGTTCAACTCTCTGGCCACGTCGGTCGGTATTAAATACGCCGTGCGATGTAACACATATATCAGAGAAATTCCCAAACCGTAAGTATCTATGGTATTTAATAGACTGTTTATAAAATCTTCGTAGGAATATTCGTCAATGTCTCTGAATAAAAATGTGTGAAATTCATCCATGTGGCGTTTAATCATCTCTAATAAATTGTGGTCCTTTTCGGGTTGTCCACCAAACGACTTTTCGGTGACCTCCATGAAATAGTTGATGTGGCCATTGGCGTCGTCTTCGACGTCCCTCACAAAATCTTTAAATTGCCTTTCTCTCCGCGCAAATTGTACGTCCCCCTTTTCCCCCGCGGCGACCTTGTCAAACTCGTCCTTGTTTATGAAAATAATTTCCGGAGGATAGGACCAATGTAAACCGGTATTGTAATAGGTCGATGATTTACCCATTTTTTTTATAACATCTGCCATCATCATCAGACCGAAATCGATGAAATTTAGTCGGCGTTTTTTCATGTCGTAAACAATATTTTGCGGCTTCAAATCATTGTGTATTACGTTCTTTCTTTTCAAAAGCAACACCCCCTCGAACAAACGACGCGATTCCTTCCAGAAATCCCGCATGATTTTTTGATATTTTTTGGGCGCGTTCTCCGACGATTGGTGGTAAATCTTGTCCGCAAATTGTTTCAGTTGAAGCCCACCGTAATCCATCACTAATAATCGGTAGTCGTCCAAATTTTTTGGTGAAAAATAATCACACCGCTTTACCGATTTTTTAGCGGCCTCGGTCTTTTCGGGAGAACACTGGAGAGGGGCACCTAAATAATATTCATGTGCGCGGTCGATTTGCTCCATGATATTGTATTCCTTCATTTCGATCTCGGCTTCGGATTTTTTCATAATTTTCGATATTTTATTTTTATAATTTATCGTTTTTCGCGTTTTTTTACATTTTAAACTAGGTTTGTGTACACAACCGTATTTACCTTCGCCAATAATTTGCGATATTTTGGCGGTTTTAACCATCTAAAATCAATACAAGAGATATATTATATTGATAAAGAAAACCGAGTATTACGTAGAAGAAGTCACGGTCGTGACAAATGTTGCTAAACCATTTGCGGTTATCTTCGAGTCGAAATCGATGATGTTACCGTTGTCAAAAGTGACCTTTACTGTGGGATACCCCTCGATGTTATAAGTCTTCAACTTTTCCGTAATGTCCGTATCGGTCGTGTCGGTACAGTCAATGTCGTGACAAAAGATGGTATGACCGTTCACCACCGTACCGTTCATTTTATCTGTGAATTTATTCCACTCCGGGGCAGCCTTGATACAGTGGGGGCACCAATCCACGTGGAAAAAATAAATGTCGAGATTTTGGGAACGACGGTCCACATTGGCAATATTCGCCCCCGGGGAAGCGCGAACCTTGCTTTTAATAAACGTATTGTAGCTATACACACCCACTAAAATGAATATGATTATCACCATCAACAGCCAGGCGTATTTAATGGCTGGACGTATAAAATTATATACCGCGTTGACGAATTTGGACATGTGTCACTATATATTGGCGAAATATATTTTTGTCATCGGTTTATCCGAATTAGCGTTTATTCGAATTAGCGAAAAATATACCAGGGTATTGTATATATTGGTTGTCCATTCTTCATGGTAAATAACGGGACCCGTAAAATTACCCGTAAATCCGTTTTACCGTCTCATTGGACGGTTTATACGGACGACGATTATAATAGTAATGATGGCATGCTAACTAGTGTCTGGGGACCCAGCATGTGGCACAGCCTCCATACTATGAGTTTCAATTACCCGGTTCATCCGAGTAAACAGGACAAGATTCATTATTTAAACTTTATTCATAGCCTAAAATGGGTGTTGCCGTGCGGTAAATGCCGCAAAAATTTGCGCAAAAATTTCCAGAAAATGCCTCTGAAAATGTCGGACATGGAATCGCGACTTACGTTCTCCAAATATATCTACCGCCTACATGAATTAATCAACACGATGTTGGGAAAACAATCGGGGCTAACTTACGAAACGGTGAGAGAGAGATATGAACATTTCCGGGCAAGATGTGTGAAAGATTTGAACGCCATACGTTACAAAACACGCGCACTAAACAAAACGATGAAAAAGGAATTTAAGATGAACGAAAAGGGGTGTATTGAACCGCTCTACGGAAAGAAAACCAAATGTGTTCTTAAAATTGTACCCGCAGAGGATAAATGCGAGTCTTTTCAAGAAGGGTAACTAGTTGGACGCACACCATCCACGGATATATTCTAGCATTATTATATAAATTTGTTATATTAAGGGTAAATATGAATTCACAAAATGATAAACAATTGAATTATGAATTAGATGTAAAAACCAAAGTCGCCCCCGAAATTGACGATTCGACCCGCGAAAAAACGGTGCCATTCTGGGCAGAAAACCCCAATGTCATCCTTCAACACGAATATGTATTGGAATTTTTTCCGGTGGAAACCATGACCTACGAACAAAAATTAAACGCCATTACCCGCGCCGTCCTGGTTTTGGGATTATTAGGGTTCGTTTTTACACGCAGCATACGTATTTTGGTCGTGTCGGTCATTACAATCGCGGCGATTTACATTCTCTACAATTTTCAGGAAACTAAACGGAAAAAATCGGAAAATAAAGACGCCGAGGGCTTTGCGAGCCAAGCGGATGATGTGTTGAAACAGTTTAACTATTCGCGCAGTCCCGAGGTGTTTGAAGAACCCACTTCGGAGAACCCGTTTAGTAACGTCTTAATCTCGGATTATGAATACAATCCCGATAAAAAACCCGCCCCGCCCGCTTTTAATAACACGGTGAATGATAAGATATTGGTACAGGCCAAGAAATTAGTAAGCGATCTTAATCCCGGACAACCAGATATTTCCGACAAATTATTCAAGGATTTAGGAGAACAATACGTTTTTGAACAATCCATGCGACAATTTAATTCGAATCCGGCCACGACAATACCCAACGACCAAAAAGGGTTTGCGGAATTTTGTTACGGGTCCATGGTTTCCGCGCGTGACGGTAACCCCTTTGCGTTGGCGCGTAACTTGCCGCGCTACAACAATTACTGATTGCGATGGGTTCACACTTTTCGCTTTTCGTATAATATTCTTATCATACAATATATAACAATATTACAATATAATAATTATTATGACATCTATTAGCGATTTTTTGTTCAATAACCTTGGACGTATAGGGTCGGAAAACGTGGACAATACTCAACGCAATTTAGCCAATTCCCGATATGCGAATTATATGTTACAACCGCCCAGCACTACGTCCGCCGACAATCATGTCATGTTCGCCACCCAACAACCCAAGATCAACTTTCGGCGCGGCGGGGACGGGGTCGGCATTCCCGCAGGAGTCGTCGATTACGATTCGTTGTTGTTAATCAAGGCTAACCAGGTTCGCACATTCGAACCCCTCCAACTTGTTCAACGCCCCTTTGCCACCATCCCTTATTTAGGAAAAGGGTCGGTGGATCCGGTCTTGGAATCGCAACTTATGCAGGGACAAATGGTCAGCGACCGCAAAAGTTTGGCCCCGGTTACAGATAAACCTTACATCGATTACCCGATGATGGACGATGTCAGAGAACGCGTGACAAACCCGGTTTTTTCCGTGGAAGAAAGTGCGTTGAGTGGCTGGACGCGGGGCGGGGTTCCTACGCGCGAAATGAATTAAAAAATGGGCTATTTAGTAAACTTAAATTTTTAATATTAGAATAATATATAAAAATGACCGTTAACTCTACTAAGGACCCACTAATGGGCGGCCCGGGCCTGAACCAATTGACGGCGCGCCAGACGTATCCTTTAGAGCCGGCCGCTTACGGTGGCAAACGTGCCCGTAAGAACCGCAGCACCAAGCGCCGGGCGCGCAAATCCCGCAAGTCGCGCAAATCCCGCAAGTCTCGCCGTTCTCGCAAGTAAACTGGCGGTAAGACGAATAATTTATTCGTAACAAACCAACATAAATATTGGTTTGCTATTCTATTAGACCCATGTATAACACGAATGCGGAATACCGCGAAACATTACGCCAGTTCTTCAAAATGGACATGGAAAAGATCGGCAAACAGGTCCGCAATAAATATACGAATTTTGAAACGTTTGACCGCGAAACGCGCGACGAGTTAATGTTTGATTCTGACGCAGTAGACGAAGGTATGCGCGATATACTGGAAAAAACTCGCGATATTCCGGTGTTTCGACAACTGTATGTGGCCGCGGCAGGACTCATGTTATCTGAACGGATTGATATCGGTTTAGCCGTTTTACTGTCCTACGATTACTTTGCGGATTTTTCGACCGCATTGGCAGCGTATTTCCATTCGCCGGATATGTTGGCCGTTTGCGAATCGTGGATTAAATTGTCGAAAAAACTTATTGTATCAAAATAAAATAAACTATATTGTATTCAGATATGACGTCTACGCGTGACCGTAACACCCCCGGAAATTATAAAATGGATAAACAAATCAGCGTCTTTCCCGGACATTATCAGGAATATATACACTCGTCTTATGGTATCGCGCCGCGCACCTATATGCCAGGCACGGGCCTCATCGGTGCGCGCATCCCTCGTTCCGAATTGTCCAACAACTCGTGCGACATTGAATCAATGCTGTTCGGCATTGGGTCTTCGGATATGGAAGTTCAGCGACCGGTGGTTAAACCCCAACTTCAACAACACTCGACTCTGAATATTCATGAATTACTTCCGGTTATTATCCCGCCACCGGTTACAGTAGACATTCAGGATCAGAAACCTATGTGGCTGAACTAACCCGGCCCTATCCATACCTTTTGTATGTTATACCCCTTTTTCCTCTAGAAGGATTTCGCTTGAATGAAGTGTTTTTACTTGGGGGGCGTGGTTGCGTGGGTAGCTCGGATGTGAGAATGTAATATTCATCTTGTTTATCATCCTCCAACTCTTGTTCGGTTTCCCCGACACGATCATCGTGTACGTTGGTTTCCCCGACAACATCTTCGTATACGTCGGTTTCCTCAACATCAAGATGAATATCCGGCTCTTTCATAATAAAAATCGGATTTTCGTCGTCCGCAAGATCTTGAAAGACACCTTCCGGAGAAGAAAGTAGGTTTTCAATAATTTCGCCAAAATCTACATCATCGTAATTTTGTTGAGGCGGAAGAAGAGGGCATCGGTAAAAATTGACACAGGCGCGGTCGTTGTGGTTTACATGTGAACCGTCCGGAAAAAACTCGACGGGAATCTCAATTTTGGCTAAAATGATACGACGCTTGTTATGAAACATATTATTTTCGATACAATAATATGCCCTTTTTGTTTTATGTAATTTTTTTCTGTTTTTGTATATCGACCGCGGTGTAAATTCGTCTATTTTTTTAAAATGGTATAATAAATTCCTACAGCCAAAAGTACAAACATAACCAGAACCACCTTATATACTGGGCAACAATCGCGATAAAAGTCTGGCTGATAATAATACGTCGATTCAATGTCTACTACCTCCATCTCCCGTGGCAAAAACCCCACATGAATCACTTCAGATACATTCACCGCAGTTAATGTTACAGGTACCGCCACTTCAATATCTGGTTTATTTGATACATAAATTTTACACATACTACATATATTATATCGGTGAAGATTTGCGTCGAAACGAAACACGCCCCCTTTCGTATGTATAATACAACAATATACTGGAAATAACTCTGATAAAAATCTCCATATACACTAATGAATGTTGCTTTGAGAACAGAAGACTGGTCGCACGATCTTGAAATTCTTTTGGAAGCCATCCGATCAAATTCGTCGCAGATGAGCACGTACCATAAAGACCGTTATTTGAAATTCAAATCCTATTTAGTATGGTTTCGACTGCCCACCATATTCATTGCGAGCATAACCATTTTTACTTCCGAGGGTCTTACGCCGTATTTACAACAAACCTATGTCAATTTGATAAATGCGATGCTCGCCATCGTCACCGGATTAATTAATTCGACGGAACTTTTCCTCGGCATCCAGCGTACATCCGAAGCTGACTTGGAGGCCAGCCGCGATTTTTATATCTTGGCAATAGACATTTATAAAATGCTGGCGATCGAACCCGCACACCGACAAGTCAGTGGTCGGGTTTTTGTTGACGAAGTTTATAGCCGATATACCGCACTGATAGAACAGAATGGTTCGGCGGACAATAGCCAGTTACAAGATAAAATGGTACCTATTAACGCTCTACATGATATAGAGTCTCCCCCCATACGACGCGTTTCGACATTTACCAATAATTCGATTGCGGCGTTTTTTAGACCGAACCTAAGCACGCGCGAACCGACCTTTCCTTAATTGGTATTGTATGCATCGATTATTATGGATATTATCTTTTTTATCAGTAATTCATCATAACCATCTTTGGAACTTGTTGATATACTCAACGATCGTAATGATGATATAGACTCCCCGCGATTGATTATATCTATCACCAGTTCTTGAGATCGTGTCAACACAATCAATACCCGTATAATATCATCTTTATTTTGTTGATGTAAAAATGATATTTGTTCGCTCGACAGTTTTTTGAAATTACAGATATCTTCCACGATTTTATCCAAGTTATTTGGCATGCGGAAGATCTGTTAGTATAGTTATAGGTTTTTTATTTTGAGGATTTCTGGGTGTTTTCGCTAGGATTGCTTTTACAGCTGATGTTTGTACACCGTCGGGACGGTTCGGGTGTAACATCTAGACGGTTCTTCTTGATACTAATCAGCCTATCCACCAAGTATTCCCGTCCATTACATATAATCGTCACAACGTTTTCGTTATTCATGTGTTCGGCGTGTATAACCTCAGTACAATGAATACACACGGTAAATAGCTCACAATAATTTTCGTTTATACATTTTGAAATGTCCTCTACGGGCAAGTCGCGTCTCCAGCACTGAAGAACGGTGACTCCTTCCGCAAGTAAATATGAACATTTTGAACATGTCCCGTCCATTATCCATTATATAATGTGTATTTATTTTTCAAGCTTGGAGGCATGTTGTTAGTTGCTGTATAACCGGCTGATTTCCCTTCTGAATAATTTGCTGATTTCCCTTCTTAATTCCTTTCGGGATTCTTTTTTGGAATCCTTTTTGGAATCGCGAAAGGAATCATTTGCGGTATTGCTGCTAAAATCGCCTATGAAGTCGCCCGCAGTTTCGCCCATGGCAATCTTACGTCGTCGGCGTCCCGCTTTTTCAATGGCCCTTGAGAGGTTGCTTTTTTTCCCAGGGTTGACGGGCTTGTGTTTATTCTTTGTAGTCGTTTTTCCTTTTCGACTAGGTGGTTTTGGGTTGGTAGCCTGTATTATGTTACCGGCTGAATCGTATACGATGCGAGGCGTTTGCTTTATGGCGAGTTCGTATTTTTGGGCATCGATATCGGCAACGGTAGGAAACAGTAAATCTTTGACTAAATCATAAATTCTACACGTCATCTTCTAATGTATGGGGCTATAAATTTTAGAGTTTTATACTGTATTATTATGCTTTTTTGAAAAGTGACTTCATGCCGTTGAGTTTTGGATCGGGAGACGTATCTGTGGTAACTGTGTCAATTGTGTTAACTGAATTAATATCTTCTTCTCCTAGTATTTCTTCTAGTGTTTCTACTACTCCTGCTAGTACATCTTCTACAGTTTTATCTTTTTTTTTAAAACTATCAATTATATCCATAAGATTGTACCACTCTATAATTACTTTATCAAATTCATTAACGTCTATATAAAACGTTGTATGGTCGCTTTTTTGGTTTTTAAGCTCTTGGAGTTTGGCTACGATTAGCGTATATTTAGTTAATACTGTTGAATTAGGTATTTCAGAAGTACCTGTGTATAAACTTAACATGAAATATAACTCGATTGCGGATTCCATAAACTTTTTACATGGCTCTACTAATTGGACTGTTTGAAAAATGATATCTATTTCATTGTTGTTAATTTGAGTTATGTAATTATCTATGACTATTTTATTTTTGTTATATTTATCGGAAGGAACGTTAATTACTTCTAGTGTCGTTGATTTTGTTAATTCGTTAATCTCTATTTTTAAATAATCTGTTATTTTGTTCAGGTTGAATAACAAACTTTCTTTTTTTTCCTCTATAGCTTTAATCGCGGCATCCTCATGCATCATTTGAAGCCGCTCTGCTTCCTCGTGTGCCGCTTTCGTTGCTGTTACTGGTGCTGTTGTTGGTGCTAATACATAAGCTTTTGTTAGTGCTGGTGTATCCGCTGCTACTGTTGGTACTACCGCTGACGGTTTATCCACAAGCTCCTTATCTTGATCACTTGCCAATGTTGTTGCTGCTGGTCCTGGTCCTGGTCCTGGTCCTGGTCCTGGTCCTGGTCCTGGTCCTGGTCCTGGTGAAGTTGCTGGTCCTGGTCCTGGTGAA
>Ga0114959_10002469_pt1 | contig 15137 bp, 12 predicted proteins | sample C_130625_EF_Meta_FD_87317 | JGI IMG/M metagenome (GOLD analysis project Ga0114959, IMG submission 87317) | Freshwater microbial communities from Lake Croche, Canada to study carbon cycling - C_130625_EF_MetaG | ecosystem: Environmental > Aquatic > Freshwater > Lake | place: Lake Croche, Canada...
AGGTGAGAAAATAAAACAATTTAAGAAAAGAGACACATTTAAAATATGTATTAATATTACCGAAACGAAAACACGAAACTCAAAAGAAATAATAATCGAGGTTGCAAAAACTAATAATAACTATGATTTTTATGGAACAACGAGCCCTTTTCACGATACATGTAGAATTTTTTTTACTTCGACTATATTATCATATACAGGAGATACCAAATTATTGCAATTTGAACCTCCAGTCTTTAGCTATACAGAAGAAGATGAAAATGATAACCTTCGAAAATTTGAATCTGATAACAAATTATTTAAAATTCTAGAGAAAAATGTGGAGATAATAAACAACGAAGTCGAATTAACAATTCCAAAAGATCGCATTGTGAATTCTAAATATTCTTTCAGCGAATTTTTCGAAAAATTCAAAAAAGACGAAGACACAGAAGGCAATGACATAGATGCAAGTTTCTTATTTCTACGTATGAAAGGATTTCCTTTGGTCTCTTGGTTACGAGATTATGTACGTAAATATGATAAAATTTCTGAAATCAAAAACAGAATAAAATCTGAGGAATTGCCCTTACGAGGTATTGGAAGAGACGCACATGAAACTCTTGCACTTGTTGATAAACCAATGCCGACAACATTGATCGATTTCTTGCAAAACAAATTTCACGAAACAAACGAGTATGTACGAATCGGTCTACAAGATGTATCTGAACAAATTAAATCTGATCCTGAAAAAGAACGCGTGGCTGCGAAAGAGCAGTTTGAAGAATTAGATGTAAAAATTAAGCTTAAAGCCCTGGAGATAGGAAAATCAGTAGAAGACGAGATTGCTGAAATCGCCACAACCACTCCAGGGGATGAAGCAAAAATTAAAAATAAATTTGAAATTTTAAAAACGCGTTTGCAAGAAGAAAAATCGGATTTGGAAAATACACGAAGAGTTCTTCAATATCTCTACTATTTTCATCAGAAAGGTGGGAATGCTGCTCTATATCGTACTACAAATAACCAAAGAGGGTATACCTCGCTACAGGAGAAAGATCTTAAAGACTTCGAAGCAATATACAAACTTCAAAAGTATAGCCTTCTTGGAATGATTGAACAAATTATCAACGAAGGATTTTTCATCAATGAAACAATATCACATATCGTCAACTATTTTCGACATACTTCCAAAGGAGTAAGTGAATTCGACCCTTTTTATCTAAGAGATCTTGATAGTAATACACGTCCAGAAGTTCTCAAAGTTACGGCTGCTAGTAATAGCCAAACTATTCCAGAAGTAGTTTCTAAAAAGTATTTCTCTGAGGGGACTAACCAGATCAATCCGAGAATCATTTTGGCGCCATTGGAACAAGAGTATATTAATAAGGCGAACGTCCTTCTGCTTAGAAAATTAGCTGAATTTTACAAAAGTTTAATTGATGGCAATAGCGGTAACTTTATACCAAATAAGAAACAAAAACTTGCGATACGTGCATATGATATCATGCTACGATCCAAGAACTCAGGTGCCGTAGAACAATCAGGTGGTGGGCTGCCTACAGTAGAAGTGAATATTCTGGATTATAAACTTAGGTTTTTAAAAAGAGATTCCAATGAGAATCTACTTGCTGATATTTTAAATTCCATCGGATTGAATCCCGTTAAGATGACAGGACGTTTTCTTTTGACTTTAAATAATGATGAATATCGTCTTAGTTCTAAAGATGCATCTAACACAGTTTTAGAAACATATATTAAGGACTTACTTTCACTGAAGGATTTTTCTCTTGATACATCTGAAAGCAAAGATAGAGCTGGTGAATCAGATGAAGATTGGTTAAAAGTATACAATCGTTGTGTAACCAAAAAAGATAACTTAAAAAATATTCAAATTATGAAAAGCTTTTTTCAGCAAAAAACAATAGATGTGCAGGATTTTGAAACATATTTTTTAGAAATTGAAGACGTTGTAGAAGAAGAAGATCCTTTTGAACTCTTTTCAAATTTTTGGAAAGGGTACGAAACCGACACTTCTTCACTTCGCAATATTAGTACATTTGATCAAGCGATAGAGTACCAGCTCCAGAATGATACGCCCACCGTCAAGATGATTCCTATGCTTCAATACTTGAAAAATTTGACAGGAGGCAAATGCAAGTACGTCATGTTATGTCTTGTTCGCCCGGAAATCAAAGCTCAGTACTGTGAAGGTGTGCGAAAAGGACTCCAATTCGGAATGGATGTCGCCGCAACGACAAAACAGACAAAGACTGAACATCCACCAGAAACAGCAGAAGGGGGAGCCACTAAAAGAACCACAATGAAACGTTCCGTGCTTCCCTCCTCGATCTCTTCCAAGAAGAAACAAAGAACATCGAGGTAATGTCTAATTTGTCTTATTTGTCTAACTTGTCTTATTCGTCCGATTTGTCCGATTTGTCTGATTATGAATTTTCTCAGCATCCAAGTATGTCGCACCCATTTTGTAAGTATAAAAACGCCTTCGGCGAACCCAATACTGGACTACGTCAATACCGTATTTTTGACATTGCGGTCTTTGACACAGCCATTGTCATCTTCATTTGTTTCATCATTTCTTACTTTACAAAATGGAATTTCTGGATTTTGGCTGTTGTCATCTTCTCCCTCGGCATAGTCGCCCATAGACTTTTCTGTGTGCGGACGGGTCTAGACAAATTATTGTTTGGTGAAAACTAACAATGCCCTTTACGACGAGAGACCTTCTTCTTTTTCTCCTGGTCTCCGTCTATGTAGTACCTATTGCATTTGTCGCATTGTCGCCTCCCGAGAAAAGCGTTTCGCATATTATTTGTGACAAGAGTAGAAACGCGTTCATAACAATATGTATGATGCTCATGGGTATCGTTGCAATTTGTTATGAAATCGACAGAAAAGACGCGATGTCTGTTCTCCTAATTTCTTTTCTACTAATATCTATCTACGGACTCCTTGGATCGAAGGAGACGATGATAAAACATTACATGTGGGCATTTGCTGCGTTTGTCTCCATTTTTGCATTTATGACATACCATTCTTTTCAGCGTAAGCATAGTACTTTGTTGATGACAATACTAGCTACACAATGCATCGTTTTCTTACAAGTAGCAGAAAAGCTGGCATGTAAAAAAGACATTTTTGTCCATGAAATTATATACATCGTCAATTTCGCAATTTTCTATTTATGTTTACATACGTTGTCATAAAAGACTATTGTTCCTAAGCCAAGTAGCGGTACATAGCAGAGTTTTCTTGATGTCGTTCCAAGAATTCTTTTTCAATCAACGACTCGATATTCTTTTTAATTTGTTTCGGTTCAGGACGGAACGTCGCGAGTTGTGCAATCACCTCGCCCATTAATTGCTGATGCTCCATAACTTTTCTCGCCTTCATAATTCGCACGATACTTGCGTCAATGATATGTGTCCTATTCTCTTCCACCTTTTTCGTGACGTTTGTTTCTTCAATGGAAGACATAGGGATTCGAAATCTTCGAAGTGTGCTCTGGAAATGGTCATTGCAGCGAAACCTGTCTGTTGTTTTCACTCCTTGACCACCACCGCCACCATCTTCCTCCAAACGAACCAGTACTCTGTACTTTCCAAAAGCCAAAGAATGGAAAATGCGTTTTAAAACGTCTTCTGGTATTTCCAACTGCGTTTGAACAGACACAAAACTTTGGTCCTGGCAACTGTTGAAAGATCTGAGGACAATCGCTTGAAGTGTTGTCAACTGCATACAGTAGTTCTTTTTGGCAGTCACATACACGACTTCCGCATTTCCAAGAGAATGCTGCCACTGCAAACGACGTCCCGAAGTCTTTTGTTCGTAAAATCGCACAAACGAATCCATACATTCTTGAAATTCAGGAGGAATGACACAGTCTACTTGTCGGTACGCGGGCCAATGGGCCTGTGTAAGCATCTGGACATTGAATTGAATTCCACCCTTCTTTTCTGAAAGTCGAAATTCTTCGAATTCTCGGTTTAATTCAAAGGCAAGAACGTGGTCATTCATCATTCCTTCGAGTTTACTGGCAAATTGGACACCGCATTGTAGTTTCATTTTTGAAATCATAAATCGTTCATTTTCATCAGATTCAGATCGTTGTTGAATAAGACGTTTCGCTAATTGTTGGCGGTACAACTCAATGAACCAATCCTTGTCGTCCAAGTAAGTAAAAAGACGGAATACGTCATCTAGTTGAGTGTGAAGATCGCGATCTAACAAACGATCTCCCCCCGCACTAAGCAGATGATCGCTTTTGAAGCAGAGCTGTTCAGCTACTTTATTTCCTTCGGAATTGACGATTTGACGAAACACGTTCTTTAATGCTATTTGGAAATGGACATGACCTTCAAAATGCTGCATTACATCTTCAAAGTACTTGGAATGCAAATGAACCAATTTTTTGACGAGATCCATTTGGGATTCTTCTCGCACAATCACCATTCCTTTTGATTTCACATGTTCTTGGAAAATAAAAGCCATGCCTTCAACCCCTTTTTCAACTCGCAATAGCAGACAAAACATGCGTTTCATAGAATGTATGTCGTCATTTTCCAGCATTGCCCGACATCCATTGGTAATTTCAACGTACTTTTCAGAGAGACAGTCGGTCTCAAGAATATGCATAACTAAAGGTAACGTTCTCGAATGCAAATGTACGGTCACCATGTGTTTTTCATTTTCCAGAAAAGTATGAACAATCTCGAGATACGAGGCGATGGAATGTTCCTGGAACCATACGTTTGATTTTCCAGCAACGTATTGTCTCGTCGTATTCAAAAATGGAGTTTCAAATACACTGACGTATTCTGTCAGATCATTGTCAAGCGTCTGAACAATGGCAATGCACTGTCGAATCGATTCGGCGCCTAATCCTTGGTAATTACCAACCCTTTCTTGTGCCAGAAAATCATTGATGACAAGCGACAGTCGTCCTTTGATGGCATCAAATATGTGAAATTTGAAGAACAAAAGACCTGATTCATGCAACGTGGGTGTATTCATGTACTTGATGTGGTAACGATCAAGGTAGGCGAAAAATTTCTGCATCCATTTGTTGACAAGTAGAAACCGGTCCCATTGGCACAATGTTTCAGTAACGAAGTCATGTTGTCGGCATTTCATGAGAGAATCTAGGACAGATGTCGAAAGGTATTCGGCAATGGTTGTCGCGTGCATTTCTAGCAATTCTTGCGAGCAGCTATTTGAGCCAGATTGAATGCACATATCATAGACGCAAGTATACGCCATAATGTACTCTTCATTTGTGAAAAGCTTCGTGTCTTTCACTTGACCGCTTGTGATATAGTGAAACAATTGAGACAAGATTGGATCAATCTTTCTGCGACCCTCCTCAAACGTAAGTAATCGTGGCATTGGAGTCCCGCAAATTGTGAATGGTATGCGTTATGGTATTCTTATTGAATGATATACTTGATATATTTTTAATGATCTCGACTCTGCTGAGACCCTACTCACAATTTATAGGCCTCGATAGGAAGAAAATGAGTGTCACGATCGACCCTGCAGTTGACGCCGAAGTTCGCAAAATGGTAGCTGCTGCCTTTGACAAGAGAGGTTTTGTCAAGAAGTCGGTCGCTTCATTTCAAGACGTGGTCATCGAAGCGTTGAATGCGCTTGTCATTGCAACCTTTCTCGACGACAGTGATTTCCAAAACTTCGTCTTTGTGGTTGAGCGCTTGACTCGAAAAGCTGAACATATCTACCCGGCTTGGTCTTTGTTAAAGCAAAGTTTTCGACTTTGCGATGATTTCAGGGGGCGATTCCTGGACCCTAATCTTGAGGAAATCACCCTTCGCATCAAAAGAAAGATGTTTGTCAAAGATGAATATGCCATGGAGACGATTTCCATGTTGTCTTTCATCCCAACGCTGAAAAAAGTCGTTTTACCTTTCATTGAATTGAACAATGAAATCGCACTCTTTATGGCTAGCAAATTCCCTGGCGCTTTTTATAATTTGAAAGAGCTCACATTGGGTGGTTCCTTGTCCGATCAAGACTTGGAATTGAATATTGACTTACTTCTGTCAACAATTCCTACATTGTCCGTTTTCTTCTTGGAAATTGGCACTTACGACGGTGGCGATGCTGAATCGGCGCTTGTCAGGAAATTGGAGCTTACCAAAAGATTTGATGGAAAATTGGAGATTTACTAATTGCGACAAAAAAATTATGTGATAGAAAGGGTGGAATGCAGGCCCATTTGCTTGGTGTTTACCGCTTTTAGCCTTTACTACTTGTTATGCGTGTACTCAAACATATTTTGTAGTATAGATGCATCAAGAATTTAAATTGTTGTAAAGCCTATTTTGTTGTAAAGCAGAAACTTACAGCTTGTTTAGCTATAGAATTACACCTCAAAAGGTTAGATAACGATAGAAGAGGCACAATAAAATATCAAATTGTTACGGTAACACGATAACGCAAGAGAAAAAACCTCATTTTCGGAAGATGATAAGTCGCTGCGGCCACTGCCAATGCTAGATAGATACTGGAAAAAAATATGAGAATGCCACATATGACTTCTTCTGCGCGTAAATTCAAAAATAAAATTGTTAAAGTAGATGCAACTGAACTTATCAATGGTCCCATAGCTTTCCGTCGAATTGTCTCAAATCGCTGCTTCTTCTTTCGATTGGCTTTTCGAAGCGGGTAGAGTAGGACAAGCTTTTTCATCTTCAGAAATTGTGATGGAGTTGTAACTTGAAACAAATCGTTTTTATTCAGGTGCCTTTTTCACCACTCATACAAAGAAATTTAGTTTGTCAATGTTTCAATGTCAAATCACTGTCGACTTTTTTCAATATGCATGTTACGTATCTCACTCCTCTCAAATGAACCTCGTAAACACGATTGTACAAATTGAAATTCGCTAAAACAATTCCCGTTGCATTTTCAAAGATTCTAGCCGCTGTGAAAAATCTTCATTGTCTCTCTGAGAATCTGCGGGTGCTCCACGGTCCATGAACTGCACTTTCTTCTCCTTCTGAACAACGCTTGGAGCTGTCGAATAAGGAAGATTTCCCCTCTGCAAGAAAAGAGCAGGACCGTTTGGAGGTACAGCAGCGGGGGCGATGGTGGTAGTAGGTTCAAATTCCTCAAGGAGTTGGAAGTTTCGACATTGACCGTCTGGACAATCTCCGATAAATGAATATGAATCTGTCAGACTTCCACTTCCCCATTCATTGTCTCTCCAACCTTCAATCTCATGTGCATTTGCCTCTGTTGTTGCTGTCGCCTTTTGAGGCAGAGCACAGGTCCTGTTTCCACCAGAAGAAGGTATTTCTTTGGTATTGCTTTGTCGCTTGATTGCAGCGTTGCACCAATGGAAAGCTTCTTCTCCGACAAGCACATTAGTGCCATGTTTTAAGGTGGGAACACTTTTGACATATGCAGGCAGCTTTTCATGATCAATACGGTCGACGCAAATGAGCCTCATGTTCGCCAAAACGGCCGTTCCTTTCAATCCCTGCATCAAGTCACGACAATGTTTGCACGAGTTGCTGTAAAAAAGATAAATTGCTGGAGATGATGACATAATTTTCAGTAGTTGATTGTTTTATGTTGAGGAATTATTTGATTGCAATCTAAACTCACATTGCTTCTTTGCCAAAAAAATGATCTTTTGGAAGACTGTCGACAATTCTTGCAATTTCCTGGAGTTTCAAACAATGGAATCCATTCATTATCAAGAACTCGTTTGTGAACACGACACGTTGGAATTCATTCTCTCAGGCACCGAATGTTTCGTGACCAACGCGATACGCCGAGCAATGATTGCAGACGTCAATATCGTCGCGTTTCCGGAAACTCGAAAAGGTGAAAACCATGTTCCATTCGTGACGTTGTTCATGGAAAGAGAAATGGATATGTCTGTAAATCGTCGTTATGAGCTGGGTTTCATCGATGTAATACAAAACACGAGCAATATGACGAGTGAAATTCTCATTAATCGAATTGTGGCATTACCGCTTCATCTTTCTGTGCAAACTTTCTTAAAATGTCCGGAGAAGTTTACTTTTTTCATCGATGTCGAGAACAAATCTGATCTTCAGGTCATTGACGTGACCACGGCAGACATTCGCTTCTTCCAGGAGGACGAAGTCAAAGAAGATGCAGACGAGGAAACCTTGTCAAAAGAAGAACCAGAACAATCGATTTTTCCAGGATACATTTACCATTTGCCACAAGAAGTTGTCAATATGGTGAACACTGAAATTCCAGAAGCGCAATTGGAAACTTCATCTGTACAACACGTTCTCATCACACGTTTATGTCCTGGTCAACGAATCTTTGTCAAAATGCGTCCGACAGTTTCTTCCGGGTTTTTCCACGCAGCTTTCTCACCTGTCACGAAATGTTTCTACAGCAACGTGTTGGATGAAAAGCAAATTGCAGAACAACGCGATTTTCGAAAAGAGGATCCAAAGGCATTGCAACAACTTGAACTTCATGACAAGTATCGCTATTTCACACGCAATCAATCAGGACAGGCGAATTCGTTCCATTTTGTTGCCAAATCTGTAGGACCTATGCATGTCAAACAAATTACTCTGGATGCAATCTCCTCTATTTTGAGCCGATTAGTATGCTTGAAAGAATCGATTAGTTTGCAGAACATTGAACATGAATCTTTGAAATCTGGTTTGATCGGATGCTATCTCCGTGTCACAGAAATTGTACCAAGTCGCTGTATCAAGGGAATGAGCGTCTACCGCAATTTCGGACATACGATTGGCAACCTTGTACAGGGTGTTCTATTTTATGAATGTGTGTGCAACGATTCGGATTCCTTGGCAGCCGTCGCATACAAGAAACCATACCCTCTCGATCCTTCTCATGAATTCGATTTTGGACTGGATCGCGACGCCTCGTTTCCGCATGCTCTCAATCCTTTCCTGGAATTTCATTTCGCTTGGCATTGCGAAGAGAAGGAAAATTTCGATTTTGTTGCAAACATTCGCAATCGCATCGGATTGGTGGAAAATTATGTTGTCAATATTCGCGACTGCATTGGAACCGATACTTTGATAAAAAAATGAAAAGAGTTCGTTTTGAAGTTTTGACGGTACATAGGTTTTCTTTAAAAAGATGGAATTTTGTCCAGAATGTGAAAATTTGATGTTGGTTGCATCTTGTGAGCAGCAAATTGTCATGAAGTGCCGCTGTTGCGAAAACACGAAAGCTGTTGAAGGAAAACACAATTTTTATGCCATGGTGAAAGGAACGGAACATCCTTATTTTCAAACTATGCGTGTCAATGATTACACAATTCACGATCCAACTCGTCCACTTCTTCAGGACGTGTACTGTCCGAAATGTGATCTTGAACGCAATGTCATTTACACGTCGTCGTCAACAACAACTATGAAGTTTTTGTACCAGTGCACCACTTGCTCTACGGCATGGAAAGTCGTGAATGAAGGAGGTAGCTATGTCGAAAAAATTGTTTTTGTAAAGAGTGCTTAGGTTCTTAGCTATTAAATAATATTGAATCTATTGTATCTATTGTATCTATTGTATCTATATCTATTCGAATAGCTAGGTGTCTTTTATTCAAGTATTTGGCCTTTTTTATAGTATACGCATACTGTTCACATACATCGTCTGCAACAATTTACAAGATGACTGAAAATCCTGCAAAATGGCGGAGCTGAATGGTTCATGAGTTGCCGTCCAGCAGAGAACTTCGTCGAGTAATGGAAGCATTTTTCCTATTTTCAAAAGTCCAGCATCTGTTATCAAGACCGTTTTGCCCGTCATGTGGACATGTTTCAACCGTGAAAGATTTGACAATAAAGCAATCAAATCAAGCTCCGATGTCGGAAAATCAAAAAATATCGAACGCAAAGAGATGCACGAACCGATTTTCAAGTAATGCTCTTTTGTCAATTCGCAACGATCATACAAAAAAACACTAAGTCCTTTGAGTTTATTGTTAAGAAAACCCAGATGTCTTTCGAAAAGGTGAAGCGTTTTCAGTGAAAAAGTGATATCATGGACTCCACATCTACGTGCGTATAGCCATGTTGTCAACCTTTCTGAATTGTCGATTGCGTTCCATGATGAGACGATTAGTTTGTGACGAATGGTTGCATTTTGAAGACTTGCGAGAAATGTAGGTCTGTGTCGTCTGTTTGTACATGCCATGTCAAGTTTACCGACGTCCCATATGGAAAGATACTCTTCAACTATAAAACAGAGGATTTCAGATGGAAGATGGAAAAACGTATGTGGCATGTTGAAATAGGACACAGAGTATAAAATCTCTGACGTGATTCGCACCGTTTTCATTTTTTTTGCAGGTTTTATCTAAAAGTACCAAAAAATGATAGTAGTACTCGTGTTTCTCACCGCAAATAATCTGTATGTTGTGCAGTAAAAATGAGCGAAATTGATGAATTGGGAGATTTGATTGAAGTTTTAAGCATCGCCAGTGACGGCGGCGTTGATGGAAACGAAGGGGAATCCGTTGAGTCCGACGGCAGTGTTCCGATCGAGGAAACGGAAGAAGCCATAATCGCACCAAAAGCGTTTCCTTCCCGTCGCAACAAAGTTTCCTTTGAAATGATCCGTCATCGTCTCGACGACGAAGATCGCATTACAAAACCATATATGACAAAATACGAATACTCTCGAATTCGTGGACACCGCATCAGTCAATTGGAAAAAGGCTGCATCTCTTTTGCATTGTGGCCAGTTAATGAGACACCGAGTTCAGAACAAATTTTCGAGTACGAGTTGGTGCAGAAATGCATTCCTCTGATATTTTGTCGAGAATTGCCAAATGGACAGGCAGAATACTGGCGAGTGTGTGATTTACAGATTTCTAATCTTGCATTTGGGTAAAAATAAGTAGCTAGATTATAATGTTGTTTGTCGAGAAAACCCCGAAATTGGCATTTTGTTTCTTGACATACGCGAATTTGTCGCAGCCGGCGTTGTGGGATTCCATTTTTAGAGAAGAGAGGGAAAAACTCAATGTTTATATACATAATAAATATCCATTTATAGATACCGAGTACAATATTGACCGCTTTTGTATTCCAAATTGTGTTGTCACAGAATATGGTACTGCGACGATTGTAGATGCCACATTAATGCTTTTCAAACAAGCCTTTCAAGACTGGGAGAACGATTTCTTCGTCCTCTTGTCCGACAAATGTATACCTATGTACAGCTTTTCATATATTTACGACTATATTTTCCAGAAGAATCAAAACATCATCAATACTCATTTTGCTGACCGAGAGAGGTATTGGAAAATCACAGATAAATCGTTCATTTGCTTCGACAAGTTCATCAAACATGATCAATGGATTGTCTTGAACAGACGAACCGTGTCTTTTTTTCTCCAGTACGATTTTATGCCGATGTTTCGACAAATAATTTGTGTTGATGAACATTATTTTGGTAATATTTGTGACAAGTATGGCTTACCCTATATGAAACAACAAGTCACGTTTGTCAACTGGTATGAAAGAAGTGATTCAGAATCCGATCGTCCGTATCCCAAAACATTTGTACATTTGACAAACGACGATATTCGAAAAATTCGTATTGAAAATCCGACTTGTCTCTTTATGCGCAAAGTAAGTCCTTTGTGTATTCTTCCGGACATTCTGACAAAGGGAAAGGATTCTCAGTGCGGAAAAAATGATCGTTGCAATGAGTTCGACAGAAGATAAATTCCTCGCATGAAATACAAGTTTACAGGATTCAAAAGCAAATTGCAAAAATGCTCTCTGTCGATCATGCTGTCATGGAGGGAAAAGGAGCATCATCTTTGTCAACTACTGATGATGGACCTGTCAGCAAAGCCGTAGTAGCAAGAAAAACAATGGCACGTTCTGGAGTGTCCAAGCAACATGAAGATTTTGTTAAGATGATGGAACGGAACCGTGTTGGTAAGGCAGGGCGGCCAGCGACACATACCACAATGCCCCTGGAGAATACTTTTCCCGGAACGTATTCGTTAACGGATGATGTTCTCGAAGAATTTTTCAAAAGCTACTGCAATGAAGTCTACTCCAAGCGTCCAGTGTCTGTCATTGAAAAACATCTGGCATTTGGACCTGTCCTCGCGGACTTTGACATGCGCTACACCCACATCTTGGGTCCTAGAAAACGTATTTACAATATCGATTTTGTCAAGGAAGTTGTTAGTGCCTACTGGATGTGCATCGTCAAGTACATCGATGTCAGTCTAAATCCGCTTGCAAACGAATGTTACGTCACTGAAAAGCCAGAAGCCACATTTGACGAATCGAAAAACGTTTTCAAAGATGGACTTCATTTTTCTTTTCCAAATGTCATTACTTGGCCCTCTGTTCGCCACATAATCCGATATGAAGTCATTGAAATTCTCCAAGAATCCGTGGAAGCACTCATGCTTGAGAATCCGATTGAAGATCTCATTGACGCTTCTATCATTGATCGTAACGGATGGATGATGTATGGGAGTCGCAAACAGGGCAAAGAGCCTTATGGAATTTACGGAGAGGAAGGTGATGACTTCTATGTCAGTGGTGTCTATCTTGCTGGAAGAACAAAGCAGAGCACGATTCAAAGTCAAGATGGACGTCATGCAAAACCCGGAGGATCTGCGTTTTCCATCAACGAAATTGTTCGCACTTTGTCGATTCGTCGTTGCAATGTGTCGGACATTGCACCATTGACAGAGCTCGGAAATCAGACAAAAGAGATGTTTGAAGAAGAGCAAAAACGAATCATTGTCAAAAAGGAAAATCATCGTCAAGTGAATCTGATTAGCACGTATGAAAGTTACGCATACGTTGCAGGTCTTGTCGAACTTTTGGACTCGTCGCGTGCCGATAGCTACGGTCAATGGTTCGACGTAGGTTGCTGCTTGTACAACATTGATTACCGACTTCTCGACGCATTTATCGCATTCAGTGCCCGTGCACCAAAATATGCAGATATTTATGAAGATTCTTGTCGCGATTTGTGGGCACGACTTACCTCTGGACATTATACGATTGCCACGCTGATTATGTGGGTCAAATCCGACAACAAAGTGCAATTTGACGAATACCAGAAACAAAGTCTTGAGTTCAAAATCCGTGGTTGTTGTGACGCTTTTTGCAGCAAACCAGAGATGGAAGCCGATTCAAAGACAAATGTCAAGAAAATGAAACCGCCAAAGCTGAATACTCAAAACTGTCTTTACTACATTGGCGACCTCATGTGTCATCTTTACGCTTTGCAATACGTGTGTTCTTCTTATCAACAGAGAGAGTGGTTTTGGTACACCAATCACCGCTGGGAACGGACAGAAAAAGGAATCATGTTGAGGACAAAAATCACAAGTGAGATGCCAAAAATCTTTGCTGATTGGAGCGCTATCTTTGATGCCCGCATGAAGACGATCAACGAGGCAGTAGATCCTATCCGCAAGGAGAGGCAGCGCAGGTACAGTCAATGTTGCATGCAGTTTGGTGATATTGTCAAACAGTTGCAAAACCGTGACATCATTATGAACAATATCTCTGAATCGTTTTACTGGAGAATGCGACATCTCGAAACCGTACAGAAAATGGTGGCTGCGAAGATTCTCCCAAAATTCCCGAGCCAGTTTGATGAGATTTTGGACAGCAACATTTACTTGCTAGGAATGAACAATGGAGTCTACGATTTGGCCAACCACGAATTCCGCGATGGTCGTCCCGATGATTACATCATGATGAATACGTGCAATGATTATGTCGCATTCACCCTTGACCATCCTCTTGTCCTTGAAGTCATTGAATTCATCTCCCAAATCTTGCCATGTGAACGTGTTCGAGTCTACGTTCTTCTTCTCATGGCCAGTTTCCTCGATGGACATACCGGTTCAGAAAAATTCTACATTTGGTCCGGATGTGGTGGCAATGGAAAATCCAAGCTGGTGGAACTGCTTCGTCAAAGTCTTGGTGATTACTATGCCATCATGCCCGTGTCTCTTCTCACTCAAAAACGTGCATCGTCAAATGCTGCAAGTCCCGAATTGGCTCGTATGAAGGGTAAAAGAGTGGGAGTGATGAACGAACCGAATGAAGGGGATAAATTTTCAGTGGGTATGTTGAAAGAGTTGACAGGTGGAGATACCGTTTATGCCCGGCCAATGTTCAAGGAAGGTTTTGATTTTAAACCGACATGGGAAATGATTTTGTTGACGAATCATAACCCGAAAGTGCCGGCCAACGATGAAGGAACTTGGCGCCGTCTGCGTCTTGTGCAGTTTGAAAGCAAATTTCTCGACAATCCGGATACCACGAAAAGAAATGAAAAGAATTACCAGGTTGAATTCAAGAGAGACAATCATTTGGACAAGAAAATGGTGAATTGGAAAGAACCGTTCTTCTGGCTCTTGACTTACTACTACAAGATTTTCCGTTTGGGAGATCCGACGTACCAATGGGTGGAGGAGAAAAACTCGGATGGGTCTGCATTGCGTGTAGGCATCGAAGCGGGAATCACAGAGCCTGAAGATGTACTGGAGCATACAAGGAAATACCGCACTTCGAACGATCCTTATGTCAAATTCATGCAGAAAGCCATTGTCACCGATCCACATGGCCGGGTGTACCTTTCCGATCTGTTTCAAATTTTCACTCATGCACGTGCAAAACAAAAATCGCCTTACCAGGGAAACAAAACCGAATTTCAAGAGTATTTGGAGTCTTCTGCATTAGGAAAAATGAATTTGGAGGGGCACCATGAAGGTTGGAAAGGGCATCGATTGAACGATTTGGATAAGATTCCGGATATTGGCGATTTCAAGGAAAAGGATCATTTAATTTGTTTTATGGAAGATTAAGTTAGTTTTAGTAATGTTTACGTGTTTTTGAAATGATGTTTGAGCCTGAACGTATGCGTCTTGAATTTCTTCCTCCTAAAAAAGACGGTTTTTTGGTATTTGGACAGAATGCGTTAGATGTACATAGTACGGCATCGGTTTTTATCAGGCTTGCGTCGTCCTGTTGAGCGTTGTTCCAATACAAGGAAGTTTCATCTCGAAATATGCTGTTATATGCTTTTACAGCCGCAGTTTTAATATCAGATACTGAAGCTCCATTCTTCATTGATCCAGTATACACTGTAACACT
>Ga0114959_10002470_pt1 | contig 15132 bp, 13 predicted proteins | sample C_130625_EF_Meta_FD_87317 | JGI IMG/M metagenome (GOLD analysis project Ga0114959, IMG submission 87317) | Freshwater microbial communities from Lake Croche, Canada to study carbon cycling - C_130625_EF_MetaG | ecosystem: Environmental > Aquatic > Freshwater > Lake | place: Lake Croche, Canada...
ATTCCGCAAGGGCTCGCGCCTGTTCCATGCTGAACGGCGAATTCATCAAGAACAAAGCCTGTTGCGGCACGGTGGTCCGGAATCGTTGCGCATTCGTGCTATCCGGACTGGCAAAGTCGAATGTGCGGAAGATTCCCGGCAAGTTTTGGCGATCAACAAACCCGTAAACGGCGCGGCGACCCGTACATGGTGCCGCCCAGAGATCCACTGAGCGTCCGCCAATCTCTCCCGTTTCCAGTTTCCCGGCGGCGGTAACGAGCGAATCCCGCACCTGTTCCAGATCTAACCGACGTCGATTCATCCGCCCCCAAAGCCGATTGTCGGGATCGGCGGCAAACTTGGTGGCTTCGCAGCTGCTGGATTGGCGATACGTCGCCGAAAGCACCATGGTTAGGTGCAGATTCTTAATCTTCCAGCCGCTGTCCATAAACGAAGCCGCTAAATAGTCAAGAAGTTTGGGATTCGTCGGTGGCTCGCCCTGGTGTCCGAAATCAGACGGCGTGCGGACAATCCCTGCGCCAAAGTGGTGCATCCACACGCGGTTCACGAAAACGCGCGCCGTAAGCGGATTTTCCTTACTCGCAATGCTTTGGGCCAGCTCTAGGCGCCCGCTCGATGTGGTCCAATGGGCTCGTTCCGCCCCCGGCTTGCTAAGCGCCGCCAGAAACCGGCGGGGAGCTGGATCTCCGGGATTATTTGGGTTTCCGCGCTTAAAGACCACGCCGTCGGACGGATTCGTCGAGTCTGCCATGGCCATTGCAAATTCCGGTACCGGTGGTGCCTTCGATCGAAGTTCGGCAAGCTCGGCGCGTTTTCGCCCGAGTTCCTCTCGCGCCGATGCCGTAAACGCCGCTTCAACTTTCGGCAACGCGTCACCCTTTGGAAGATCGTTCTCCCGCACCGACTGGAGAAGTTGCCGAACTTCGGCCGAAGCGCCCGAATTGGGATCGCGCAGACGGACGATTTGCGAGAGTTGCAAGTCACGAATCTCACTGTCCGCCGCCTGCTGCTTGCAGTTATTGATCTGCCACGGATTTCGAATCACGGGCTCCGAGATCGGCTCCATCTGTTCCTGACTCGAGTTAAAGACCGCGTAGAGTGAATAGTAATCTTGGGTGGGGATGGGATCAAATTTGTGATCGTGGCATCTTGCGCACGCCACCGTGAGTCCCTGAAAACCCCGCATCGTGACGTCAATTCGGTCATCCATGATGTCAGGTTGACTGTTCAGAAACCGACGTCCGACCGTCAAGAATCCGAGCGCGGCAAGGGGAGTCTTATCGTCGCCCGTTTGCACCGACGTAATCCGGTCTGCCGCCAACTGCTGGGTGATGAACTGATCGTAGGGAAGATCCCGGTTGAACGCATTGATCACCCAGCGACGGTAGGTGTATGCATTTGGATAGTTCCGATCTTCTTCAAATACGTAGCCTTTCGTATCGGCGTAGCGGGCGACGTCCAGCCAGAGCCGTGCCCATCTTTCTCCATACCTCGGAGACGCAAGCAAACGGTCCACCACTTTCTCATAGGCCTTCGACGATTTATCCGCCAGAAAAGCATCGACCTCTGCCTGCGTCGGTGGCAGACCGGTCAAGTCATACGTTACGCGTCGCAGCAACGTCCGGCGATCCGCGGCCGGGGCGGGTACCAGCTTATTGGCTTCCAACTCGTGGAGAACGAAGTAGTCAAGTTCATTGATTGGCCATGCCGTGTTTTTCACGGTTGAACGAACCGGGCGACCGACTGGCTGCAACGACCACAGCGGCCCTTTTTCCTTTCCGGCCAAGATCGATTTTTTCGGCCACGGCGCTCCCATCCGCACCCATGCTTCTAACGCCGCAACCTCTTCGGGTTTTAGCCGACCACCCTTCGGCATCTTCAACTTGCCAGTCTGACGCACCGCCCGAATAAAGCTACTGGAATCTGGATCGCCCGGTACCAGGCTCGTTCCGGACTCTCCCCCCTTGATCAATCCTTCGCGAGAATCAAGTCGAAGACCGCCTAACTGGGCCGATTTGCCGTGACAATCGGTGCAATTGGCAATCAAAACCGGTCGAATTTTCGTTTCAAAGAACGTCGCTTGCTCGGCGGTCGGTTCAGGCGCAGAAGTGGTCTGCCCCTGGCGGGAGAACGCCCCCGACACCGTGAGAACCGTGAATGCCGAGGCGGCGATCACGTAACTGGGCCTCCAAACGGCCGGCAACCGATTTTCTTTGCTCAAGACATCACCAGAATAACACACTGCCTCTTAACCGATGCCGAACTTGGAAGCGTATAATTAGGGGACATGCCGAAGCGCGTTGAGTCCGTTGTTCTGCACGATAGCTCTACTCCGGTAATCGGAGACATGGAAAAGGGCGGTAGTGTCGTGTTGACCAGTGTCGAAACCCTGCTCAACCAGGCGCGGGCAAACTCGCTCTGGCCCCTGACGTTCGGTCTAGCCTGCTGCGCCATCGAGATGATGGGAAGTGCCGGCAGCCGATTCGATCTGAGCCGCTTTGGGTCCGAAGCATTCCGCGCCACTCCCCGCCAGGCGGATGTGATGATTATCGCCGGTCGCCTGAGCAAGAAAATGGCTCCCGTCCTCCGCCAGATTTACGACCAGATGCCCGAGCCCAAGTGGGTGATCTCCATGGGCGCTTGCGCTTCCTCCGGCGGCGTCTACAACAACTACGCTATCGTTCAAGGGGCTGACCAAGTAGTCCCCGTTGATGTCTACGTCCCCGGTTGCCCGCCATCTCCCGACGCGTTGCTTTACGGCATCCTGAAGCTGCAAGAGAAGATCAAGCGCACCAAGGCGAACAATTTCAAGGAACTCCGAATGGTGGAACTCACCCCGCGCGAACTGGAGTCGGTGAGCTAATGGAGCTGCTAAAAGACGTCGTCAAACCCATGATGGCCGGCTTCGGCATCACCCGCAAGCGATTGGCCCGCGAAAAGGTCACGATCATGTACCCGGAAGAGGTGCGACCCTTATATCCGCGCACCCGCTGGCGTCACGTTCTGACTCGTTATGATTCGGGCCTCGAGCGATGCATCGGCTGCTCCCTCTGTGCGGGTGCTTGTCCGGCGAAATGCATCTACGTTCAGGCCGACGAAAACACGGAAGAAGCGCGCTACAGCCCTGGCGAGCGGTATGCCACCCGGTACGAGATCAACATGATCCGTTGTATTTTCTGTGGCTTCTGCCAAGAAGCTTGCCCCACCGGTGCCATCGTCCTCCGCCAAGACTTCGAACTCGCAAACTACAATCGGGAAGACTTCATCTACACCAAAGAGATGCTGCTCGAACCGATTCGGAGCAACTAGCCGGAAGATCTACTCTCAATCGTCTTTCGACACCAAGCCGCGGCCTCTTCCAGGGTTTGCGGTTGGCTGAGCATCTGCTTGTGCGTGAATCCGAGTCGCTGCGGAATCAGTTTCAACAGACCCCGCCAGCCCGGTTCCACCGTATCCACGCAAATCGATCTTGTGCGGGGATCCCGATCAACCGCGTGCCCTCTAATTTCGAGCAAGAGGGTCGCCAGCGGGGGCTCGTACCCAATCGTGCAGCAACGAATGAGCCATTGGATGGCGGCGGCGGTAATAGATAACACCATCGCCACGACCGCAATTCGCGCCAAATCGTAAATCAGGATTCCCAAGCCAATGACGCCTGCCCCGACCATGGCCACCGGCGCAAAATGCGACCACATATAGGGAAGCTCTCCCTGGCTAAGCTCGGGGCGAGTCATGAAGTGCAGATCGTAGACCAGTCCCGGCCAAAACTGATCTCGGAACACCCATAGGCCGTACAGAGCGGCCGAATTGGCAACGAAAAGCGAAATCAGAACGGACGAGCGGAATATGCCAAGCGCCTCATCAAGTCGGGAATAGAGAGCCAACTGAGAAACGAACAGCGTGCCAGTGGGAAACAGTGCTCGAAATTGGGTCACCGACTTTGACTCCCATTTCTGTACCAACTGCACCGGATTCCAACGGACAAGCGGCCGCAAGCCTACCAAATTGGCGAACAGATTGTAGATTGTCGCCGCCATCAAAATCCCGGTGGCAATTTGAACGCTATCTACCAGCCAGATATTTCGAATTCGGTAGAAAGCGTAAAGGATAGCCGCGTACGGAGCCAGCCACAGGGTGGCGAGAATGGTGGCACCCACCACCCACGGCAGCTTTTCGCGAACTTCCAGAAATGGAGTCGCAAAGCACAGCAAATGGTGTTCGATCTCAAGCCGCTCGCTGGCCACGCGCGCCACATTTCCGCCGTGGCTGTGGCAGACCAAAATCACTTGATCCCAATTCCGCTCAATTGCCGCCATGGAGACGTAATTGGCAAGATCGATTCCGGCATGATATCGGGCGTGATGCGTGTTTCGGCCCGACCACGCAAACCGAACAATATCGAGTGAATCTGCCCAGGGCTCGTCTTGGATCCGCCGCACCAAGGGCGACCGGTCTGGCCAGCCGAAATCCGAATTTCGGGACCACGTGCCATGAATAAGAACAAACCCAACTCGGCATTCCGTCGGTTGGGTTTGTGGCATCTAGCAGGGAAGCGTGCGTGGATTACACGATCGCTGTGTCGTCGACAGGAGCCGTCTTCCAAAGGGTTTCGATGTCAAAGAACTGTCGCTGTTCTTCTAACATCACGTGGAGAACAACATCGCCGTAGTCCTGCAGTACCCAACCGGTGCGATCACCCTCGCCACGCAGCATGCGGCTCTTCAAAGATCGCATCCGCTCCTCGACTCGATCCGCGATCGATTGCACGTGGCGATCGCTGTTACCGCTGCATACCAAGTGATAGTCCGTCACGGTGGTCTTTGCGCGAACGTCTACGGTCTCGATATTCTCGGCTTTCATCTCGTCAACGACGCTGATGATCTCGGCTAATTTTTCCTGGCTTGTCATTCAATCACGGATACAGTTTGTGCTGTTGAATATATTGTGTCACTCCCGGGCTCAACAGGCCAACCACGGGACGTTTGCGGGCTAATCGGTCGCGAATCTCGGTGCTACTAATGTCGGTAGCCGGCATGTGAACGAGGTCCCACTTCTCCTTAAAATCGGCCGGAATCCGAATCCGAACATCCTCTTCCGTCAGCGGTGGCCGAATCGCGATGGCTAATCGACAGAGCTTTGCCAAACGGGGCACGTTGCGCCAATCCTGAATGCTCTTCAGACTGTCGGCACCCATGATAAACCAATAGTCGGCCGGCTGCACCATCTTCAGCTCGCCCAGCGTGTCTACCGAGTAACTGACACCTCCGCGGGTGAGCTCCATATCGCTGGCCGCCATTCCGTCCACGCCGTTGATCAAAGTTCGGACCATTCCCAAACGGTGGTGGCCCTCTGCAATCGCTCTACGCGTTTTGAGCGGATTACGGGACGCCGGCAGAAACAGCACTTCGTCCAATCCAAGCTGCTCTTTGGCCGCCTCCGCCAACGACAGGTGTCCAAGGTGGGGAGGGTCAAAAGTGCCTCCGAAAACGCCAATCTTTAGGTTATTACTGCTCATCGGTAAATTCAAAAGTGAAGTCGCCCACGGTGACTTCATCGCCTTCTTCGGCTCCCGCCAATCGCAAACGATCCATGACGCCGATACGCTCCAGTCGTCGCGCAAGGTAGCGAATGGCTTCGTCGTTCTCAAGGTCGGTCATTGCGACCATCTTCAGCAGGCGCTTACCGACCAACTTGAACCCTTCGTCCGTCTCCTCCACATCCCAGAAGAGTTCGTCATTCGCCACTATCATCGGCGTCAGTACTTCGGCTTCGACCACCGGTTCCGTGGACTTCAGCACTTCGGTGACCACATCCAAGAACGGATCCAGCCCCTGACCACTCACCGCGGAGATGGGACACAGCGGCACCCCGAGCGATTCAAATTTCTCCCGCAGCTCGTTAAACGTATCGCGGGGAAGAATGTCGATCTTGTTCAGGGCAATAATCCGCGGACGATTGTAAATCTCCTCGCTATAAGCCTTCAACTCCGCTTCGATGAGGTGGTAGTTGTTGAATGGATCGGATTCGTCCACCGGGAATGCGTCCACCACGTGAACCAAAACGCGGTTTCGTTCGACGTGGCGAAGAAACTGGTGACCCAATCCCACGCCTGCGCTGGCGCCTTCAATCAGACCGGGCATATCGGCCACCACGAAGGTTTCTTCACGAAACTTGACGACGCCAAGATTCGGCACGATAGTCGTGAACGGATAGTCGGCGATTTTCGGCTTAGCCGCCGAGATTCGAGAAATCAGGGTGGACTTACCGGCATTCGGCAAACCAACCAATCCCACGTCGGCCAGCAGCTTAAGCTCCAGCTTGGCTACCACCCGTTCCGATGGCGCCCCCTTCTGGGCAAAGTTCGGGACCTGACGCACGCTGCTAGCATAGTGAAGGTTGCCCTTGCCGCCTTTGCCCCCCTTGGCGATGATGTACTTCATGCCCGGCTGGTTCATATCCAGCAAGAAATCGCCCGTCTCGGAGTCCGTGATCACGGTGCCCACCGGCACTTTGATCTCAATATTCTTCGCGTTTCGACCGCGCTTGTTCTGAACCCCGTGTTCGCCTGGCGGGGCTTCGTAGTGCATCGCCAGTTTTAGGTCGTAGAGGGTTCGTTTATTTCGGTCGGCAATCAGAACGACATCGCCGCCCTTTCCGCCATCCGCCCCATCCGGACCGCCGCGCGGTACGTGCTTTTCGCGGTGAAAAGATACGGCACCCGAACCGCCCCTTCCCGACGTGAATGTTACAATCGCTTCGTCGAGAAACATCACCTATAGAGTACCGTCCGTTAACAAATCCTCACGTCATTGCTGGGTAACGTCTTTTTCAATGAAACTCGCAATCGGATTGATCATGGGCCTTGGGGTGGTTGCAACCGGCGGTCTTGTCCTGGCGTACCAAAGTTCCGAGATCGTCCGACTCCCGAACGGACGCGTGATCTCTCCAGCAGGTACCCACACGGATGTTGGGAGTTACCCTTCCAATCTTCATGTCACTCCGCACGGTTGGCTGGTGGTCACCACCGCTGGCTACCGACAGCGATTGACGGTGATGAATTCCAACACGGGAGCCGTTGCTTCCACCCAGGAGATTGGCGGGCGCGGCAAGGCGGGACTGTACTTTGGCCTGGCGTCATTGGCCGATGGAGATGGGGATCTCCTCTACGCATCCCGCGGGAGCGAGGATATGATCGCCGAATACCGGATCGATTCGGCCGGTCAAATCTCTTTTCGTCGATCGTTCGATGAAAAGTCCGGAAACAATCCGAGCAACGTAACAGGCGTCGCCGCCGACCCAGCGAGTGTCTTCAGCGTTCGTTCCTCTACCTTTCTGCCGGATCTTAAAGGGTCGGTCGCTGAAATCGATCGAACATCCGGGAAGGTTAAGCAAACATTCGCTGCCGGCGGGTTCCCGTTCGACGTAACCACAACCGGTCGCTTCGTGGTTGCCACCAGCGAACGAGACGGAACCGTAACGATCTTTAATCGCGACACGCTCGCCACCAAGACCGTCCGCGTAGGCGAAAACCCGACCAACCTGAAAACGCTGCCCGACGGCTCGGTGCTAGTAAGCGCTTCCAATAGCGATCTCCTCGTTCGGGTCGATCCCGTTCGCGCCAAAGTGAGTCAAACGATTCTTCTTCGTCCCGCCGAACTGCGCGGGCTACCAGGTTCCACGCCGTTTGGAATTGCGGTTTCCGGTTCCACGGCTTACGTCGCGATGTCCGACCTGAACGCCGTGGCGGTGGTAGACCTCGCCGCCGGGAAGCTCCGCGGATACGTTCCCAGCGGCTGGTATCCCACCGGCGTTGCAATGAGTCAGGACGGAAAGAGCCTTTATGTAGCCAGTGCGAAGGGCGTCAAACCACGAAATCCGAACGGCAAGCCCGTCGGAAACCTCGGCCAGTACACGCTAAATATTCTAGAGGGCACCGTCAGCCGCATTCCACTTGCCGACATCAACTTTTACCTAAAGGCGATGACCGAGCAGGTTTTGGCGAACAACTTCGCAAGCACCGAACAAGCCGCAGCTCGGGACCGTGAGTTTACGAAGCCTAAGATAGACCACGTCATCTACATTGTCAAAGAGAATCGAACCTACGACCAAGTTTACAGCGACCTCCCGCGCGGCAACAATGACGCATCGTTGTGCCTCTTCGGTCGCGACGTAACGCCAAACCAACATGCCCTTGCGGAACGTTTCGTTCAGCTCGATAACTTCTTTGTTTGTGCCGAGGTGAGTGCCGACGGTTGGCAGTGGTCCACGGCCGGGATGGCGAACGAATACACGAGCCGAAACTCAACTTACAACTACGCTGGCCGCGGGCGGCAGTACGACTTCGAAGGTACGAACAATTTCATCGCCCCCGATCGCCGCGGCCTCAAGGACGTTGCGGAGCCCGGCGGTGGTTTCATTTGGGACGCGGCCTTAAAGTCGGGCAAGACGGTCCGAAATTACGGCATGTTTCTCACCTTCGATGGCGATTCCAGCGATAAGCGAGACACCAATTTCGAGCCGGATAACCGTCCATCCCGACGATCCCTGATTGACAACACCGACCCCAACTTCCGCCGTTATGACCTCAGTTATCCCGATTCCAACGCCTGGAAGGACCTCGGTTTTGCGCTCGGTGAAAAGGAAAAGAATAAATTCGGGAAGAATGACGACCCGTCCCGCTTTGCCGCATTTCGACGCGACTACCTCCGACTGCTCCGCGAAGATAAGGTGCCCAATGTAATGCTGCTTCGCCTCGGCCGAGACCATACCGCCGGAACCTCCGCTGGACTCGCGACGCCGCGCGCGATGGTGGCCGACAATGACTATGCGGTTGGACAGATTGTCGAATTGGTGTCCAACAATAAGCAGTGGGGCACAACCGCCATTTTCGTCCTCGAGGACGATGCTCAAGCCGGCTTTGATCACGTAGACAGTCACCGCAGCACCGCCCTTGTGGTCTCACCCTACACTCAGAAAGGGTTGGATTCACGGTTTTACAACACCGACTCAATGTTGAAGACCATGACCCATCTGATTGGCGTCAAGCCGTGGAATCAGTACATTGCGACCGCTACGTTGTTGGATGTCTTTGACGCCAAGCTGACGAATCCGGCTCCGTATCGCGTCATCCGTCCGGATCTCGACATCATCAGCGAAATAAACGGAAAATCGGCTTACCGTGAAAGCGACAGTTCGGCCATGGTCAATCTTCTGGAGGAGGAATCCATTCCTGACGAGCATCTTAACGACATCCTCTGGGGATCTATCCGTGGAAATCACGTGGCTCGACCGCAGACGCCCGGTAGCCGCAGGCGACGCTAAACGTCGGAATGGTCGCCTCGATCGAAATAGTGGTCGGGGCGACAGGATTCGAACCTGCGGCCTCATGCTCCCAAAGCACGCGCTCTACCAAGCTGAGCTACACCCCGCGACCGTCCTATAAGGTACCAGACGCGGCGACTTCTGTCGCACGCCTCATCGCCCCCGGGTCGCGATCACAACCAGCCCGATAGAATCTCCCTCCTTGAGGGCGCTCACCGCTTTGCCTGACTCTCGCAGGCTTTGGTTATGGCAACTTATACAGCGATCCTCGGTTCCAAAGACTCGCTCTGCGTAAACTTTCCAACCGGAGATTTCTCCCGAAAAACTCTTCGCGGGGTTTGAATACTGCCGCGCGGCCCATTCGCCAATGCGACTTTCGGGAATCGGATTCGACGTTGGCTTTTGTAGATACGCCGGACCCTTAACGCGGAGAAACTGATTCTGAACGTAAGCACCGGCGGTGTACACCGACACTTCCAGCTTCTGTCGATTCGCCTCTTTTACCAAGTACCGCTCCTGACCGTTTTCAGGCGCAAAAGACTCCACGTAGACCATCTTGTTTGGCTTCACCCATTCGAGCTGCGAGTTCAGCACCATTCCCGGATGCAAATGCTGCTCATTGTCTCGCTTTCGCTCCATTAACTGAAGTTGGTCTTGCGAAAGGCTCCGATTTTGGAGAACCGAAATATGCAGCGGGGCACCGGGCTTGTACACCCGACTGAACCCAAACTCCAAATTCTTCGGGTCATGAACTCGCCGCTGAAGCTGTAGAGCAAAATCACGCTGCAGCTGAGTTGTCGCCGCGTCTCCCGTGGGTACCGGGTCCGAAATCTTGACTGGAGGACGTAGAGCAAAAGCGGAAGCTGCGACCGCCGAGGCGGCGATTCCTGCCCAAGAAAGCACGGTGGTACGAGTCATAAAAGGGTCCAATCTGTAACGATCTTTTATGAAACGTACCGTCCATCAGCAAGTTACGGGTCTGTTACACGTTCGGCTTCGACAACTTCGGCGGCACCGGATTTGCGGGTACGGGGGCGGCCACCGGCGCGGTCCGATTGGGTGTCGGGCCCGGGGCCGGGGCAGATTCCAGCGCTTGCGACTGATGTTGCGGCGACAGGGAAGTCTGCACCAATTGCGCCGCGAGCACGGTCTGAATCACTCCCGTAATCTGGTCGGCGGCACCCCCGGCGGCCCCGCGTCCGTCGCTGGAAATATTCACGAGCCGCGCCTGGGCCAGCGCATTTGCAATCACGGGCGCAATCTGCGGGATCATCTCGAGTTGCCGCAGCGCCAGGTAGCTGTCGCCGCCTTCGGCAATGGCTTGGTTGACCATTCGGATGGCGTCAGCTTGGGCTCCGGCAATGGTGCGAAGCTTAATGGCTTCGGCTTCGGCTTGCGCTCCAGCTTGAACCTTGATTTTCTCGGCGTCCGCACTAGCCTGCGTGATCTGGGTGGCGCGGAGTTCGGCTTCTCGCAAGCTTCGTAGCGCATCTTGCTTCTTGGCTTCGGCTTGCGCGACCACTGCTGAGTTCTCGGCTCGTCGCTCTTCCAAATCACGTTGCTTGTCATTCACGGCCTGCTCTGCGGCCAGCTGGGCTTCCTTCGCACGGCGCTCTTGGTCGGCCTGAACAATGTCGGCGTTGGCCTTGGCTTCCACCGCACTCTGTCGGCGTCGCGCTTCGGCCACTTCGCTCTGGACTTCCTTAATATTCAGCGAGTTAAAGACCAGCCCCAGGTCCTGCAATTCGCGCGAGCAGGCACTCTTGATGATGATGGCAAGACGGTCGTCGTCATCCGCTGCCAGTTGACTGGCCCGACTATCGATCGTCGCCAACTCGTTCGGCACCGCCGCCTGACCCGAAAACGACACCTTGGCGTTAAACAGCTCGTCGTGGTGCAAAAGGTTGATCGCGCGGCGACCGGTGGAGGTCAGAAGGTCCGTCAGGGTCGAAGTTTGAACCGGCATCGGCATCGCGAAGAAGCGGTTGGCGGCCGTCTTGATGCTCTCGTTGCTGTCGCCCACCGAGACGATCGCGCTGGCAAGTACGCGCACCTTAATTGGTCTCGGATTTCCTGATCGATCCACGTCGGCGGTCTGGTCGGCAATGTCAAGGTCAATATTGATCGCCTTGCTCGGAATCGTGGTTCCCGTCGTTAGAATGGGAATTTCCCAACTCTTTCCCGGTCCACGAAAAATCTTCGTCGCGCCCCCGGTTACGCTCACCAGCCGGATCGTTCCCGCCTCAACCGTTCTGAGAATTCGGGTGATGAGTATCGCTACAAAAATGAATGCGGCGGCTATAAGCCCGCCCCAGGCAATAGGTTCCATGATGTTTGTTAGAGTGCTAATTCGCGGGTTACCCGACACTGATTTCTTACGGCGTCGACCTCGGTAACCAAAAGGTCATCACCTTTCCGAACACGGACTCCGTCCGAAACTTCTTCCGGATCTAGCCGCGCTAAAACTTGGACCGTTTGCTGGTCCATCACCAGCTCGATCACTCCGAATCCCGCTGCGTCGAAGTTGCTCGTGGCGCGTCCCATTTTCGCCACCATCCCTTCCAGTCCGGCCGAAGGATTGCTGGCGTACTTCATCAGCAGGTTGGTGATGACCGAATTCAAGAGATAGTTGAACGCCAATCCGCCCGCAATTGCGCCGGGCAGTACAAAAGCCGCCGCCAGTCGCGGCTCAAGCAAAATCCCCGTCGCACCGAAGCCAAGACAGATCGTAAAGATGGAGAGGGGAGAGAGGAGCATCCATTTGGAGCTTCCTTTCGCCGCCTTGACGACGCGCGCCAGGCCGTGACCAGAGTGAGTCGAGACATGGGCCGCACTGTGCGCATGACCAGTCGGAGCCGGCCCGTGAGTGTGTCCGGCGTGACCGCCGGCGTGGCCATGACCACCAGCATCGCCGTGCCCGCCGCCTAAATGACCGAAACTTAAGCCAAAGAGGGCAAGGAACCCGAAGAGGCCAATCCAAAACGGTAAGAGATACACCGCACCTTCTATCTTAGCGAATGTCGGCAAACGAGGCTGGGACTTTCCCGCTAGTAAACTATTAAGATGCTCACCCGAAACCTCATTCTCAAGACCTCCGGGTTCCCTCCGATTGAGAAGATGGTACGCGGGTCGCGAATGTTTCGACCGCTGGTGTCCCGATTCATTGCGGGCGACTCCCTAGAAGAGGCCATCACTGCCTGCGACGGCGTCGTTCAAAGCGGAATCCGGGTGACGCTCGACTACCTGGGCGAAAATACCGCGAATGAAGCCGAAGCCCGCGCGGCAATTGACATTTACAAGAAGATGTTGGAGCGAATTCGCTCGGTACCGTCGTTCGCCCAGTACCAACCGACCGATCCCCGCCTTCCGCAAGACCCATTCAACATTTCTATCAAGTTGACCCAATGCGGACTAGACCAAGGGGAAGCCTTTGCCGAGGCGAACTATCGTGAGGTCTTGGGCGTGGCTCAAGCCGCCGGAAATTTTGTCCGGATTGATATGGAAGCCAGCGACTACACCGAACGCACGATCAAAATGATCGAGCGGGTTTTTGTCGACTTCAAAAACACCGGTACCGTGCTCCAGAGCTACCTCTATCGGACCGATGAAGACGTGGAGAGAATGATTAGCCTCGGCGCACGCGTCCGACTTGTTAAGGGCGCGTATTTGGAGCCTGCCATGGTCGCCCATCCCGAAAAGGCCAAGGTCGATGAAGCCTATCTGCGACAGGCCAAGCGCCTGTTGAAGGATGGTTTTTATCCCGCCATCGCCACCCAGGACGAGGCTATCATCAGCGAACTCAAACGCTTTGTAACTGAAGAAAAGATTGATCCTAAGTCCTTTGAATGGCAAATGCTGTACGGGATTCGCCGGGATCTGCAGGACTCTCTATTAAAAGAAGGCTTCAACGTTCGAGTCTACGTGCCGTTTGGAGACAGCTGGTATCCCTACTTCACGCGCCGATTGGCCGAACGCCCCGCAAACATGATTTTCATCGCCAAGAGTCTGTTCAAGGGTTGATCCTCGACCTGACGCAAATACGGCGCGAACGAAGCGCAGCCGTCAGCAGTAGTCTGGATCTACGACGAGACGATGGTCCGCATGAATGATCTTCCTATGTTCAATTAATGGATATTGACTGAACCGATCCTGAAACGCATAATTCGTTTCCCGCGGCGGCGTGAACGGCCGCCCGCTTGAAATTTTCAAGCCAAAGTTTTCAAAAAGGCCTTCCTCATCCTGGCGCTGATTTCCCTGGTGATGGGTCGCCGACCCAGCGTTTAGGGGCAATCACACGTCCCACCACCTCCGCCAGGCACGTTCTGGCGGAGGTTTTTCCTGCGCCTATAGTTTGACGAGGCGAATTTACGTTACAATCCCGGCACCTTGCGCGGAAACCGAGTTCGAGAAAATTTAACGGGATGGCTCTTCATCTCCCCGTGGCTGCTGGGATTCCTAATTTTCACCGCCGGACCGTTTCTCCGTAGCATCTACCTGTCATTCACTCGATACAACATCAGCGCTCCTCCCCGGTGGGTTGGCCTGGCCAACTACCAAAAACTATTCACAGAAGACGAGCTGTTCTGGAAATGCAGTTTCGTCACGATCAAATTTGCGGTTGTCTCGGTTCCGTTGACGGTGGCATTGGGGGTCGGTTTGGCCCTGCTTTTGAACCAATCCGTGAAGGGAATGACCGTTTTTCGAACGGTATTCTTCCTCCCCAGCATCGTCCCAACTGTCGCCACGACGGTCATGTTTCTTTGGATACTTAATCCCACTACCGGCCTCATAAATCGGCTACTTCAATCCTTCGGCGTCGCGGGTCCCTCTTGGCTGAACGATGCCACCTGGGCTTTTTGGACGTTCGTCATGATGTCCCTGTGGGGGGTCGGCGGAAGCATGGTGATCTACCTCGCGGGACTCAAAGATATCCCGACATACCTTTACGAGGCGGCCGTCATCGACGGAGCGGGTCCGTTCCAACGGCTCAAAACGATTACCCTGCCCATGGTCACGCCGGTCGTGTTCTTTAACCTTGTAATGAGCATCATCGGCGCATTCCAATACTTTACGCAGCCGTATATGATGACTCCCAAGGGAGGCCCCGACGACTCCACCCACTTTTACAGCATGTACTTATTTGACCGGGCTTGGAAATACCTCGACATGGGCTATGCCAGCGCCATGGCTTGGGTGCTGTTCGTCGTGGTGGTTGGCCTCACCGCCATCGTTCTCAAAACTCAATCGAAGTGGGTGCACTACGGTGGATAAGCAAGGATCGCCGGTCTCGAGGAAGACGCTGGTGCAGTGGCTGGGTGTCGTACTCGCGATCGTTTCGGTTGCGGCCGTGTTTGCCTTCCAGCAACCCACCCCGCGGCGATATCCCAAGCGCATTCCGGTCCAGTTCTGGCACCGATGGGGCGGGGAGTGGGCCAACGTGGTCAATAACATCTGCCAGCGCTATAACGCCAGTCAAGACAAATATGAAGTGATTCCGCTCGGGGTATCGGGCGGTTCAGACATCAAGTTTCGGCTCGGAGTGCTGGGTGGAGACCCGCCCGACGTGATGTCGATGTGGAACGGTGCAATCCCGGACATGGCCGACAATGGCCTCCTCACCGACCTTTCAACACTTATGTCCCCGTCGGATCGAGACTATTTCTTCAACCAAAGCTATCCTGTGGTCCGCGATAGTGGAATGGTAGATGGCAAAGTCTGCGGCGTCACAATCGGTTCGGACCTTTACGCGCTCTACATCAATGTTGATCAACTGAAAGCGGCGGGCCTAGACGCCGACCATCCGCCAAAAAC
>Ga0114959_10002473_pt1 | contig 15117 bp, 9 predicted proteins | sample C_130625_EF_Meta_FD_87317 | JGI IMG/M metagenome (GOLD analysis project Ga0114959, IMG submission 87317) | Freshwater microbial communities from Lake Croche, Canada to study carbon cycling - C_130625_EF_MetaG | ecosystem: Environmental > Aquatic > Freshwater > Lake | place: Lake Croche, Canada...
CCGGGCGGTTGTGCGGCCAATCGATCGAGTCGTCGCCGGCGATTCCCGGCCCGGTGCCGATCGGCATCACGAGCCAGCGGAGATTGAGGAAGCAGAGATGGCCATAGAGATTTTCGTTGCGGTATTCCTCCCCCATCTCGACGTGGTAGCCATCGCGGCACAAGCCCGCGACCGGGCCGACCGGCGCCTGCGACGGCTTTACGAAGGCGTCGCTCGCGGTGCGGTGGAGGAGCGTGAGGTTGTTGACGACGCGGAGATCCTCGGCCCGCTGGACAAGCCCGAGCGTCTCGAGAGGCAGATCGACGTTCCAGGCATTGGTCACCCAGTGGACATGCGTGTCGCCACTGATCCAGCCCTCGGTGGCGGCGTCGACGATCCGCGGCACGGCGAGCGTCACGGCGCGGCTCTCCCCCGGCTCGAGCTTGAGCGTCTCACCGACCGTGGCATGTTCGTAGCCCCGCTCCGCCTCGATCCGACACTCACCCGGCGGAAGAACGATGTCAGCACCCGAGTCGCAGTAGAAGAAGGGGAGACGGTGGAACCGCGGCAGCGGCAATCCGAGGATCGGCTTGACCGTGAACGTCGGATCGCCGGCCAACGGCCCGGCCTGATGACAGGCCCCGTCGCCCCCGATTGCCCGCACCCGGGCACAGACAGGCGCTCCCGTCTCCCCGTCGACGACCTTCAACTGCACCCGCGCCGGCTCGACGACGCGCACGGAAAGCGCCATCGTCGCGACGGCCCCGGCTCCCTCCTCCTTAAGGTCGAGCCGCGCTCCGACAGGCGCATCGGCATCGGCGGAGAGAACAACAAGAAACGGCTGCGTCCGGCCAGGGAGCACCGTCCAGGGCTCTGCCTGGATGACGTCCCCTGAAAGGCCGACGGCAAGCCGGAGAGGCGCCGCGGTCGTCTGGGTCAATTCGACGATCAGGTGGCGATCGAGCCCGCGGGCGCAGTCGATCGGTGGCAGCGCCCCGTCGGAGGCGAGCGTCTCACCATCCCACGAGACACGGAGCGTCCCATGCTGCTCCCGGAGCTTCGCCAGGAGTTCGTTGCGGCTCTCCTCCACATCGGCAAGCCCGCGAGCCCCGGGGGACTTCGTGGCAAAACGATGCTCGTCGATCGCCTGGGCCACGACCCGATCCGCAAGCGGGCTGCCGACCCGTTCCACAAACGTCGTCAAGAACTCGAGCGCGAACCAGGCCGCCTGCCGATCGGCCTCGGTCGGCTCCCGCCCGATCTCCCCCCGCCGCGCCATCCGGGCTCGATGCAACTCCGGCGGATGGCCGGCCGCCGTCGCGGCCACGACAACGCAGACGATCGCCATCATCGCGGCGGGAACGGGCCGACATGCTGCCAACACCATCAGCCGTACCCTTTCGGGTTCGCGTCCTCGTTGACCGTCATCGCTCCCCGTCAGGCTACCCCGTCGGTGAGGGCCCCCGCCACTCCTTCCGCTAAACTGAAGTCCCCGGGCCGACACCGCCCCCCGCAGGAGCAGGACCATGATCCATCACGCCCCGATCGAACGGCTCGTCGACCTCCTCGACCCGGCCGCCGACATCATCCTCAACATGACCCGCGACGAGGCCCTCGCCCGCGTCGCCTCCGGGGATCCGGCGCAGGTGCGCGGGATCGACGGCCACTTCGCGCTCGTTCATCGCGACGGCAAGCAGATCCGCATGGCCCGCTCACTCGGCCGCCCGCTCCGCTACTTCATCGCCAAGAAGGCCGCCGGGCCGGTCCTCGTCGTCGCCGACCGGATCGACGCGATTCACACCTGGCTCGAGGCCGAAGGGCTCGCCGACCAGTTCCATCCCTCCTACACCCGAATGGTGCCGGCGCATCACCTCATGGAATTGGCCCTCGTCGGCTGCCCCGACCCGAATCCCGTCTGCCGCCGTTTTTTCACCCCTGAGCGCAACCGCTGGGGCTCCGACCTCGACCAGATCGGCAAACGCTACATCGAGGCTCTCCAGGGTGCGCTCGCCGCCTGGCTCGACCGCGTGGGGCCGAGCGAGCCGCTCGGTGTCCTCTTCTCCGGCGGCATCGATTCGGGGAGCGTGCTCCTCGTCCTCCACCATCTGCTCCTGACGCGGGGCGAGGCGCCGCAGCGGCTCAAGGCCTTCACCCTGTCGGTGGCCGATTCCGGAAGCGATCTCGCCCAGGCCCGTGAGTTTCTGGCCCGGACAAGGCTCGACTATCTCCATGAGGCGGTGGAGATCGCGGCCGAAGAGCTCGACCTCGAGGCAACGATCCGCGCGATCGAGGACTACAAACCACTCGACGTCCAGGCCGCCGCTGCAGGGCTCGCGCTGTGCCGAGGGATCCGCCGCCGGTATCCCGACTGGGTCTGGCTCGTCGACGGCGACGGTGGCGACGAGAACCTCAAGAGCTACCCCATCGAGGACGATCCGGAACTCACGATCCGCAGCGTTCTCAACAACCCGCTCCTCTACCACGAAGGCTGGGGGGTGAATGCCATCAAGCACTCGCTGACCTACTCAGGCGGCCAAAGTCGCGGCCATGTTCGTAGCTATGCCCCCGCCGCCACGCTCGGCTTCCGCGGCTTCAGCCCCTACGCGCTCCCCAACGTCATCGAGGTCGCGGAGGGAATCCCCTTCATCGAACTCACCGATTGGGACCACGGCCGGCTCTACGCGCTCAAAGGCGACATCGTGGCCCGCGGCGTCCGCCAGGTGACGGGAACAGAACTTCCAGTGTTCCCCAAGCGACGCTTCCAGGCCGGGATCTGCGAAGGGGGGAGCAATCGGTCGCTGTTTCCCTCCGACCCGAGGCACTACCGGCAAATCCACCAGAAGATCTGGGGCTGATCGGCGCGGCAGAGCGGGCAGTCAGCGGAGACTGAAGCGGCGGCGTGTGACCTGCGGCGTGCCGGAGGTTTTCTGGCCGACCACCTCGTGCGTCATGCCGGCCTCGAGCGGAGCTCCCGATTCGCTGACTTCTCCGCGTTCGACAAGCCCCTTCACAAACGCCCGCGCCGCAGCAGCGCGGGATGACTTCGTGGCTGGCTTCAAGGCCTCGACGGGCGGGCTGGCTGGCAGACTCGAAGCCGCCTTCTTCGTCCCTCGGGCCGGCGGGCTGTCACCGCGCGGGAGTTTCGTCGGAGCCACGGGGGCCTTTGCCTGCGGGGCACGGGCCGTTCGCCGCGTCGCGGCCTGTCTCCGAGCAATCGGTTTCTTTGCCATGGCAGGTCCTCCGGTTCGATTTTAGCACCCGTCCACGGCCCTGTCCCTATCAGCCGGCCCCGTCAAACCTCAATCGCGACAGTCGCAGGTGTCCGTCGGTGCGGGAAAGCGCATGCGTCGCCCGCCGACCAGCGCCGCGGGTCGTGGCGGCCATGCCCAGAACGCGGGTTCGGGAAGGCAGTTCGATCCGCTGGTTCTCGAACAACACCCCAATGAAGCAATCCGCCGAACGCTCCAGAGCCGCCGTGGAATCGGCAACCGACAGTGTGCGTTGGCCCATCGGGACGGCCATGGCGCCTCCGCTGCGGGGAACATCGACGAGAATCCCTGCGCTTGAAAGGCCATAGGGGGCAGCATCGATCTCGAGGGTCTGCATCTCCCCACCGGTGGCTACGGCCACCATCCGCAGCGCTTGGGCACGTTTTCCGGCCGCGGTATCGGGGCGACCCCGCGGCGCCTGTGCCGTGAGGATCCGACGACCGACGAACACATCCTCGATCACTCCCCCGTAGCGTCCGGAAAACGCTGCGCTGTCCGCGTCGATCATGCGGGTGCCGACCTGCGCGAAAAAGTCCGGTTGGACAGGGGCGCTGGCGACGGCATCGATCAACAGGCGGCCAGCATCGGCGGCGACGGCGGCAAGATCGTCGGCCGACGGGGACGCCACCGTATCCCGGAGCATTCGCGACAGGAGTTCGTGGAAAGCCCCGGTGAAGACGCGCGAAAACGCATGCGGCTCGGCGCTGAGTTCCTTGGCAGGGGCGTTTGCCGGCAGCGACTCCGGAGCAACGTACTTCCAGCGGTTGGCGGCGTTGCGGAGACAGTCCGTCTCCACCATCTCCGGTTTGGCCTGCCGTACGGCGGCCCCCAACTGCTCGGCGATCCGCGACAGCGGCGAGGCTTTATTGGCGACCAGGGCCCCGAGCACCTGCTCGCGGACCTGCGGCAACCCGAGGGCCGCGAGCATCGCCGTGATGTCGCCGAACGACTCATGGAAAGCCGCCGTCTCGATGAACGGGGCATCCCAGAGATCGGGGCGGAGGGCGTCGAGACAGGCATGGCCGGTTTCGTGGCAGACGATGTCGGGGCTCTCGCCGGAATAGACCGCGGCCTTCCCCCGCCCGGCATGGAAAAAGGCAAGTTGCGTCCGGTCGTAAGAGGCATTGAGATCGCTGCCCGCATCGAGCGACACCGGCAACGTCGCCCCCGGCTGCCAGCGATGGATCTGATGGCGCGCAAGCAACGGCGCCCACAGGTCAGCCGTGCGGCGCAGCGAATCTGCAGCGTTCCAGTGGCGGAAATCCGCCGTTCCCGGCTCGTAGCGCCCGGCGGGAATCGCCACCCCGCTGATCGAAAAGGCGAACGAGGCGGCGTCGAGCACGGGGACAGGCCGCTCCATCAGGCCCCAGGGCGATGCGGGATCATCGATCCAGGCCCGAATCCGCCCCTCCACTCCCTGCTTCGGGGCGGCAGCACCCCGCTTGGGACCCTTGCGACGAGTGGCTCCGCCGCGCCGTGCCGCCGGCTTCGGCCCGACTCGCCCCGACGACCTGTTCTCTCCAACCATGACAACTCCTTCCCCCCCACCACCAGACACATGCACACCCGTTCACGTGCCATCATAGTCGCTCAAGCGGCAGACACACATTGCCAGGGTGCGGCCCCGATCGACATCACTTGTCGACGGCCGTGTGGGCAAAACGGTGCCGGGCGGCGGGGTCGAGAAGGCCGACCGGGTCGAAGGCTGCCAAGCGGTCTCGAAGCCGCTCGGGAAGCGACTCGCTGCCGGCAACGAGTTCCCCCCGCGCCGCCGAGAGGGCCGCCCGGAGCGGCGCGTGGCGCGCGGCGAGGAACCCCTGAGACGTGGTCGTCTCCCCCCGTCCATACCCTTGCTCCGCCTGCACCGTGGCGAGGAAAAACAGCGTGCTCGCCAGACGGAAGCGGTCGAAGTCGGGGAGGACTGCATAGCAGGCGCTCACGAGCTGATCGATCCAGGTGACCTCGTCGATCACGGCCGCGCCGTAGGCCTGCCAGCCGACCGCGTCAAACGACTCAGCGAGGAGCAGATCGGCGAGGCGCTGGACCCCGGAGAGAGCGTGGGCGATCCCGGTGCTGTGGAGCGGATCGACAAAGCCGGCCGTCGTGGGAAGCATCGCAAAGCCGTCGCCGGAGGCCCGCGACCAGAGCCGGCTCATCCGCGGGATGAGCCCGAGCGGCCGCACCGCACGACTCCCATCGAGAAGGAGGGCCAGCGACGGGTAGGTCGACACCATGCTTGCCCAGGCCTCGTCGAGCGAACGCTCTCCGCCGGCCCCCAGCCCCCGGCAGACATCGGCAGGGAGCACGAAGCCGACGCTCGCAAGATCGTCGCGAAACCGCAGGATCCACATCCAGCCATCGTCGATGCAATGGTGTTGTGCGGCGTCATCTGAGCGGAAGGGGGAGGTGGTCGTGAAATTGCCGGTCGATTCCTGGAGCCGGTCCCACGAACCGACCCCGCGGAAGTGACCGTAGACCGCGCCGCAGCGCGTCAGGAGGGTGTCGTCGCGGCGATCGATTCCCAGGGCCGACGCCAGCATCCCGCCGCCTCCGGTGGCATCGATGAGAAACGGAGCATTCGCCCACTCCTCGGCTCGGGGCTTCCCTTCGCTCGCTTCGGCGAAGCGCACGCTCCATCGTCCCGCTCCCCGCTCGATGCCGACAACCTCGCATCCTTCCCGCACGGTCGCCCCGGCCCGCGCGGCGGAAGCGCAGAAAAAGGTGTCGACATCGGCGCGGAGCCAGTGGGTGTCGCTGCCGGCGTCGGTGGCACTGGCGGCGACGAGGAGCGAGGCGGCGTGATCGGGCGTGTCGCGAAAAGGCTCCCCCGGCCGATGGTGAAAATAAGAAAATCCCCGTTTCTTCCCGCATCCGAGCTGCGGATACGTCGCCTGCCACGATCCCCATCGGGCAAGGGGGGCAAGCTCCGGGAGCCTGTGCCGGGCCGCCAGATCGGCAAGGATCAAATCCGCCGCCGGGGTACTCGACTCGCCGATCGCAAATCGCGGATGGCGCCCCCGATCGACGATGAGGACACGCATCCCGCGTGCGGCCAGGATCCATCCGAGCAAGCTGCCGGAGAAACTGCTGCCGAGGATCAGGGCGTCACAGTCCATGCCGGCACCCGCAGTCGAGAGGGGCGGGGGGAAGCAGCCCGCGGGCCCGGTGCATCCGCTCGATCCGCGCCCGCCGCTCGGCCCGACATTCCGCGCAGTGGCCGGCCAGGCGGTCCCAATCCCAGAGATCGAGCGTCACCAGGCAATCCGCCGGGACGCCCGCCAGTGATCCGGCGAGGGCCGCCTCGGCAGCCCCCGCTGTCACCGGCTCGAACGATCCGTCGGCCGCGAGACGATCGAGAAAGCCGTTGCCGGGTCGCGTGGGGATGAGGCTCACCTGCCGGCAGCCCGCCTCGGCGGCGAACCGGGCCGCGGCGATGGCCGCGTCGACCGATTCCTCCTCGGTCAATCCCGGCAGGCCGAGGAGGACGAAGGCCCGCGTGTCGATGTCGGCCGCTTGGAGGCGTTCGCAAGCCGCCGCGAAATCCCCCGGCGTCATCTGCTTGTTGAGCCAGGGGAGAATGCCCGGGTGAATCGTCTCGAGGCCGAGGGCCACCTCGAGGGTGCCACCGATCGAGTGGGCAAAGTGCTCGAGGGAGTCGTCGACGAGCCGCGGATGGGTCTCGACGATCACCCGCTCGAACGACTCGACGAGCGCCGCGATCCGAGGCCGATCGACGACGGGCACGGCCCGCGGATCGGTGAAATTGCTGGCGTTGTAAAGCTTGATCCAGCGGGGCTCAGGCCCCGCCGCTGCCGAGGCAATCGCGGGGGCATGCGCGAGCGCCGCCTCGATCTGTGCCGGCAGCGCTCCCGGTGGCGTCGGACGGTCGAGCGTGTGCCGCCAGAGGTCACACATCGCGCAGGTGAACGGGCACTCCGCCCCGGCAAGGAGCACCACCCGGCAGACGACCGTCTGAAAAGGCGCGGTCACCTCCTCCTCGTCCCAGACGGCGATCGGCCGCCAGGGGTCGACCGGCGCCTTCGCACCGCGCGCTCGACGGATCGCCCCCGAGTCAAGCCGCACAAGCCGGCCAGTGCCACCGGACGAGGCTGCGGGCCCGATCATGGCGCCGCCGTCGCCGGGGGCTCGAGCGTGTGAAGCGTGTCGACCGGGAGGCCGGGATGGTCGCTGGTCGAGCCATCAGGCCAATCGACATGGACATCAACCGGCTCGCCGGCCGTTCCCAGCCCGATCGTCACCGGCAGCTCGCACTGCGATTGGTAGCTCCGCGTCGCACTGACGCGCCGAGCCTCGACCCCGGCAGCCGTCTTCACCGTGACCAGCGCCCCGATCGCGTCGCGATTGGCCCCGGCGCCGGCCAGCCGGATCCGCACCCAGTGGTGCCCCGAGGCCTGATCGTTCCGGAGGAGGCGGGCCTTCGACCCGCTGGCCGTGAGGATCAGATCGGTGTCACCGTCGCCATCGATATCGGCCACCGCCACCCCGCGGCCGACGAGCGGCCGATGGAAGTCGGATCCCACGAGGTCGATCGGGGCAGGGCGGAACTCGGTCGCCTCCCCGGCGCCACAGTTCCAAAACAGCTCCGGCGACTGCTCGTAAAATTGCGTCTTCTGGACCTTGTTGATGTCCTCCTCGAGGTGACCGTTGGCAGCGAGGATGTCGAGGCGGCCATCGAGATCGATGTCGGCGAAGAGGACGCCGAAGGTCAGCTCCTGCCGGGTCTCGGGACCGAGGCCATTGGACACGGCATCATCCTTGAATTGCATCTGGCTCCCTTGGGAGACATAGAGCGCGTTCATCTCGTTGGAAAAGTTGCCGATGACGATCCCGATTTCGTCGTCGTTGCGAAAGCGGGCGATGTCGATCCCCATCGCGCCACGGGCCTTGCCCTCGACGTCGTAGGCGACACCGGCGAGGTTGCCCACCTCCTCGAAGACACCGCTACCGGTGTTGCGGAAGAGGAAGTTCTGCACGGTGTCGTTGGCGACGACGACATCGAGCGCCCCATCCCCGTCGAGATCATCGAAGGCCAGCCCGAGCGACTTGCCCACCGGCACGCCGGTGGCGGCATTGCGGACACGGATGCCGGCGTCCGCGGAAACGTCGGTGAACCGCCCGTCGCCGTCATTGCGCAGAAGCCGCGGGAAGGCCCCACCGAAGTTTTGCGGGCGTCCGTAGGCGCGGCCGCCACCGATGAGCCGGAAGTCCTGGGCGCGGTCGATCTCGCGCGACCAGGCGACGTAATTGCACACGAACAGATCGAGGTCGCCGTCGCGGTCGGCATCGAACCAGCCGCAACTCGTCCCCCAATCGCTCTCGTCCCCCGCCACGCCGGCGGTAGCGGTGACATCGGCGAATCTCCCCCCGCCGAGGTTGCGAAACAGGCGGTCGGGCCCGACGGAACTCACGAACAGGTCGCGCCGGCCGTCGGCATCGAAATCGCCGACGGCGACGCCGGTCCCGTAGAAGGGGACGTCGAGCCCGGAGCCGGCGGTGATGTCGCGGAACTTTCCCGTGCCGTCGTTGTCGTAGAGCTTCATCGTCGGCGGCGGCTGCGGGGCCTCCCGCTCGTCCCAGGGCCAACGCGACCCCTGGATGAGAAGCAGGTCCTGATCGCCGTCGCCGTCGTGATCGAAAAACGCGCAGCCTCCGCCCATCGTCTCGGGAAGGAGCTTCTCGCCGGCCGCGCCGTTCTCATGGACGAAGTCGATGCCAGCGGCCGCCGTGATGTCGGTGAACGGCATCGCGGGCATGATGACCTTCGGCTTCTCTCGGCCTGAGGGGAGCGCGAGCTTCGCCTCCCGGGGCGGGGGAGGGGGGGATTTGAGCCCCAATCGCCACGCGACCAGGCCGCCGACGACGGCGACCACGGCGATCAGCGCCAGCGACCGCCAGAACGCCTTGCCGATCACGGCATCGTCGCGTTCCTCGATGTCGTCATCGGGTCTCGAAGTGCTCTCTCGCGTCGCCATCGGAATCCTCGTCGTGCTTCGCCATGCTTCGTTGCAGCCCTCGTCGGCCCCATCCTCAGGAGCCGGCCCCATCCTCCGGCCGCGCCTGCGGCACGACGCTGACCTCGTCGACCGCCTCGTCCCGTGCGTTGCCTCCGATCTCGCCGGAGACCGCCCGGCCATCGGCCGTCGCTCCCTCCTCAGGAAGCTCCGGCGCCCCCGGCCGCTGGAGCGGATAGATGACGAGCATCTCCGCGGCGAAGTTCGCCGCCGGATACTTCTCCCGTGCCAGCGTCACCGCCCGGTCGGCGGCGTTGTCGTCGAGTTTGTAGCGCTCGTGAAGCATCCGGTGTTCGTCCGACTTCTCCCGATTGCCGAGCTGACCGTGGATCAGTTGGAGGTTGTAGTGGGCGGCGACGTTCTCCGAGTCGAGGAGGAGCGTCATCTCGAACTGCCGCGCTGCCTCCTCGAGGACCGCGCGGCGGGCGTCGGCCGCATCGGCGCCGCGGAACTGGCTCGCCCGATCGTAGAGCGTCAGCCCGAGGAGATTGCGAACCTCGTAATCCTTGCTGAAGTCGAAGCCGCGCTTCCGCATCTCTTCGGTCCGGTCTTCGAGAACCTTGCGGAAGCTCGCCTCGGCCTCGTCGAGCCGGCCCTGCTGGCGGTTGACGAGCCCCGAGAGCCAGGCCACCGTCCACGGGGGCGCGGCCGGGGTAGAGTGCGTCGCGGCCCGCTCGAGCGCTGCGGCCGCCTCGTCCACCCGCCCCTCCTCGAAGTAGACCCGGCCGAGATTCAACGGCCCGTCGTAGCGGCCGAGCTTTTCCACCTCGACAAACGCCTCCTCGGCCTGGCGGAGTTCGGCCTTCCCCTTGATGAGCAGACCGATGCCGTAGTCGTTCCATCGCTCCCACGCCGGGATCTTCCGCTCCGCGGTGGCGGCGATCGACGTCGCCGAGCCGGCAACCGGGAACGTGACTTCGTCTTCCGCCATCGTCACGATCGGCAGATCGTCGACGTACGGCTCTCCCGCCACATGCCCACGGAGCGGGTCATCCCCCGGCCGCGCCTTGTCGGCGACAAACCGCATGTACTCGGCGTCGAACTTCCGATAGCGGAGCTTGACGTTCACCGTCACCGGCTCGGTCACGTCCGCAGGCAGCGCAAAGCCGTAATGGACCGTCCAGCCCGCTCCCGGCGGGATCTGGTGGTTGTAGAGGGGCACGAAGATGTCTTGGGGATTGCGCCGGTTGATCCGGTTCCCCTCGCGGTCGAGCATGAAGATGTTGATGAAGTGGGAATAGCGGTCGACCTCCTTCCCCTTCGCCGGATCGATGCCTCCGCTGCGACCGATCACCCTGTTCCCGGAGGTGACGGTGACGTCGAGCCAGACTTCGTTGGAGTCGGCGGTGCCCTGGGTGAACAGATGGCCCAGCTTGAGCGTCCGGATCACGGTCTCGAGGAGGTACGGCTTCCCCGGCTCGAGCGTCGGCACCTCCGGCCGAAGGGGCGCGTGGAGCGTCCCCTCGATCCCGGCGCCATCGCGGATCCCGAAGATGTCGACCCGGGTGATGTCCTGGAGAAACTTCGCGTGGGCCTCGACCATGTCGTCGCGGTCCTTGAGCCACGCCAGCCCCGTGTTCGCGGCCGGGAAGAGGTGATCGTGGACGGTGAGCCGTCCGCTGTCGTCATAGAGCCGGGCGCCGAAATCGGCCGAGTCCTTCAGCGGCATGTGGCAGGACGCGCAGCTCTCCTTCGCCTGGGGCGGGTAATAGAAGCTCCGCGCGCCATGCCCGGACACGCCGGAGAGGAGGAACGGGTCGTAATGGTTTTGGCCTCGGAGGAATTCCTTGTACGCGGTGAGCTCCTTGGGGAGGTGGACTTTGTGGCAGGAGGAGCAGAACTCGGCATCGCGATGGAAGTCCTTGAGAAAGGTCTTCTTGTGCATCGCCGGCTTCGCCTTGACGAGCTGGTTGTTGACCCACTGGAGAAGCGTGTTCTCACTCTTGGCGAAGGGGTAGTGGATCGGCTCGTCGATCGTGTAGTCGGCATTCCCCTTCGTGCTGTTGATGTGCGTGATCGCATGGCAGACGGTGCAGGTGATGCCGGCGTGAGCCGTCGGGTGGTGGACGTCGTCGTAGTCTTTGTCGTCGAAGGCACCGCTGTAGAACGGCACCGGATCGTGGCAGCCGGCACACCACCGGGCCGCCTTCACGCTCCCGTCCCGCTCGAGGGAGACGAGCCTCGTCTCGCGAACGCTTGCCAGATAGGCGGGGTTGTTGAAGCTCGAGAAGTGGTGGCTGCTCCCCTCCCAGCCCGCATGGACGTCGGCGTGGCACTTCTTGCAGTAGTTGTCCATCATCAGCGTGTCGGCGGGGATGTAGTTGCCGGTGGCGGTGCGGGCCAGCGACGGCTCGAAGTACTGCTTCCCCTCCTCAGGCCCCTTGGCATTCCAGTGCCGCGGATCCTGGGCATGGAGGAACACCATCACCCCGATCGCGGCCGCCACCACGCCGGCATAGGTCAGCCCCATCCGCCACTTGATCTTCGGGCCCACCAGCCGGTGGAGCCAGTAGAGCCATGCCGCCACCAGCGGCGCCGCGACGTGCGCCCAATAGGTGGCCTGCGTGAGGAGCGGCGTTCTCGCCCCGGTGTTTGTCGCCCTCAGGCCCAACAGCAATCCCCCCGAGACGAGGACCACCAGCGACGCCACGAAGAGGGCGTAGCCGACGCGGACGGCCCGGCGGTTCTTCCGGTTCTTCGTGTTGAGCATGTGGACGACGCCGAAGACGACAAACGGCGCTACGAACACGAACCCAAGCACGAGGTGGACGAGAAACATCCACTGATAGAGCCAGTTTTGATACGTCTCGCCAGAGCCCCATTCGAGGAACGTGATCGCGGCGAGGTAGGCCGAATTGGCCCCGATCACAGCAAGCAAGCCGAGAACGACGTTGAGGAGGATGCGGAGCCGCGGGCCGATCGCCGGCACATGGGCTTTTCGCGGCGGGCGCGGGGAGGTCGTGACGGCGTCGGGGCCCATGGAACGAGGTCCTCTTCGTGAAGCAGGCGGAGGCAGGCGGGCGACAAGGGCAGTTCCCCCCGAATCCGGCGGCACTCGGCCACCGAGAAGAAGGGAGGGGCCCACGGGATCCCCGCCTCCGTCCCGTCCGTTCCTCCCCGGGAAGACCGAGGGAGCCAACGGACGATTGGAGCGGGGTGCCCGATCGACCGCCGCCGGTCACGCGCCTCTTGCGGGGCTTCGCGGACAACGGTGGCGAACCGGGCGACATCAGGCCTGAAGAGAAGCCCGCCTCGGGGGACGGATCGGCACCGCAGCGATCAGGACAAGAGGCTTGGAATCGTTCGCGGCGGGGAAGGGACGACCGACGTCCCGATGGCCGAGGGGAGGGAAGGCAATCGCATCGGCAGGGTCGGGACGGGGGGCGTCTGCCGAGGCGTCGCGCGGCAGCACCGGGATGAAGGGAATACCGCGACAGGCCGGGCCGTCGCAGTGGGGCAGACGCGGGGCGTCGTCGGGCCGCGGGGCCACCGGTTCCCCCACGTCACGGTCGGCACGAAGGGCTTGCGGCGACTCGGCCGGGCGGTGGTGGCCAGCGAGCCAATCGCCGCAACTCGCCTCGGCTCCGCCGCCACCCAGGAGCACAACGGCAAACGCTCCCAAGACAATCATGGCGGCGACCATGAGGGGTCTTGCAGCGAACCGCGATGGAAGGCTCGGAAGGTGGCAACGCATGGGACAAAAACCCTGGATCAGGCTGGGCCCACCGGCTCCGTGGCCCCCCCACCGAACTCCATCTTCCCCGTCGTTCAAGAACTCAAGAACTGTAGACCGACCCACAGGATGCGTCAACGAAAGCGCCGCGGGGCGCCAGATTCACCAGATTCACTTGGCAGCCTGGTGCAGGGGGGTGAGTTTTCCCTCGCTGTCCGCCTCCCAGACGGTTTTTGCCTGCGGGTCGGCGATGAGGACTTTCCCGGCCCGGATCGCGAGGCCGACCGGGCCTTTCAACGGCTCGCCAGTGATCCACTTGGAGGCCGTGCCGTCCGCCGCCACCTTCCAGACAGCCCGGGCATAATTGTCGCTGACGTAGGCGGTGCCGTCGTCGGCGACGACGACGTCATGGGGGAACTCGAACACCCGCTCCTTGACCACCGCCTCGATGCTCCCGTCGGCGGCGATCCGCACCAGCGGTTGCTCCCCGGAAGCCGCCACGGCCCACAGTCGCCCCGCTCCATCGACGAACAGCCCACGCGGGGCGGCCAATTGGGCCACCTCCTTCGGCTCGCCGCCGGCGGCCGGCACCCGCCAGATCCGCTGCGTTTCCAGATCGGACACAAACAGGTCGCCCGAGGGATCGAAGGCGATGTCGACCGGGATCCCGATCTTCCCCTGGGTGAGCGGCACCGGTTGGCCGTCGACGAACTTGAAGACGTCCCGGGTTGCCGAGTCGGCGGCATGGACGGTGCCATCGGCGGCGACCGCCACGGCCCGAACGGCGTTGAGCGGGGTGCGGAACGTCTTCTTCCCTTGGAAAAACACCTCCGCCTTGCCGGCCTGGAGCTTCAAGAGCCCGGGGAGCATCCGGTCGGCGACGAGCAGGGCGTCGTCGCCAGCCACCGCCACCGAGAGGGGATAGAGCATCTCCTCCCCCCGCACCGAGCCCGTCAGGGCCGCAAGCGCGATCAGCCCCGCGAAGCCCATTCCGATCAGGCCACTGCACCGCCTTACGCCCGCGCCCCTCATCGCTCGTTCCTCCTCGTGTCGCGTCCCCCGTCGGGCCCGGCCGTCCGGGCTTCTTCCAGCCTAACACCCCGGGCCCTCCAGCGGCGGATCGCCCTCCAGAAGGCGTCGGTGTGCTCGCGCGTCTGGTCGTCCCGCAGCCAGGCCTCGCGGGCCGGTGAGGCTTCAGGCTGGTCATCGTCGGCGGGGGGATAGGCGCGCATCCCACGGAAGGGGAGCGGCTCGACGGTCTGCCCCTCGGCCGTGGCGAGGTTGGCATCCTTGTCCCAGCCGACGCTCCGGAGGAGAAAGCTCCGCTTCCAGCCCGCCGGCGGCCCGGGGGGCACCGGAAAGGCGACCGTCATTTCATCCCCCGCCCCCATGATCACCAGCCGGTCGTCCCCCTCGGCGACGAGGTCGCGAACATCGCCGTAGCGGGTGAACCGACCCCGCATCGGCGGCCAGCGTGCCTCTTGAAGGGGCTCGCCGTAGACGAACCGCTCCGGAGCGTCGCCGTCCTCCTGCTCGATCCGCGATCGGCCCCGCCAATGGAGGTCGGCCGAGACCGGATCGACCTCCACGGTCTCGAGCGTCGGCGCGACTTCCCCCGAGACAAGAAAGGCTTCATCCCAATGGATCTCCATCGTCGTGTCGATCCGCAGCCGCGCCTGGGCCGAATCGAGAAGCCCTGAGAGATCGATGACGATCGACTTCGTCTTGCCACCGGGGAAGCCCGTGAAGGGGATCGCTTCCCGCCAGCCCCCCGCGCCGTCCGGGACCGACAGCGACGGCGGCTTCGGCAGGCTTAAAACTGGATCGTGCGACAGAGCGACGTTCTCGCTGACGGTCGTGGGATAGGTCCAGCCGGTGAGGACGAGCTTCGCGTTGTCGACGTCGGGGATCGGACCGAAATCGAGGACAAGGGTGTTGTCGGCGACGAGCCCCTGACGGAGTTTCTTGGCGTACGACCGGGCGAACCTACCGTCAGCCGCGAGAACGTCGCCCCAGAGGTCGCCTCCGTCTCCACGCGTCGCCGCCACCGGCCGGATCGGCGTGCGGACAGCATGGATCCCGAAGGCGGCGATGTCGGGAGGGCCGACCTTTTCATTGGAGTAGATCTCCACGTCGGCGGGATGATCGACGACGACCAGCCGCA
>Ga0114959_10002474_pt1 | contig 15115 bp, 11 predicted proteins | sample C_130625_EF_Meta_FD_87317 | JGI IMG/M metagenome (GOLD analysis project Ga0114959, IMG submission 87317) | Freshwater microbial communities from Lake Croche, Canada to study carbon cycling - C_130625_EF_MetaG | ecosystem: Environmental > Aquatic > Freshwater > Lake | place: Lake Croche, Canada...
GCGATGGAAGAGGGCTTGCGCTTTGCTATCCGCGAAGGCGGCCGTACAGTGGGCGCCGGTGTGGTGGCCAAAATCATTGCGTAATCACGAAGGGGTATAGCTCAATTGGCAGAGCGTCGGTCTCCAAAACCGAAGGTTGTAGGTTCGATTCCTACTGCCCCTGCCACCTGAAGGGCAAAAAGAGGTGGCTTTCAAGCCCGCTACAGCGTAGCGGGCTTCAGCGTCTTAGGGGCGCAAGAAGCAACAAAAGATAGCGCACGAAAAACAACGAAATCATGGCCACAACACAAGTTCAAACGGTTAGTACGACGGCGGAAAAAGCCAAGTTGGCGGCATCCGGCGTGCTCGTGCTTGCGGCTTTGGCTGCTTATTTCCTGTTGGCAAAGCAGGGGCCGCTGGCGCAGTGGGCTGCATTTTTGATCTTGCTGGTCATGGCTGTTGTGAGTTTTTTTGTTTCTGAGCCGGGTAAAGAGTTGATTGCCTTTGGGCGTGACGCTTGGCGTGAAGTGAAAAAAGTCGTGTGGCCTAGCCGCAAAGAGGCGACACAAATGACGGCCATCGTGTTTGGATTTGTGCTCATCATGGCATTGTTCCTGTGGTTTACCGACAAAACACTGGAATGGGTTTTTTACGACTTGATCCTGGGATGGAAAAAATAATGACCGACGACATCCAAGTCCTAGTGGCTGAATCGGCCATGCCGCCCGCCAACAACAGCAATCCGGATCTGCGTTGGTATGTTGTACATGCCTATTCCGGTATGGAAAAAGCAGTGGAGCGCAATATCCTGGAGCGCATCCAGCGCTCGGGCATGCAAGATAAGTTTGGCCGTATTTTGGTTCCTATGGAAGAGGTGGTTGAGGTCAAAAACGGCCAGAAGAAGACCACGGAGCGTAAATTTTTCCCTGGCTATGTGCTGGTGGAAATGGTCATGGACGACGATACCTGGCACTTGGTTAAGCACACCAACAAGGTGACTGGATTTGTTGGCGGCGCCAAGAATCGTCCTGCGCCGATTTCTGAGGCCGAAGTCTCAAAAATCGTCAACCAAATGCAGCAAGGCACCGAGAAGCCGCGCCATAAAGTGGAATTCATGGTGGGCGAATTTGTCCGTATCAAAGAAGGGCCTTTCACCGATTTCAATGGTTCGGTGGAGGATGTGAACTACGACAAAAGCAAGGTTCGCGTCTCGGTCACGATTTTTGGGCGTTCGACGCCTGTCGAATTGGAGTTTTCTCAAATCGAGAAGACCTAAAAGCTTATCGCGGGCGTATGCCTGCAGACAACCCGCGTTTACCGACGCAGCGCGGGTGGTGGTTAGTAGTCGATACCCCGGGGAGCCGAGGGCTGAGTGGTTCAGCACCAGAGCGTATGTACCCGTAAGGAGCAATCATGGCGAAAAAAATCGTCGGTTTTATCAAGCTGCAAGTACCAGCTGGAAAAGCCAACCCGTCCCCCCCTATTGGCCCCGCGCTGGGTCAACGTGGCCTCAACATCATGGAGTTCTGCAAGGCTTTTAATGCCCAGACTCAAGGTGTCGAGCCTGGCCTGCCACTGCCTGTGGTCATCACCGCGTTCGCAGACAAGAGTTTTACCTTTGTTATCAAAACACCGCCTGCGACTGTTTTGATCAAGAAGGCCATCAAGCTGGACAAGGGCTCCGCCCGTCCGCACAGCGACAAGGTCGGCAAAATTACCCGCGCACAGCTGGAAGAAATTGCAAAGACTAAGATGAAAGACATGACTGCGGCCGATCTGGACGCAGCCGTTCGTACCATCGCCGGCTCGGCCCGCTCGATGGGCGTGAATGTGGAGGGCGTTTAAATGTCCAAACTGACTAAAAAGCAAAAAGCCCAGCAGGGCAAGATTGTCGCCACCAAGCTGTACCCATTTGGCGACGCGTTGGCACTGGTCAAAGAATTTGCCAATGCGAAATTTGATGAATCTATCGACGTGGCAGTCCAACTCGGCGTAGACGCCAAGAAGTCGGACCAAGTCGTTCGTGGCGCGGTCGTGTTGCCCAATGGCACCGGTAAAACAACCCGCGTTGCGGTGTTTGCCCAGGGCGCCAAGGCTGACGAAGCCCGCGCAGCCGGTGCAGACATTGTCGGAATGGACGACCTTGCTGCCATGGTCAAAGCCGGCGATATGCCTTTTGACATCGTGATTGCTGCACCGGACGCTATGCGCGTTGTCGGTACCTTGGGCCAGATCCTGGGTCCGCGCGGCCTGATGCCAAACCCGAAGGTCGGTACGGTCACTCCTGACGTTGCCACGGCGGTGCGTAACGCCAAGGCGGGACAGGTGCAGTTCCGGGTAGACAAAGCCGGTATCGTGCATTCGACCATTGGCCGGCGCTCATTTGACTCTGCGCACTTGCAGGGCAATATGGTTGCACTGATCGAAGCCTTGAATAAATCCAAGCCTGCGACCAGCAAAGGCGTCTACCTGCGCAAAGTGGCGGTTTCCTCCACGATGGGTGTGGGTGTGCGCGTGGACGTGCAATCCCTGGCTGCTTGATAAATTGAATTTGGGTGCCTCCAAAGAGGCGCCCGATGTGGTGGGTCCCGGCGGTTTCTAGGAACTGCGGGGAGCCATCCAAGACCGTTGGTGTGCAGTTCGGCTGCGCTTAATCAGTGAAAACCAACGCAGATGGCGATCCCACTGCAGATGGATGCAAATCCTTCCACAGTTGATCGCTGCATTTTGGGTGCGTGCGTGGCTCAAGCCACAAAACGCAAGTTAAGGAGTAGACCTTGAGTTTGAATCGCAGTGAGAAAGAAGCAGTCATATCTGATGTGACCAGCCTCGCCGCAACAGCTCAAACGCTCGTGATCGCGGAGTACCGTGGCATCACGGTCGCCGACATGACCAAGTTGCGCACCACAGCGCGCAGCAGTGGAGTGACGCTTAGTGTGTTGAAAAACACGCTGGCTCGCCGTGCTGTTGCCGGAAGTGCGTTTGAGGTTGTGGCCGACCAGATGACCGGTCCTTTGATCTATAGCTTCTCTGTTGACGCAGTGGCTGCCGCGAAAGTGGTGTCCGAGTTCGCAAAAACCAATGACAAATTGGTGATTCGCGGCGGTGCGTACGGCGGCAAAGCTTTGGACGTGAACGGCGTGAAGCAATTGGCAAGCATTCCTTCGAAAGAAGTGTTGCTGGCGCAGTTGCTGGGCTTGATGCAATCACCAATTTCCCGTACGGCACGTGTGCTGGCGGCTTTGGCAGAGCAGCGTGGTGGTGGCGAAGTGGCCGCCGAGGCAGCAGCTGCTTAAGTTGTTGCCCCTTCGATAAGAAATTAACCATCGCCTACCCAAGCGCAACGCGCACACGGATTGGCGATTAACTGTAGGAAATGAAAATGGCATTCGATAAAGACGCATTTTTGACCGCGCTTGACAGCATGACGGTTATGGAACTCAACGATTTGGTCAAGGCCATCGAAGAGAAGTTTGGCGTGAGCGCAGCTGCTATGTCTGCGCCTGCCGCTGGCGGTGGCGCTGCTGCCCCTGCCGCTGAAGAGAAAACCGAGTTCAACGTGATGTTGCTTGAGGCTGGCGCTAACAAAGTGTCCGTGATTAAAGCCGTGCGCGAGATCACCGGTTTGGGCCTCAAAGAAGCCAAGGATATGGTTGATGGCGCGCCTAAGGCCGTCAAAGAAGGCGCATCCAAGGCCGACGCTGAAGCAGCCAAGAAGAAATTGGAAGAAGCCGGCGCTAAGGTCGAGCTCAAGTAAGCATGAGTTATCCGAGCGGTGGACCGGGTGGTCCGGCGCTTGGATGCACTTCACAAGGGCTGCCTGCATGGGCAGCTTTTGCGCCTTCAGAGTACAGCTGACAGGTAGGCCTTAAGGCTCGCCTGTCAAGTGTCTTCTGATCCCGACTGCAGAAGATGCCTTGGTTCGGGTTGCGTGCAATGCGCAACCGTCCGCCAATGATTGGTAGCGGCCAATCACCAAGCAAGAAACACAGTCGCCTAGGACCCCCAGGATTCCTCAGACTTTGCCCGGAGATCTCATGGCTTATACATATACAGAACGCAAACGCATACGTAAAAATTTCGGCAACCGCGATAGCGTGCTCGAAATCCCCTACCTCTTGCAAATGCAAAAAGACGCTTACACGGCGTTTTTGCAAGCAGATATGGACCCCAAAAAACGCACGATGGAGGGCCTGCAGGCCGCCTTCCAGGCCGCTTTCCCTATCGTCTCGCACAATGGATTTGTCGAGATGAAGTACCTTGAGTACAACTTGGCCAAACCCGGCTTTGATGTGCGTGAGTGTCAGACGCGTGGTTTGACTTACGCCTCGGCCGTGCGGGCCAAGGTGCAGCTCATTATTTATGACCGCGAAGCGTCGACCAGCCAAAACAAGGTGGTCAAAGAGGTCAAAGAGCAAGAGGTCTACATGGGCGAAGTGCCCCTGATGACTGGTAAAGGCTCTTTCATCATCAACGGCACCGAGCGGGTGATCGTTTCCCAACTGCATCGTTCGCCGGGCGTATTCTTTGAGCATGACAAGGGCAAAACCCACAGCTCCGGCAAGTTGCTGTTCTCGGCACGCATCATCCCTTACCGTGGCTCGTGGTTGGACTTTGAGTTTGATCCCAAAGACCTGCTGTATTTCCGTGTTGACCGTCGCCGCAAGATGCCGGTCACGATTTTGCTCAAGGCCATTGGCCTGAACAATGAGTCCATCCTGGCCAACTTCTTTGTCAACGACAACTTCCGCTTGATGGACAGTGGCGCGCAAATGGAGTTTGTGGCAGAGCGCCTGCGTGGTGAAGTCGCCCGTTTTGACTTAACCGACAAGTCCGGCAAAGTGGTTGTCGCCAAAGACAAGCGCGTGACAGCCCGCCATACCCGCGAGCTTGAGCAGTCCGGAACAACGCACATCAGCGTCCCCGAAGACTTCTTGATCGGCCGCGTCGTAGCCCGCAATATTGTGGAGCCCGAGACGGGTGAAATCTTGGCTAAAGCCAACGAAGAGTTGACCGAAGCGCTGCTGAAAAAGCTGCGTTTGGCCGGTATTACCGATGTAGCCTGCATTTATACCAACGAGTTGGACCAAGGTGCCTACATTTCGCAAACTTTGCGCACCGACGAAACCACGGACGAATTCGCCGCCCGTGTTGCTATCTACCGCATGATGCGCCCTGGCGAGCCGCCAACCGAGGACGCAGTGCAGGCATTGTTCCAGCGCCTGTTCTATAACCCTGATACCTACGATCTCTCACGCGTGGGTCGCATGAAGTTCAATGCCAAGATGGGTCGTGCCGAATCGACCGGTCCCATGGTGCTGACCAACGAAGACATTTTGTCGGTTGTCAAAATCTTGGTGGACCTGCGTAACGGCCGAGGCGACGTAGACGATATTGACCACTTGGGTAATCGCCGCGTTCGCTGCGTCGGCGAGTTGGCAGAAAACCAGTACCGCACCGGTTTGGCGCGTATTGAAAAAGCGGTGAAAGAGCGTTTGGGTCAGGCCGAGCAAGAGCCACTGATGCCGCACGACCTGATCAACAGCAAGCCGATTTCTGCCTCGTTGAAAGAATTTTTCGGCGCATCGCAGCTGTCGCAGTTTATGGACCAGACCAACCCGTTGTCTGAAATCACCCACAAACGCCGCGTTTCTGCGCTCGGACCAGGTGGTTTGACGCGCGAGCGCGCTGGCTTTGAAGTGCGTGACGTGCACGTGACCCATTACGGCCGTGTGTGTCCTATTGAGACGCCTGAAGGCCCGAACATTGGCCTGATTAATTCGCTGGCTTTGTACGCGCGTCTTAACGAGTATGGTTTCATTGAAACCCCTTACCGTCGCGTCGTCGATAGCAAAGTGACTAACGAGATTGATTACTTGTCGGCCATCGAAGAGGGCAAGTACGTGATTGCGCAGGCCAATGCGCTGCTTGATAAAGACGGCGTGCTTACCGGCGAACTGGTTTCTGCCCGTGAAAAAGGCGAATCGGTGCTGGTGGGTGCAGAGCGCGTCCAGTACATGGATGTGTCCCCCGCCCAAATCGTGTCGGTGGCTGCCTCCTTGGTGCCGTTCTTGGAGCATGATGACGCGAACCGCGCATTGATGGGTGCCAACATGCAGCGTCAAGCGGTGCCGGTGTTGCGTCCTGAAAAAGCCTTTGTGGGCACCGGGATTGAGCGCGTCGCGGCGGTTGACTCGGGTACCGTGGTGACTGCCAACCGCGGTGGCGTAGTCGATTACGTCGACGCAACCCGCGTGGTGGTCCGCGTGAATGATGCGGAAGCCCAGGCCGGCGAAGTCGGTGTAGATATCTACAACCTGATCAAGTACCAGCGTTCTAACCAAAACACCAATATCCACCAGCGTCCCATCGTCAAAAAGGGTGACAAGCTGGACAAGGGCGATGTGATTGCTGACGGCGCATCCACCGACTTGGGCGAATTGGCACTGGGCCAGAACATGCTGGTGGCCTTCATGCCTTGGAATGGCTACAACTTCGAAGATTCGATTTTGATCAGCGAGCGCGTCGTGGCCGAAGACCGCTACACCTCTATCCATATCGAAGAGTTGGTAGTCATGGCGCGCGACACCAAATTGGGTGCCGAAGAAATTACGCGTGATATCCCTAATTTGAGTGAGCAGCAGCTCAACCGTTTGGACGAATCCGGCATTATTTATGTCGGCGCCGAAGTCATGCCGGGCGACACGCTGGTCGGCAAGGTCACGCCTAAAGGTGAGACGACCTTGACGCCTGAGGAAAAACTCTTGCGCGCCATCTTCGGCGAAAAAGCCAGTGACGTGAAAGATACCTCGCTGCGTGTGGACCAAGGCTCACAAGGCACGGTCATTGACGTGCAGGTGTTCACCCGCGAAGGGATTGTCCGCGACAAGCGCGCACAGCAAATCATCGATGACGAACTCAAGCGCTTCCGTTTGGATTTGAACGACCAGTTGCGTATCGTCGAAGCAGATGCTTTTGATCGTATTGCCAAGTTGCTCAGCGGCAAAGTCGCTAACGGCGGCCCCAATAAGCTGGCCAAGGGCAGCAAAATTGATAAGGCTTATCTTGATTCGGTGGAGAAGTTCCATTGGTTCGATATTCGCCCGGCCGACGACACGGTGGCTTCCCAGCTGGAAAGCATCAAGGCATCACTGGAGCAAACACGCCACAGCTTTGACCTCGCTTTCGAGGAAAAACGCAAGAAACTCACCCAAGGCGACGAGTTGCCCGCCGGTGTTTTGAAGATGGTTAAGGTCTATATCGCCGTCAAGCGCCGTTTGCAGCCTGGCGACAAGATGGCCGGCCGCCACGGTAACAAAGGTGTGGTTTCCAAGATCGTGCCGGTCGAGGACATGCCCTACATGGCAGACGGTACGCCCTGTGACATCGTTCTGAACCCGCTGGGCGTGCCCTCGCGGATGAACGTCGGTCAGGTGCTCGAAGTGCATTTGGGCTGGGCTGCCAAAGGCCTGGGCCAACGCATTGGCGACATGATGCAAGAGCAGGCCAAGGCCGCCGAGGTGCGCCAGTTCCTGGATGCGCTGTACAACGGTTCGGGCCGTAAAGAAGAGCTGGCCGGGCTGAGCGACGCCCAGGTTCTAGAGATGGCTTCCAACCTAGAGGGTGGCGCAACGTTTGCTACGCCCGTGTTTGACGGTGCCTCGGAAGAAGAAATTCGCGGCATGCTTCAACTGGCCTATCCCGAAGCGGTCGCGCAGGCCAAAGGCCTCACCGACACCCGTACGCAAGCCTACTTGCGTGACGGACGCACTGGCGACTTGTTTGAGCGTCCAGTGACCGTTGGCTACATGCATGTACTCAAGCTGCACCATTTGGTGGACGACAAGATGCATGCGCGCTCCACCGGACCTTACAGCCTGGTGACGCAGCAGCCCTTGGGCGGTAAAGCGCAGTTTGGTGGTCAGCGTTTCGGCGAGATGGAGGTCTGGGCGCTCGAAGCCTACGGCGCCTCCTATGTCTTGCAGGAAATGCTTACTGTCAAGTCCGACGACGTGCAGGGACGTACCAAGGTGTACGAAAGCATCGTCAAGGGCGAGCATTCCATCGAAGCGGGAATGCCCGAGTCCTTCAACGTGCTGGTCAAGGAAATTCGTTCCCTCGGCCTGGATATCGAATTGGAGCGTGGTTAAGCACGCAGTTTGAGCCCTTTCGTGGCGGCCGCCCTGTGTGCGTGCCGCCCCTTGCATGATTAAAGAGGAATTTCCATGAAATCATTACTCGACCTGTTTAAGCAGTTCACGCCCGATGAGCACTTTGATGCCATCAAAATTGGCATGGCATCGCCGGAGAAAATCCGTTCCTGGTCTTTTGGCGAAGTGAAAAAGCCCGAGACCATCAACTACCGCACCTTCAAGCCCGAGCGTGACGGCCTGTTCTGCGCCAAGATTTTTGGACCTATCAAGGACTACGAATGCTTGTGCGGCAAATACAAGCGCCTCAAGCACCGTGGCGTGATTTGCGAGAAGTGCGGCGTTGAGGTCACCCAGACCAAAGTGCGCCGCGAGCGCATGGGCCATATCGATTTGGCCGCCCCTTGCGCCCACATCTGGTTCCTCAAGTCCCTGCCTAGCCGTTTGGGCCTGGTTTTGGACATGACACTGCGCGATATCGAGCGCGTTCTGTACTTTGAAGCATATGTGGTCACCGACCCGGGCATGACACCGCTGAAAAAGTTCAGCATCATGTCCGAGGACGACTTTGACGCCAAGTTCCAGGAATATGGCGACGAGTTCCAGGCCAAGATGGGCGCTGAGGGTATCAAAGAATTACTGCAAACCATCGACATTGAAGGCACGATCGAGAAGTTGCGCAACGACTTGACCGGTTCGGAGCTCAAAATCAAGAAAAACGCCAAGCGCCTCAAAGTGCTGGAAGCGTTCAAGAAGTCGGGTATCAAGCCTGAGTGGATGGTGCTTGAGGTGCTGCCCGTGTTGCCGCCGGATCTGCGTCCGCTGGTGCCGCTGGACGGTGGCCGCTTCGCCACCTCTGACCTGAATGACCTGTATCGCCGCGTCATCAACCGCAACAGCCGTCTGCGCCGTTTGCTGGAACTCAAAGCGCCTGAGATCATTGCCCGCAATGAAAAGCGGATGTTGCAAGAGTCCGTGGACTCATTGTTGGACAACGGCCGCCGTGGCAAAGCCATGACCGGTGCCAACAAGCGCGCCCTGAAGTCTTTGGCCGACATGATCAAAGGCAAATCGGGCCGTTTCCGCCAAAACCTGCTGGGCAAGCGCGTGGACTACTCGGGTCGCTCGGTCATTACCGTGGGTCCAACCCTCAAGCTGCACCAGTGCGGACTGCCCAAGCTGATGGCGCTGGAGCTCTTCAAGCCCTTTATCTTCGCGCGCCTGGAAGCCATGGGCATTGCCACCACCATCAAGGCGGCTAAGAAAGAGGTCGAATCCGGTACGCCCGTGGTTTGGGACATCTTGGAAGAGGTGATCAAAGAGCACCCCGTGATGCTCAACCGCGCACCCACACTGCACCGTTTGGGTATCCAGGCTTTTGAGCCCATCCTGATTGAAGGCAAAGCCATCCAGTTACACCCGCTGGTGTGCTCGGCCTTTAACGCCGACTTTGACGGCGACCAAATGGCGGTTCACGTGCCTTTGTCGGTGGAAGCCCAGATGGAGGCACGCACTTTGATGCTGGCCTCCAACAACGTGCTTTTCCCCGCCAACGGCGAGCCTTCGATTGTTCCTTCGCAAGACGTGGTTTTGGGCTTGTACTACACCACCCGTGACCGTATTAACGGCAAGGGCGAAGGTTTGGTATTTGCCGACACCGGCGAAGTGCAGCGTGCGTTTGATGCGGGCGAGGTCGAACTCAATGCACGCGTCAATGTGCGCTTGACCGAGTACATCAAGGACAAGGAAACTGGCGAGTTTGTCGCTAGTACCAAGCTGTGGGAAACCACGGCAGGGCGCGCCCTGCTGTCGGAGATTCTGCCCAAGGGTCTGCCTTTTTCCAATATCAACAAGGCACTCAAGAAGAAGGAAATTTCCAAGCTCATCAACGTGTCTTTCCGCAAGTGCGGATTGAAAGAAACCGTGGTGTTTGCCGACAAGCTGTTGCAAGCGGGCTTCCGCCTGGCAACGCGCGCTGGTATTTCTATCTGTATTGATGACATGCTGGTTCCCCAGGAAAAGCACGAAATCATCCGCCGCGCCCAAACCGAGGTCAAAGAGATCGAGAAGCAGTATGTTTCCGGACTGGTGACCTCTGGCGAGCGTTACAACAAAGTGGTGGACATCTGGGGCAAGTCGGGTGACGAAGTCTCCAAAGTCATGATGGCCAAGCTGTCCAAGGAAATGGTGACCGATCGCCATGGCAATCAGGTGCAGCAAGAGTCCTTCAACTCCATCTACATGATGGCCGACTCCGGAGCCCGCGGCTCTGCTGCCCAGATTCGCCAGGTGGCCGGTATGCGCGGTTTGATGGCCAAGCCTGACGGCTCCATCATTGAGACGCCAATTACCGCCAACTTCCGCGAAGGTTTGAATGTGTTGGAGTACTTCATCTCCACCCACGGCGCGCGTAAAGGCCTTGCCGATACGGCGCTCAAAACCGCCAACTCCGGTTACCTGACCCGCCGTTTGGTGGACGTGACCCAGGACCTGGTCGTGACCGAGCAAGACTGCGGCACGCACAACGGCTACCTGATGCGCGCCATCGTCGAAGGCGGTGAAGTAATCGAATCTCTGCGCGACCGTGTTCTGGGTCGTACGGTGGCCGAAGATGTGCTGCATCCGGAAAACCGCTCGGTGGTGGCCGCCGCTGGCGCCATGCTGGACGAAGACCTGATCGAAGAATTAGAAACCTTCGGTGTGGACGAGGTCAAAGTGCGCACCGCCTTGACCTGCGAAACCCGTTTCGGCATTTGCGCTAAGTGCTACGGCCGCGACCTGGGCCGTGGCGGCCTGATCAACCATGGCGAAGCCGTTGGTGTAATCGCTGCCCAGTCCATTGGCGAACCCGGCACGCAGCTGACTATGCGTACCTTCCACATCGGCGGTGCCGCTTCACGTGCAGCCATTGCCTCCAGCGTGGAAGCGAAATCGGCTGGCAACATTGGCTTTAACGCCACCATGCGCTACGTGACCAACAGCAAAGGCGAATTGGTGGTGATCTCCCGTTCGGGCGAGATCGTTATCCAGGACGAGCATGGCCGCGAGCGTGAGCGCCACAAAGTGCCATATGGCGCCGTTTTGAGCGTCAAGGCCGACCAGGCCATCAAAGCCGGTGCCATCTTGTCCAACTGGGATCCTTTGACACGCCCCATCATTACCGAGTTTGCCGGTCGCGCCCAATTCGAGAATGTCGAAGAAGGTCTGACCGTCGCCCGCCAAGTGGACGAGGTCACCGGCCTGTCCACGCTGGTGGTAATTGACCCCAAGCGCCGTGGCTCTGCCAAGATCGTGCGTCCGCAGGTCAAGCTGATTGACGCATCGGGCAAGGAAGTCAAGATTCCGGGCACCGACCATGCGGTGACGATCGGCTTCCCGGTCGGCGCGCTGGTGCAAGTGCGCGACGGTATGGACGTGGGTCCTGGCGAAGTGCTGGCGCGTATTCCTATCGAAGGCCAAAAAACCCGCGACATTACCGGCGGTCTGCCGCGTGTGGCCGAGTTGTTTGAAGCGCGCTCACCCAAAGACAAAGGCGTGTTGGCTGAAGCTACCGGAACCATTTCTTTTGGTAAGGAAACCAAGGGCAAAGTGCGCTTGCAGATTACCGACCCCGAAGGCAAGGTCTGGGAAGAGCTGGTGCCCAAAGAGAAAAACATCTTGGTGCACGAAGGCCAGGTGGTCAACAAGGGCGAGTCCGTGGTGGACGGCCCGGCCGACCCGCAAGATATCTTGCGCCTGCTGGGCTCCGAAGAGCTGGCCCGCTACATCGTGGACGAAGTGCAGGATGTGTACCGCTTGCAAGGCGTGAAGATCAATGACAAGCACATCGAAGTCATTGTTCGCCAAATGCTGCGCCGCGTGGTGGTCGAGGCCGCTGGCGACTCGCACTACATCAATGGCGAGCAGGTCGAGCGCTCGGAAATGCTCAATACCAACGACGCCTTGCGCGCCGAAGGCAAAATTCCGGCGACCTTCACCAACTTGCTGCTGGGTATTACCAAAGCGTCCTTGTCCACCGACAGCTTCATCAGCGCCGCGTCCTTCCAGGAAACCACACGCGTGCTGACCGAGGCGGCCATCATGGGCAAACGCGACGAGTTGCGCGGCTTGAAGGAAAACGTCATTGTCGGACGCCTGATCCCTGCGGGTACCGGCTTGGCTTACCATGAAGCGCGCCTGGTGCGCGAACAAATGGACGACTCCGAGCGCCGTGCGATCGCCGAGGCCGATGCCGCCGAGCTGGCTGGTACGACCGAGGAGACCGCCGACGCTGAGGCCGAGGCCTCCGAAGGCAATCCTGCGGAGTAATTTCTGCACATTACTCCATGCCCCAGGCCTTTGTTCGCAGAGGTGTGGGGCATTTTTTTTGAGGACTGTGACGCATGAATGTGCCTGTTCTGCTGTGGCTGCTGGGCTCCTTGGGCTTGTGCTGGCTCCTAGGTGTTCACAACCGACTGACGCGCCTGCGCGCCGCTTGTTGGGATGCCGTGGGCCAGCTCGATCGCGCCTTGCAGCTGGTGCTGAGCGTCGCTAAAGATGCGCTGGAGCAGCCCCAGCCTGTGTCAGACGGCCATGAAACCCTCAATATTGCGGCCATGCAGCTTTCACTGGCGCTCAAAGATATGAACAGCGCCAAGCTCATGCCAGCCAAGCCGGGCCCATCCTTGGCCGTGGCCGGTCAGTGGGAGGCATTTGAAGCGAGCTGGGCCGAGTTTTTGGCGCACAGCGCACAGTCATTGCCCGAGGACGCGCTGCAGTTGTTGCGCCAGCGTGCCGAGGAGGCGCGCAACCAAGCCTTGTTTGCCCGCGCTAGCTTGGCGCAAACCGTGGCGGACTACAGCCAGGCGCTAGAGCAAGCCCCGGCCTCCTGGGTTGCGCCGGTGCTGGGTTTTCATCCGGCTTTGGCTTTGTAGGTGTGCTATGCAGCCGCGCACCGCCTCCCAGCCTTTATGGCAGCAATTGCAAGCGACCGCTGGCGTGGTCCTGGCCGTGCAGCGGGGGCAGTCCGGCACGGCGGCGCTGGAGGCCCTGGACCCGGCCCAACGTCCTGGCGCGCAGGCCTTGGCCTTTCAGGTTTGGCGTAACTTAGGTCGCGCGCAAGCCTTACGCGACGCCTTGGTAGACCGCCGCCCGCCGCCGGCCACCGATGCACTGTTGTGCACCGCCCTGGCCCTGCTGTGGGACCCACTGGCCGCGCCTTATGACGCCCATACGCTGGTGAACCAAGCGGTTCAGGCGCTCAAGCAGGGCGCATCCGGGCGCGCCCATGCCAGTTTCATCAATGCTTGTCTGCGCCGTTTTTTGCGCGAGCAAGACGCATTGGTTGCCGCCACCAACAACAGCCCGCAGGCCTTTTGGAACCATCCCGCCTGGTGGATCGACTTGCTCCAGGCCCAGTACCCTGCGCATTGGCAAGCTCTGTTGCACGCTGCCAATGGGCGCGCGCCCATGACGCTGCGCGTGAACTTGCGCAAAAGCAGCGTGGCCAAGTACCTGGACCTGCTTGTGCAGGCCGGTATCGCGGCCCACGCCGGGTCGGGCGCGGCAATTTATCTAGACCGTGCGCTGCCCGTCAGCCAATTGCCACACTTCGCGCAAGGGTGGGTGGCCGTACAAGATGCGGCGGCCCAGTTGGCCGCGCCCTTGCTTTTGGCGGGCTTGGGCCCGCGTCCCCGTATTTTGGATGCCTGTGCGGCGCCGGGCGGTAAGACTGCGCACGTGCTTGATCTGGCCGATGCGCAATTGCTCGCGCTGGACACGGATGCGCAGCGCTTGCAGCGGGTGCGCGACAACCTGGATCGCATGGACTTGCAGGCCGAACTGCACCAGGGCGACGCCGCCGAGCCGGCCGCATGGTGGGACGGGCAGCCCTTTGACGGCATCTTGTTAGACGCGCCCTGCACCGCCTCGGGCATTGTGCGCCGCCACCCCGATGTGCGCTGGCTGCGCCGTCCCACCGACATCGCCCAGCTGGCCGCGCAACAAAGCCGCCTGCTCGAAGCCCTGTGGCCCTTGCTGGCGCCCGGTGGGCGAATGGTGTACTGCACCTGCTCCTTGTTTGCGGCCGAAGGCAGTGGGCAAATCAGCAGCTTTCTGGACCGCCATAATGACACCCACGCGCTGCCTGCGCCCGGCCACATGCTGCCGCACCCGGCGCAGGCGCCTTTTGGTACCACCACATCGCCCCATGAGGACCATGACAGCTTTTTCTATGCCTTGCTGGAAAAGCGCCATCGCTAAACTGCTGCGCGGCTGGGCCCTGGTTTGGCTGGGGCTGCTGGCCTGCGCCATGGCGCAGGCCCAAACCAACGCCGATGTCACGCAGCTGCGTGCCGAACGTGCTGGCAACGAGGTTTTTGTGTCTGCCACCGTTGCCTTTGAACTGCCCAACGCGGTCGAGGAGGCTTTGCTCAAGGGCGTGCCGGTGTATTTTTTGGCCGAAGCCGAGCTCTATTACGACCGCTGGTATTGGTATGACAAGCGCATCTCCAGCGCACAGCGTCAGTTGCGTCTGGCCTACCAGCCGCTGACGCGGCGTTGGCGCGTCAACATCAGCTCCGGCCTGGGCAGCGATAACGCCCAAGGCTTGGCGCTCAACCAAAGCTATGAATCCCTTGTCCAGGCCATGGCCGCTGTGAAGCAGATTTCGCAATGGAAAGTGGCCGATTTGGGCGAGGCGGACCTGACGGCCAAAATCAAAACCGAGTTTCGCTTTCGGCTTGACCTTGCGCAGCTGCCCAGGCCCTTCCAAATTGGCGCTATCGGCCAGTCGGAGTGGGACATCAGCGCCAGCGCCCGTACGCCTTTGCGCACCGAGGGGCTGCGATGAACCCGAGCCCTGCCGTGCCCTTGGCGCCTGGGGCTAAGGTGCCCCGGCGCAGCCTGTCGCGTTTGGTGGGCGTGGGCGCGGTGCTCATGGTGCTGATCGGGCTTTTGCTTTTGTATCTGCTCACCCAGGCGACCAACAATCGCCAGATGTATGAGCA
>Ga0114959_10002475_pt1 | contig 15113 bp, 14 predicted proteins | sample C_130625_EF_Meta_FD_87317 | JGI IMG/M metagenome (GOLD analysis project Ga0114959, IMG submission 87317) | Freshwater microbial communities from Lake Croche, Canada to study carbon cycling - C_130625_EF_MetaG | ecosystem: Environmental > Aquatic > Freshwater > Lake | place: Lake Croche, Canada...
CCAAAGCCAGTGATTCAAGTGTGGAGCTCAGCGAAAAGAGGAACAGAAGGATGGCGGCGTCGAGCGGTTCACCCACCACGATCGCCCCGATCGCGGCGACAACCATCAGGAGGTCGACATCAATATCGCCATGAATCAGCGATGTGAAAGCGGATCGCAGCGCGAAATAGGACCCGAAGGCGATGGCAGCGTAGGCGAGTGGCTTACTGCCGGCTACCGCGGACGCAATGAGGAATACAGCGCAAGCAGCCGTCAGGACCGACCGAACGTCTCTAAACCACTTCACGTTATTAAGTTCCTTGCCATCACCCTCTAAATACCTGTTTCTCGTTGAATCGATTCTTTGCCGTCGCCATCTGCCACCCGTCTCACCGAGTGTTGGACTCTCTTTTCCGCCCGTCGCGCTGGACATACCTCCAGGAAGAAAACTGACGCGCGCGGGAGTAGGTCGGATTGGAGCCCAAAGGTATCCTGTTACCTGAAGGTCAATCACCGGTTACAGGTATGAACAAACCCGAAAACAGTCTTCCGAGTGCTCCTGAAGTCGCCGCAGCCACGCTGTCGGCACCCATGGACGCCATTATTCGGGAGATTGATAGAATTCCGGAGCCGACCGAACAAACCCAACCCATGGCACAAGAACAATTCGACGCGGACGTTATCGTCATCGGGGCCGGCCCCGGCGGCTACGTAGGGGCCATCCGAGCCGCCCAACTGGGAGGCAACGTGATTGTCGTGGAGAAGGAGTACCTGGGCGGCACTTGTCTGAACTGGGGCTGTATTCCGAGCAAAGCGATGATTGCGGGGGCCGAACTGCTACACGACATTAAGTCGGCGGCGACCTTCGGCATCAACGTGCCGGAAGGCGTGACGGTGGACTTTGACAAGTTCATGGGGCGCAAGCAAAAGGTGGTTGAGACCCTTCGCGGCGGCGTGGGAATGCTGTTTAAGAAGAACAAGATCCGCCACATCGAAGGATTTGCCCGATTCACCGGTCCGAACACGATTGAGGTGGAGAAGGACGGCGTGAAGCAGTCTCTGCGAGCGAAGAAGTTCCTGCTGGCAATGGGCTCGAGCGTGATTCACCTGAAGATTCCGGGCCTGGAAGGCGGTCGGGATCAGAACGTGTGGACCTCGGACGATGCCGTGACGGCGCCTTTCATTCCCAAGCGATTGTTCGTGCTGGGCGGCGGAGCCGTGGGTACGGAGTTCAGCTACATTTTCCGCAGCCTGGGCAGCGAAGTGACGCTGGTAGAGCTGATGCCGAACCTGTTGCCGCTCATGGATCCTGAGTTGGGCACGGAGCTCGGCAAGTCGTTCACCAAGGCTGGGATCAAGGTTCGCACGGGAGCGTCACTGGAGAAGGCCGAGCGCGTGGGCGACGTCTGGAAGCTCACGATTAAGAAGGGCGCGGACGAAGAAGTGGTGGAAGCCGACGTGGTTCTGCTCGGCATTGGTCGCAAGGCGAATGTGGAAGGCATGGGACTGGAAGAGATCGGCGTGAAGCTGCACAAGAAGGGCGTGGAATTGGCGAATGATGAATTCCAGACGCACGTTCCCAATATTTATGCCGTTGGCGACGCCGTGGGCAAGATTCAGTTGGCCCACGTTGCGATGTACGAAGGACAGATTGCGGCTTGGAACATCGTGAAAGACGGTCACCGGACGCCGGATTACAAGACCGTGCCGAACGCGGTCTACACGCACCCCGAAGTGGCGAGCGTCGGCATCACCGAAGCGGAAGCGAAGGAGAAAGGCTACGACGTCGTGACCGGCAAGGCCAACTTCCGCACTTTTGGTCGCGCGATCGCGACGGGCCAGACGGAAGGCTTTGTGAAGGTGGTCGCTGAGAAGAAATACGGTGAAGTGCTGGGCGTTCACATGATTGGGGCGGGCGTTACCGACCTGATTCACGAAGGCGTGGTCGCGCTGAAGCTGGAAGCAACCTTGGAATCGATTGCCGATTCAATTCACGCGCACCCGACAATGAGCGAGTGCGTAGTGGAAGCGTTCGAGGATGCCCTCGGACACGCGATCCACAAGATGTAATCGGTGAGTGGCCCCTGATTTGTTCAGGGGCCACTTTCGGTTAAGATTCACCCATATTATTTGCGCTGGCGGCAGCATTGCCCGATGCGGGCTCCGTCGCCGTACCGGGAGCAAAGTTGCACTGGGTGGCCGAAGGCAAAGGGACGCCGTGCGTGGTCATCGGCTCTTCCGTTTACTATCCCCGGACCTTCTCGGCGGAGCTGAAGAAGCGGTTTCGGTTCTATTTTGTAGACCTACGGTGGTTCACGCCGGATCTTAAGAATGATTCCCCGTTGGGCACAACCCGGCATTCGCTCAGCGACGATGTCGAACGGATTCGTCAGGGCTTGGGGCTCCAGAAAATGGTGCTGGTGGGGCACTCTATTCATGGGTGCGTGGCGTTTGAGTACGCGAGACGGCATCCCGACCGGGTTTCTCGGCTGGTATTGATTGGTTCGCCGCCAGATTTTGCGAATGCAGCTTACGATGCGGCCGTGGATGCCGTTTGGAAGACGGCGAGTGCCGAGCGGCAGAAACTTCAGACCGAGAATTGGATGCACGCCGAGCATTTTCGGCAATCGCCCCCGGAGCCGGTGGTGGAGGATTACTTGGCAATGGCTCCGAAGTACTGGGCGAATCCTCGTTACGACGCGGGATGGTTGTGGCGCGGGATGACAATCCATACGGAATTATTGAAATCGCTGTACTCCGTGGTGTTCAGTCCGTACCAAATGCTTGGTTCACCGGCGAGTGTGCCGGTGCCGACATGGGCGGCAACGGGCAAGTACGACTACGTGATCCCCGCCTCCCTTTGGGATCGGTATAGCACGGTGAAGGGCCTGCGGGTGACGACATTTTCCCACAGCGGTCACACGCCGCAGTTGGAGGAGCCGGCGGCGTTTGACGCGGAATTTTCCCGGTGGGTTGGCGGGGTTAGTCGGTAGCCGGCCGAAAGTCATGGAGCTATTCGGCTCGCCCCAGTGGACTGGGGCGGTCCTTGGTTTACCGCCTGTTACGATCACGGAAGGCGGCTAATTGACCGAGGCGATCGGTACCGATGAGGTCGACACCGGCGCTGGCGATGATGGGATAAAACTCATCACCGTCCGGAGCGCCCCAAAAGCGGAGGATCTGGCCGTTTTTGTGGACGCGGTAGACGATTTCGGCGAGGCGAGCCTGGTCGGGCAATGAGATTCCGGTGCCACGATGCCAGGTGAAGAGTCCGGTCCAATCGTCACTGATGAGCGGAGCCACTAGCAGATCGCTCGGTACCGGCTGATCATTTTCGAGACGACCATCGACAAAGACCGACCGGGGATTGAGGGCGGTGATGGCGGCGACCGGTCGATCGCCGCTGGCAATGACCGTTAACCGATTGGGTACCAGTTTGCCGTCCTGCACAACGGTTAAGTACTTCTGGAGTGGCTTGAGTTCGCGAACGAGTTCGGGGAGCACCCTATCGCCATCTTCCTTGATGTCGACGAGGAGGATCACCGATCGAGGATCGCGGGCAAGTTCTTTTTGGAGCGGCTGTAGATACATTCGCCGCAGATCTCGATCGGGTTTGAGATCTTTTCGGTCGTGCCCTACCTGCAGGTTTCCGTCGACCAGATAGACATCCGCCTCGATGCTGGCGGCCCGACTTTCCCAGGCGGCGTAGAACGGGCGAGGCTGGGCGTAGTCGTTATGCGAGTGAATTCCCCAGGTGGCGGCGAGAGCCAAAAGTGCGTGCACGGTTTGCATAGTAACCAGAAACCGTTAAGAAAGTGTGTGGGTACAAAGCCGCATTCTGGGGAAAATTGCCGATCCCTTTCGGTGGTGGCACGTTTAACTTAATGAAATGCAGTGGTTAAAGAGAGCGAAAGGAAATGCGGAATCGACGATCCAAACTTATCAGCAAGTCGGTAACGGACACGCACCGGCGGCCAGCACGGCCGGAGATAAGACCCCGGCCTTTAGCTTGTCGGAACGGTACGCGATTCGCGAGCAGCTTAAGAGCCGCGTAAAACACTGATCCTTTTGCCGGCTAGCCGCTAACCACGTACATCTTGTATGTGTAAGTGAGAGTGAGTTTTTCACACGCCTTGAGTTGCTTATTCCACGTCAACCGGGAATTGGGATTCATGCGGGTGAGGCCACTGGCGCTCTTGAAAAGCTCGCCGCCCCCGTTGTCAACAACTTCCCCGGTGAAGAATCGGCGGGCCCGGAAAGTCAGATCCTTCGGCTTCATGTTGGTGACTTGAAGGGTGCCCTTGATGGTGACCAGATCGAACCGGAAGTTGCCATCACGATCTTTGATCGCGCCGCGTTCGCGGGTTTCTTCGGCTTCGGTGGCTTCGGCCCGGATATCGAGCGATTTGTTGATTTTTAGTTCGGTCTCGGCCCCCGCAGGGACGTAGCCCAGCATGTCCTGCCCGATGATCTCCCCGTCATCCAGAGTCGTAGCAACCGCCGTGGTGAGCGGGTTGCCTGATGTATTTTTGAACTTCAGCGCGTGCCATACATCCTGCGGTCCCTCGGGAATGGGTGCGTACCGAACGTTGTCCTGAGTGAGGTCATACGCGTCCCAGGTGTAAATGTCGCTATAGGGCGACTTCATGGAGAAAATGGCGCGGTAGGCACGCTCGCCGCGATTGAGGGAGGATTCGGGCAGCTTGTAGAAGAAGAGATCCTCCTTTTGTTCGCCGCCGGCGCCGGTAACCACGGCCATGCTGGCGTCGAAATCTCCCATACGGGCGGCGGATTGGGTGTTCAAGCCCATGGCCATATTACTGACACCGCCACCGCCACCAAATCCGCCGCTGCCAGGCGGCATTCCGGCGAAGACACGCACTTGGTCCAGACCCCCGCTACCCGCGATCAGCGGTTCCAGTACGGTGGCGTAGGGAAGGTTCGGGAAGCCAGTAACGAGCTTGAGATCAACCTTGGAAAGGTTTTCGAAATCGTTCACCAGCGTCGACTTGGCGGTGAGCTTGAGTTCTTTCTTGTCCGAGATGTCGACGGCATAAGCCGCGGTCCAACTGAGGCCTCTCTCGAGCGACAGCATATCGATCACCCCGGCTTTGCCGAGGGTCTTGAACTCCAGAACCTTTCGGACATTCTGACGAACTACCGAATACAGAAGATCCCCGGTGGCGCCAGAAACTTTCGTCAAACCAGACTTGAGAATCGCCACCGTTTTCCCGGGGGCGGTTTCGATGATATAGATTTCCCCATCCGCCGACTTCAGTACTCCCTGTACTTCGGAATATCCCTTTTCATTTTTGAATCCGATGGTCAGGGTTTTGCCGAGACTATTGCGGATGATTTCATCCAGGGAGCCTACGTTTGCCTTGTAATCGGATGAGATGTCGCGGGTGGTGACGGAAACCAACGATGTGCCTTCGCTGGCTTTGAACCACATGGTGCCCATGGCGCTTTGGGGAAGGGCGCCGAGGGCGTAGGTTCCGGCGGGGCCGACTTTGATGCGTCGGGTAACCACCACGTAGCCATTTTTGAATACGGACGCACCGACAACAGGAGCGGTGACGTCGGTCGTCTTACCTACGTGACTAGTAAGAAGCGCGAAGGCAAATGCAGATATCATCCCGCTAGGGACGATTGGGCCGGTGGGTGCGGTACGGTGAAGCGGTCGTGAAACTGGGTTCCAAGGGCGTCGTCCATCTGCTAGTTTGCCTCACGCTGACTTTTTCGGTGTCTTTTGTCGGCGCGCAAGGTTCGTTGCGGGGTCTCGGAGAATGGTATTCATCGCTGCAGAAGCCGCCGTTTAATCCACCAAATTGGCTCTTTGCCCCGGTGTGGACGATCCTTTACCTTTTGATGGGAATTGCGGCTTTCCAGATTTGGCAATCGAAATCCCCTCGCCGTCCCTTAGCGTTGACGGTGTACGCGGTGCAATTACTTTTGAACGGCCTTTGGTCGTGGATTTTCTTCGCCTGGCAACGGCTCCTGGAGTCAGCGATCGAGATCTCAGTGATGTGGGGACTGATTGTTTTGACAATCGTGCTGTTTTCCCGGATTCAGCAATCGGCGGGGCGACTGCTGATTCCTTACTTGGCGTGGGTTTCGTTTGCCACCGTACTTAACTGGACCATCTACGGGATGAACCGGTAAAGCCCCACCGCAGGTGGTACGTGTTTCCCACAAGAATCTGAAAATTCCACTATCCAAAGCTGGCTCCTTTGCCTCTATAGAATCGGTGGCGGAGATACTTTGGCTAGAAACGTTGGGCGGGAGCGAAGAAACTTTGGTTTCTCGCGCCATGGCTGGCGATGCCACCGCGTTCGCCGCCTTGACGGTGGCGTACCGACCGGGCGTTCGGCGAAGTATCGCCAAGATCATCTCGTCCCGGGAAGTGGGAGAGGATATTGAGCAGGAAACATTCCTGACCGCATTTCGGAGCCTGCCCCATTTGCGCGCGCCGGAAAAATTTGCCGGGTGGCTGTTTGCCATCGCACGAAACCACGCGTTGCGGGCGGCGGCGGGCGAGCGTTTCCAAAGTCAGCGGAGGGTCGATCCGGCGGTGCTGGAATCGATCCCGGCCACCCCGCTACCCACCGACGACTGGATCTCGGGACGGGTGCAATCGCTCCCCGACGAAGTTCGGATTCCGGCGGTTCTCCACTACCTGGAAGGATGGCCGGTAGCCAAGATTTCCGAATCCATGGCGGTGCAGGTCACCACCGTTAAGTGGCGGCTGCATCGCGCCCGCCAACTGCTTCGCACCCTTTGTGAGGAACAAGAACATCATGCATAACCAAATACCAAAAATCACCCGCCTCCTCGATTCGCTCATTCAAATGGCGGAAAACGAGACCATGACCGGGGCTTTGTCCAGCGGCGCGGAAACGGCAGTGCGTCGTTACAACGCCATCGTTGCGACCTTGCAGGACGAAGACGTTATTCCAGACGGCCTCTTTGAGGGTCTCCCACATGACGCATCATTCGGCAGTCTGGGGGTGGAAGCCAAGCTGCTCCGTAGCTTCCTAGACGATGGGTCAACCTCGCCGGGTCCGTCCCGATCTGACCGACCCAACCAGAACTTGGAATTTCTGGCCGGGATTGCGCCGTTTGCGCGGCGGGAAGACCTTGGGGCGGCCGTGCGCGATCTCCTGGCCCAGGGTGCCAGCGTGAATCTGAATTTGCTGACTTCGCTGGCTCCGTTCTTGGATCAGAACGACGTGGGTAAGTTGCTGCGCACTCAGGTAAACCTAATGCATACCCCTCCCGCCCCCCCGGTGCCGCCGAATCCGGCTGCGGCGCCAGAATCGGCGCCCCCGAAGCCGGAAGATGTATGGGCAACGCCGGTTCCGGTTCACCGCGATCTGGTTTCGGTGGATGTCAGCTCAGAACTGAAGCGACTAGGAGCCGAGCTCTTACGAGAGGATATTTCGCCGGAGCGGCAGGCGGAAGTACTGGCGGAACTCACGAAATTGGCGCACCAAAAGGCGATTGCGGCGGAGTTCGCCGAACCGGAGTAGACCAATAGTGGGGTGGCTGGGCAGGCCACCCCTTTTCATGATTTAGTGCCGCCATAAACGGTATATTTCCGTCTACCGGTATGGTTTCGCACAACAAGATTATCGTGGTCGGGGCGCGAGAGAATAATCTCAAGGATATTACGGTTGAGATTCCGCGCGACCAGTTGGTGGTCATCACCGGCCTATCGGGTTCGGGGAAATCCAGCCTGGCGTTTGAGACCATTTACGCGGAGGGTCAGCGACGGTATGTCGAGTCTCTGAGTGCGTATGCCCGGCAGTTTTTGGGGCAGATGGATAAGCCGGATGTCGACCACATTGAGGGTCTTTCACCGGCAGTTTCCATTGACCAAAAGACGGCGAGCAAGAATCCCCGTTCAACCGTCGGTACGGTCACCGAGATTTACGACTACCTGCGAATTCTGTTTGCGCGGGTGGGAACGCCTTACTGCATTAACGGACACGGTCCGATTCAGCGGCAATCGACCGAGCAGATTATTGACATCGCGAAGTCTTTGACGGACGGGACCAAGGTTCAGATATTGGCCCCGATTGTTCGCGGTCGTAAGGGCGAATACAAGAAGGAATTGCAGGAGATCGCGCGGGCGGGCTACGTTCGCGTACGCGTGGACGGAGAGATGTACGAGGTGACCGACGACATCCCGATGGACCGCTACAAGAACCATACGATTGAAGTGGTGGTGGACCGGTTGGTGGTGAAGGAAGGCATCGAGCGGCGCATGGCGGACAGCATCGAAGCGGCGCTGAAGATGGGTAAGGGCATGGTCCAACTCACGATGGAAGCCACTTCCCCGCTGCCGGACGTGGTGCTGCATCTCGCCAAGCAGCAGGGGACGCAAGGGAAATCGGATTCGGTGGCGGAGGCGTTGTTTAGCGAGAGCTATTCGTGCCCGGTCTGCGGTTATTCGTTGCCCGAGTTGGAACCCCGGATTTTCTCGTTCAACAGTCCCTATGGCGCGTGTCCGGATTGCACGGGACTGGGGACAAAGACAGAGTTTGACCTTGACCTGGTGGCTCCCGATTCGCGAAAGCCACTGCGGGACGGGGCAATTCTGCCGTTTGTCTACAAATCTGGCGAAGTGAAGGATTGGTGGCCCGATATGTTGGATGCGGTGGGTCGGGTGGAAGGGTTCGATGCTTCCCTACCGATCGGTGAGATTCCGCCCGAGAAGTTGCATGCGGTTTGGTACGGCTTGGACGAGCCAATCGTGGTGCAGATGAAGTACGGCAAAGGCATGCGAACGTTCACCACGGAATGGAAAGGCGTTCTGGCCAGCCTCAAGCGGCGATACGAGGAGACGGAGAGCGAGTGGGTGAAGCAGGATCTCGACCAGTACATGAGCACCCGTCCGTGTCCAACTTGCGGCGGGAAGCGATTGAAACCGGAGACACTGAGCGTGAAAGTGGCGGATCACGACATGAGCCAGATCACGACGATGTCGATTGGGGTTTGCCACGAGTATTTCCGGACGCTGAACTCAAAGCTATCTCCCCGCCAGATCACGATTGCCGAGCGAGTAGTGAAGGAGGTTCTGGAGCGGCTGAACTTTTTGTCGGACGTGGGACTGGGTTACCTGACCCTGGATCGAAGCGCGAAGACCCTCAGCGGCGGCGAGGCGCAGCGGATACGTTTGGCGAGTCAGATTGGAAGCGGGCTGATGGGCGTGCTTTACGTGCTGGATGAACCCAGCATCGGGCTCCATCAACGAGACAATCATAAGCTCATCGATACGTTGAAGCGGCTACGAGACCTCGGAAATACGGTTTTGGTGGTCGAGCACGACGAGGAGACAATGATGGCGGCGGATTGGCTGATCGAGCTGGGTCCGGCGGCGGGTGAACACGGCGGCCACGTGACGGCGGCCGGCACGGTCGACGACTTTACGAAGTCGAACGCCATCACCGCGCAGTATTTGCGCGGTGAGAAGCGAATCGATATTCCAGCGACGCGGCGGCAACCGAGGTCTCCCAATCCGTTAATGAGCCCTTCGGTCGCGGTAGCCGAGCCGGTCACAATAGTGGAGCCAAGGGCGAAGAAGGCGGCTAAGCCGCGCAAAGCGCGGCAGCTTTAATCGCGATTAGAGAAGCGGGCGGAGGTGGGCGAATGCCCATTCGGCCAGCGAGGTGGCACCGAAGGTCTCCGGGGAGTACTCAAGCTCTAGCGGAAGGGATCGGAGTCCGTGAATCATCTCGATATAGGCGTCGGCAAAATCAGGATGTCCGCCCTGCCCGGTGAGGGTTTCGTGTACGGCGGCATCGGGAATTTCTACGGGCGTAATCGTTCGTCCCAGCCCTTCCGACACGGCGGCGACGGCTTCCCGCGTGGTGAGAGGTTTTTGTCCCGTCACAAAGCGGATCTCGTTTCCGGTCCAGCCCGATTGCAGCAACCAACTCGTGGCATTATCGGCGATGTCTTGGGTGGCAATGAACGCCATCGGGTGGTCCAGCGGGAGGTTGGTGTAGTACTGTCCAGCCCGCAGCGGATCGAGTTGCATCAGGAAGTTTTCGAAGAAGAATCCTGCTCGAAGGTGCCGGATGGCCGCCGAGGTTGAATTGAGAGCCACCTCATTACGGGCCAGACCGCTGATAAGGCCAATGCCGCTAGTGTGCTCTGCACCGACGCTACTTAGATGAACCACTCGGGCGATATTTTCAGACTCGATGGCTTCGACGGCGGCTTTACCAAGGCTTTCGTAGTGACCAACCGGGTTGGCTTGGCTGTAAAGCGGCGGCGATAGCCAGAAAAGCGCGTCCGCGCCTTTGGTCGCAGTAGCGAGAGACTTTCCGTCCAGGAGATCGCCTTGAATGATCTCCAGAAACGGATGGTAGACGGCGTCGATCTTGGCCGGATCGCGGGCGATGACGACGGGGCGAATGCCAGCGACAACCAGATTCTTGACGATCTTGCTGCCGATATTTCCGGTGGGAGTGGTAACCACAACTTTCATAGCACTTAGACTTTACGGTACGCTGACTGGACGATAGATGCTCACAAGTCCTGAATTCATGTCTGATCGTCCGGATATTTGGCAAATTGATTCATTGCTCAACACCATCGAAGTGAAAAGTGAGGTGGTGGCAGCGATCCATCTGCTGAATGATTCGGGAGTGTCGTTCCCGGGCGAGATGGAGTTTGTGAAGTTCTTTTTCGTAGCCGAAGGATCGTTTTTCGTGAGTACCGAATCGGGGCCATGGCAGCGAGTGCAAGCGGGAGACTTCGCCATTTTTCGACCGGGGGTTCGCTACGATGCGGTGACGCTGATTGGATTGGAGCCGGTTCCCATTGAAGTTTGGATCGCGCGAATGAACATGGCTTGCCAAAGTGGAATGCACTACGTTTTGGAAGGAGATCGACTGCGGACATCGCTGATTTCGGGCCGGGCGCACGTACGGGATGCGCACACCCATCCCGTTTGGCGTTCATTACCGGCAAGCCTGATTGGACCGTGTCCCGCCGCCGGAAATGCATTGAAGGCGGTGATGGAGGAGCTAAGTCGGCCAATGCCCGGCTCGCAGACCATTGTCAATCGATTGCTCGATATTTCGGTGATGCAAGCGGTGCGACAGCACTCGGAGCAGTCGGGGGCACTGGGCGTGATCCTGCACGATCCGGAGATTGGGCGCGTGGTGGCGGAAATTCACCGCCAGCCCGCCCACGCTTGGACTTTGGCGGAAATGGCGCATTTAGCCGGAATTTCGCGCAGCCATTTTGCCGAGCGATTTCGTAATCGATTGGGTCAACCACCGGCGGAGTACGTGACGAACGTGCGGATGCACCGGGCCGCCCGGCTACTTTCAAATCCGGACATCACGGTGTCGGAGGCTGCGGCCAAGTCTGGCTATGCGAACGAAGCCGCGTTTAGTAAGGCGTACCGACGGGTCACCGGCTCGAGCCCGGGGAGAGCAAGGAGTCGCAAAATGGTGAATCATGGCGTCGCAGCGTAATCCCGAGCTTGAGTTTTCTCACCTCCAGGATCGATCGCGGTTTGTGGTCCGGAGTGGAGAGACCACGATTGGCCGGTTGGATTACGTGATGAAGCTGGGTAACGCCCACTTGGTCCACACAGAAGTAGATCCAGCTTGGCGGGGGCAGCAGATCGCCAGTTTGATGACGGAGTTCGCCATCCGGGAGTTAACGGCGGCCGGCACGGGAATCATTGCGGAGTGCCCGTTTGTGATCGCCTACCTAAAGCGGCACCCTATGGATTCGGGCACCTAACGCCGCAAAAACAATTGAATTACCCTCAGCTTTTGTCAACAATCGACAGATATTGTATAGTGGTTTGAATCTGGGCTCCCAGATATACGGAATAGACATGATGTCCAAATCTTTGCGCACGGTGGCGCTTGCCATCGGATTTTCTTCGTTAACGCTGGCATTCGGCCAAGAAGCAGCCTCCTCGGTCAAGATGCGTGGTGACGACTCAGTGACTTCGCCGGTGGCTCCCCAGAATGATTCCCTGCGGGCGCGGGTGTACACGCTGTACGGCCCGAGTGGCCTCATCACGGCCCCGAACGCCTACGTAGTTACCCCCGGACGAGTTGCCCTGGGCACGTTCTTTGGCAACGACAAATCTTTCGGGGCAAATTACGGCGTAATCCCGGGGCTCGAGATTGGGGCGAGTTACCTTGATCGGGCAAACGGGAAGGCGAAAACCTTGGCGAATGCCAAGTTCAACATCGTTCCGTCTAACTGGAAGAACGTAGAATTCGGAGTGGGCGTGATTGATGCGGCGGACGCCGTTCAGCGAACCTACTACTTCATGGGTTCGTTCGAGTATCTGCCGCCGGAGCTTCTGACGAGCAACGGCATTATCGGCGCCCGCGCTCACGTTGGCGTGGGGGATGGGATCTACAAGAAGAATCTCATCCTGGGCACCGAGCTAATCTTCAGCCCTCGTCTTAGCGCGCTCGTGGAGTATGCGTCCCGAGACGTAAACTACGGGTTGCGTTACGTTGGAAACGAAGGGGTCCGGTTCGGTGTGGGAATCCAGGCGAACCATTTGTACGTAAATCTCACGACGGCGTTCAATTTCTGACGCCAGCACCACGACCACTCAACGCACGGCCTCACCCCCTTGGGTAGCCGTGCGTTCGCATTTAGCCCCACGCGAAAAATACGTAGGAGACCTTTGATTTCGGCTTCTGAATCGCGCCCGCGACGACACTCGGGATGCCGGGTTGAAGCCCAATCCTCCTTTCGCCGAGGGGGTTGGTATTAAGTCCCGGAACGCGATCGGGAATCTGCGACTATAGGATGATGCTTGCCCTGATCGCCGCCGTCGCCGCCGGTGCTTTCCCCACGATTTCTCTATCCTTGAATGTGCCCGAGGGCGGTGGCGAGGCCGAATTCTTGACCGCGATTCGGGAACAGATTCGAATGGGGGTTAACGGCAGCTACGCATCGTTTACCTGGCCCGAGTTGGAGCCAGCGCCGGGGCAATTCAACAAGGCAAAGTTGGACGAGACAACCGGAATCGGCAAATTCATCGGCGGTAATCAACTCGTGACGATTAAGACCGTTGACACCGTCAAGCCCGTATTACCCGCCGATTTGGCGACCAAACCGTTTGTGGATGCGGAGTTGCAGGCGCGGTTCGCCGCATTTGTTGATCGGCTGGTGCCGGCTCTACCGAAGTTTGTGAAGTATCTGAGTTTAGGTAACGAGGTGGACGGCTATTTTGCCGATAAGCCAGAAGCGCAGGCCGCTTTCGTCAAAATGGTCGCATCCGCCCGGTTAGCGGCGGCGAAGGTGCGCCCGGATCTTCACGTCGGCATGACGCTCACTTACACGGGGATGACGGCGAACCCGGCCCAGGCAAAGACATTACTAGCGGGATCGGACTCGTTGATCCTAACCTACTATCCGCTGGACAAATCGTATCAGCCGGCGAGTGCCGACCAAATTCCCGCCCAAATCAAGTCGATTTTGACGCTCGCGGAAACTCGGGATGTCGTGTTCCAGGAGGTTGGTTACCCTTCTAGCGCTGCCGTTGGAAGTAGCGATGCGAAGCAATCGGCATTCATCTCGGCTGCGTTCGGAGAGTTTCGTCGGCAGTCGCAGATAAAGTTTGCCAACTACTACATTCAGGGCGATTTCACTCCCACCCAGATGGGCTACTTTACGCAGTACTACGGATCATCCGATGCGAAGTTCGTGGGCTTCCTGAGTTCATTAGGGTTGCGAGACGCGGCAGGTAAGCCGAAGCCAGCCCTTGCCACTTTTAGAGATGAAGTGAAAAAGACGGTTCCGGACCAGTGAATTAGGCCGTGAAGCCCGGCATCTGCTTGCGGTAGCGAAGTAGCCGCCCTTCGTCGGGATCCGTGATGTCGCCGTCGTACTCAAAGTGATTTTTAATCAGCACCCGGCCCGAAGCGACGTTCTCGGGCCGAGTGGAGGCCCAGATCTCGGTGATGTCGGGTTGTTGAAAAATCCAACGGCAAAAGGCGTCCACCATCTCGGTGGCAAATCCCTGCCCCCACACCGATCGGTTGAACCCGTAACCAATCTCCACCGCTCCGTTTTGCGGCGTGCCTTTTGCGGAGATCATGCCGACCGCGGTTTGACTTCGCTTTTCGATAACTGCACCGCCCCACTCGATGGCTTCCGGATTCCGAGCGCGATTCTTCAGCCAAAGCGGAAATATTCGGACGGCCTCCCCTGGCCATTCGTCGGGATACTCGATCCCTTCCCAGGCAAACGGCACATTTTGTAGCCGCAACTGGAGGACTTCGGTCGGAATCCTTTCCAAGCGGAGACGCGGCGATTCAATGATCAAGGTGCTCGTTTTCCTGCGTGCTCATTGTGAACGGTGGGCGCGTCGATTGGTCACGTGGGTAACTTACGAAAGTGCTTGCCGCCCCGCTTCCCCACCCCGGTCGAGTTTTACGGGATCTATTCTCGAAATCAACCGTGTGCATGCCTGGCGTTTTTAACGCTTTGAGCGCCCGAAGTGCGTCGGACGCAGGCGCAACGGCGCTTTATCTGTCGGGCGGTGCGCTCACGAACGCCAACCTCGGAGTGCCCGATATTGCTTTGGCAACGCTGACGGAATTTGCCCAGCAGGCAGGATACGTAACCGCCGTGACTCAGCTTCCGGTCTTAAGCGACGCGGATACGGGCTTTGGGGAAGCCAACAACGTTCGGCGGACGGTGATTGAGATGGAGCGAGCGGGACTGGCGGGCATCCACCTGGAGGATCAGGTCAGTCCAAAGCGCTGCGGACATTTGGATGGGAAAGCCCTGATATCCGCGGACCAAATGGAGGAAAAAATCCGGAGTGCCGTTGCCGCAAAACGAGATCCGGATTTTCTTTTGGTCGCGCGCACCGATGCTCGATCGGTGGACGGGTTGGGGGCAGCCATCGACCGCGCCAGGGTCTACGTGGCGGCCGGAGCCGATGCCGTGTTTCCGGAAGGCCTGCAGTCGGAGGCCGAATTTGCGGAATTTCGCGCGGCGATTTCGGTGCCGCTGCTGGCGAACATGACCGAGTTCGGCAAGACTCCCCTGATTCCGGTCAGCCGATTTGCGGAGCTTGGCTACGAGATGGTGATCTTCCCGGTGACCACCATGCGAGCCGTGCTTAA
>Ga0114959_10002476_pt1 | contig 15113 bp, 11 predicted proteins | sample C_130625_EF_Meta_FD_87317 | JGI IMG/M metagenome (GOLD analysis project Ga0114959, IMG submission 87317) | Freshwater microbial communities from Lake Croche, Canada to study carbon cycling - C_130625_EF_MetaG | ecosystem: Environmental > Aquatic > Freshwater > Lake | place: Lake Croche, Canada...
CTGGAAGATCTGCGGCGTGTTCGAGTAGTGGATATTCTCCACCGGCAGCCCCGCGCGCTTGATCAGCAGCGCGGCATGGATGTGGCTCGCGGTCCCATGGCCGTAATCGGCGATGCTGTAATCATCCGGCTTGGCGCGGGCCAAAGCGAGGAATTCCTCCAGCGTCTTCGCCGGCACGCCGGGGGCCACGGCCAGCACGGTCGCGCCCTGATGGATCTGGCTAAGCGGGGCGAATTGCCGCACGTCATAGGCCAGCGAGGGGTCGACCAGCGGGGCGAGCAGGATCGAGGAGATCACGCACATCATGGTATAGCCATCAGGCTTGGCCCGCGCGGCGTTCAGGATGCCGACGGCCCCCACACCCTGCGACTGGTTCTCGACCACCACCGGCTGGCCCAGCAACTCGCTCAGCTTGGCGGCCAGTGTCCGGGCGACCACATCGGCCCCGCTGCCGGCGCCCGATGGGGTGATCATGCGGATCGGGCGTTCGGGCCGCCAGCCGGCCTGCCCCGTTGCCGCCGTGGCGCCCCATACGGTGCCGAGCGCGCCGAATAATGGGCGGCGGCGGAACTCTGCCGGCATGCGATCCCCCCCAGGGCCTTACTTACCGACACCTCAGCAGAGCCGGCGGGGGCTGTCACCCCCGCTCGATATGCCCGCGGATCGCGCCGGTGCCGGGCTCCAGCCAGCCCTTCGTCTCGGCATAGCCGAGCATGCCGGCAAGGCCGGCATCCCAGGTGGCCGTCCCGGCAAGGCCCGAGGCGCCGCGGAGCCAGTCCTGGGCCACCCAGATATGCGCGCCATCCAGCCGGCCGGCCGGGCCAAGGGCCGCGGCCAGGGCCGCCCCGGTGAGGCCGCCTTCGACCACCACCTTGAAGCCCTTGAAGTCCTCGGGCGCTTCCAGCCGGGCGCCCTGGCCCGGCACGACGCGGATGATCATGCGCGTCCTCCCCGCTGGCCGTTCAGCCCCGCGCCTTGGCTTCGCGCCGGCGCTTGTGCAGCACGAACTCGGTATAGCCGTTCGGCTGGGTGGCGCCTTCGAAGACCAGATCGCAGGCGGCGTGGAAGGCGGGGCCGTCGAAGGCCGGGGCCATCGGCCGATAGGCCGCGTCACCGGCATTCTGCCGGTCGACGATGGCGGCCATCCGCCGCATCGTCTCCTCGACCTGGGCGCGCGTGGCGATGCCGTGCTGCAGCCAATTGGCGATGTGCTGGGCGGAGATGCGCAGCGTGGCGCGGTCTTCCATCAGCCCGACATCGTTGATGTCCGGCACCTTGGAACAGCCCACCCCCTGGTCCACCCAGCGCACGACATAGCCGAGGATGCCCTGGGCGTTGTTGTCGAGCTCGGCCTTCACCGCATCGGCGGGGAAGTTGGTGTCGAGCGCGAGCGGGATGGTGAGGATATCACTGAGCTTCGCCCGGGTGCCGCCCCGCTGCAATTCGTCCTGGCGGGCGGCGACGTCCACCTCGTGGTAGTGCAGCGCGTGCAGCGTCGCCGCGGTAGGGGAAGGGACCCAGGCGGTATTGGCGCCGGCCTTGGGGTGGCCGACCTTCTGTTCCAGCATCGCCGCCATGGCGTCGGGGGCGGCCCACATGCCCTTGCCGATCTGCGCCTTGCCGCGCAGCCCGCAGGCCAGGCCGACATCGACGTTCCACTCCTCATAGGCCTTGATCCAGGGCGTGGCGCGCATGTCGTTCTTGCGCAGCATGGCCCCGGCGGCCATGGAGGTGTGCATCTCGTCGCCGGTGCGGTCGAGGAAGCCGGTGTTGATGAAGCAGACCCGGTCCTGCGCGGCGCGGATGCACTCCTTGAGATTGACCGTGGTCCGCCGCTCCTCATCCATGATGCCGATCTTCAGCGTGTTGCGCGGCAGGCCGAAGGCATCTTCGATCTTGCCGAACAGCTCGGCCGCCCAGGCCACTTCCGCCGGCCCGTGCATCTTCGGCTTGACGATGTAGACGCTGCCCTGGCGGCTGTTGAGCTGCTTGGCGCGCAGGTCGTGCAGCGCGATGACCACCGTCGCCATGGCATCGAGGATCGTCTCCGGCGTCTCCGCCCCGCCCAGCATCACCGCATCGGTCATCATGTGATGCCCGACATTGCGCACCAGCATGAGCGAGCGCCCCGCCAGGGTCAGCGTGCCCCCGGTGGGCGTCGTGTAGCGGCGATCCTCGTTCAGCCGCCGGGTCAGCGTCGTGCCGCCCTTCTCGAAGCTCGCCTCCAGCGTGCCGTTCATCAGGCCGAGCCAGTTGCGATAAATCTCGACCTTGTCCTCGGCATCGACGGCGGCGACGGAATCCTCGCAATCGACGATGGTGGTCAGGGCGCTTTCCAGCACCAGATCGGCGATGCCGGCGGCGTCGCCCTTGCCGATGAGGTGGCTGCGGTCGATGTGCAGTTCGGCGTGCAGGCCGTTATGGCGGAACAGCAGAACCGCGGGCGCCGCCGCGCTGCCCTGATAGCCGGCGAGCCCGGCGGGATCGGCAAGGCCGGTATGGCTGCCATCGGCCAGCGTCACCGCCAGCGCGCCATCGGCAATGGCATAGCCGCGGGCATCGGCGTGGGAGCCGCGGGCAAGCTTCGCCACCTTGTCCAGCACGCCGCGGGCATAGGCAATGACCCTCGCCCCGCGCACGGCATTATAGCCCTTGCCACGACCGGCGCCGTCGCTCTCCGGGATCGCGTCCGTGCCGTAGAGCGCATCATACAGGCTGCCCCAGCGGGCATTGGCGGCGTTCAGCGCGTAGCGGGCGTTGGAGACCGGCACGACGAGCTGCGGCCCGGCCATGCGCGCGATCTCGTCATCGACATTGGTGGTCCCGACGGCGAAGGCCGCGCCTTCCGGGACCAGGTAGCCGATCTCCCGCAAGAAGGCGGTATAGGCCGCGCCATCGACGGGCTTGGCCGGATGCGCCTTGTGCCAGGCGTCGATCTTGTCCTGCAGCGCGTCGCGCTGGGCCAGCAGCGCCGCGTTGCGCGGCCCGAGCTCCTTCAGGATGCTGGCATAAGCGCCCCAAAAGGCGGCCGGCGTCACCCCGGTGCCGGGCAGCGCTTGCTGGTCGATGAAGTCCCGCAGGTCGCGCGCGACCGACAGCCCCGCCACTTCAACCCGGTCCGCCATGGCGTCTCTCCCCTCGAACTCTTATCGAAGCCGCCGTGCATAGGCGGAAACGGCCCGGAGGCAAAGGGTCAGGCGGCCTGGGTCGCTGCCGCCGCTTGCCGCAGGCCGGGCAGCACTGTCTCACCGAACCGGGCGATCGCGCGGGCGGTGGCGGCGCGGGGCAGGCCGGTGAAGCCCATGTAGAGGCTGCAATGGCTGGGGCGGAGCAGTGCGATATCGGCGTTGAGGCAGGCGGCGACCTTGGCTGCCGGGCCGATCGGCGCATGCGCCAGCAGCCAGTCCTCGTCCGGCTCCCCGGCGAAGGGCAGGGGCCGCAGATGCGCCCCGTCGCGGGCGGGGGTCTCGAGGCGCAGCGCGCGGGTGTTGCGGATCAGCGCCAGCAGGCCGCGCGCGGCCGCGCGCATCTCGGCCGCGTCCTCGGTGACGAAGACGTAGCGCTGCAAGGCCAGCGGCATCGGCAGGCCGCCACCCGCCGCCTGCCAGCGTTCCAGGATGTCCTGGCGCAGGCCCAGCGTCTCCGCAGCCGGGCGGTGGCCCTGGCTGAGCATCGGCGTTGCGCCCCCCCGCACCCCGCGGGCGAGGAGGGCGGGGGTGGAGGTCGCGACGAACATCGGCGGCATGCGGCCCGATAGGGTGCCGGCGGCAACCGGCGTGTCCTCGATGCGGTAATGCGTGCCGAGGTGATGCACCCGCCCCGTCGTCAGCGCCTGTTCGACGATGTCCCAGCCTTCCAGCGCCATCGCGTAGCGATGTTCGAGCGGCACGCCGAAGCTGCGGAATTCATGCGGCTGATGGCCCGGGCCGAAGCCGAGCAGCGTCCGCCCACCACTGGCGTGGTCCAGCATGGCGACTTCCTGCGCCACCCGCAGCGGGTGATGCAGCGGCAGCACCACCACGGCCGGACCGAGCAGAATACGCCGCGTCACCGCCGCGCAATACATCGCCATCAGCAACGGCGAGCAGCAGACCGAGGCATTGGAGAAATGATGCTCGGCGAACCAGGTGGCGTCGAAGCCCAGATCCTCGGCCATCATCACATGGTCGCGCGTGGCGGCGATGACCTCGGCCGGCGCTTCGCCGGGGTGGTTCATCGACATCAGGTTGAACAGCGCGAACTGCATGGCTCAGAGCCCCGCCTGATCCAGCCGCAGGATGGCCCGGGCCATCGCCTGGGCGCGCGGGACCATGCTGGCGACCTCCAGGTATTCCTCCGGGCTGTGCGCCTTGCCGCCGACCGGGCCAACCCCGCAGAGCGTCGGTGCGCCAACCGCGGCGGTGAAGCCGCTATCGGCGCAGCCGCCGGTGAACTCGCCGCCGACCTTCAGGCCGGCGTCGCGCGCCGCGCCCTGGTACAGCTCGAACATCCGGGCCGCCGCGGGGCTTTGCGTCAGCGGCAGGAATTCACCGCGGATGGTCAGCTTGGCGCGGGTGCCCGGCACATAGGCGCGGTCGATGATGGCGTGAATTTTCGCCATCACCTCGTCGCGGTCGGCGGGCTCCACGTAGCGCAGGTCGATCTGCCCCTGCGCCCAGGGCGCCACCGTGTTCACGCTCTGCCCGCCGGAGACAAGGCCGACATTCAGCGTGATGCCGCGCTTGAGGTCGGTGAGGGCATGGATCGCCGTGATCTTGGCGGCCAGTTCGCCGATCGCGCTGACGCCGGCTTCGAAATTGCCGCCCGAATGCGCCGCCTTGCCCTCGATCTCGAAGATCGAAAAGACCCCGCCCTTCCGGCCCGTGACGACATTGCCGGAAGGCCGGCCCGGTTCGCTGTTGAAAACGACGCGCGCCTCGCGGGCGGTCGCCTCGATCACCTGCCGCCCCTCCGGGCTGCCGATCTCCTCATCGCCGGTGAACAGACCGACCAGCGGGCCGGGCGCGCCGCCGAATTTCCGGAAGGCGGCCATGACGAACATGTTCATCACCAGCCCGGCCTTCATGTCGGAGACCCCGGGGCCATAGGCGATGCCGTTTTCGATCCGGAAGGGGCGGCGTTCCGGCTCGCCCTTCGGGAAGACGGTGTCGCGGTGGCCCATCAGCACGATGCTCTGCTGCTGGTTGCCGCTGGCCAGAGCCTCGCCGCCGGCCACGCGCGCCTTGATGCAATCGCCGTAGAGCGGGCGCGGGACGACATCCACGGGGATCTCCCGCGCGGCCATGAACTCCTGCACGATCCGCCCCACCGCATCGACGCCGGCCTTGTCGTAGGACCCGCCATCGGTGTTCACCATGCGCTCCAGCACCGCGAGCATGTCCGGCAGCTGGCTGCCGAGCCAATCGGTGATGGTGGTCTCATTGCTCATGCGGGCGGCTCCGGCAGGGGTGCGGCAGGGGGTGGGAAAGGGTGCGGCTGCGGGCCGGGACTGGCAAGGCCCGCGGCTATTCGACCTTGCCGATGCGCGCCACCGCCGCCAGCAGGCGGGCGGTATCCTCGGCGAAGAAGGCCTGGAAGGCGGCGCCGTCGCGGTAATCCAGCGCATTGCCGGACGCCGCCAGCGCCTTCTGCACCTCGGGCTCGGCCGCCGTGGCGGCCAGGCTGGCGCGCAGCTTTTCCAGCACCGGGGCTGGCGTGCCGGCCGGGGCGAAGACGCCGGCCCAGATGTAGAACTCGGCGTCCGGGAAGCCGCTTTCCAGCAGCGTCGGCACGCTCTCAAACCCGGGGATGCGGCGGCGGCCCCAGCTGGCCAGCACGCGCAACGCGCCGGACTTCACATGCGGCGTCAGCGGCCCGGGGCCGGAGGCGAGCGCCTGGACCTGGCCGGCGAGGATCGCCGTCATCGCCGGCCCGCCGCCCTGGAAGGGGACATGCAGCAACTGCACCCCGGCCGCCGTGGTCAGCATCGCCATCGGCAGATGGAGCGCGCCGTAATTGCCCGAGGACGAATAGGCGATCTGCCCCGGCCGGGCCCGCGCATCGGCGAGGAATTCCCCAAGATCGCGCCAGGGCGCGGCCGCCGGCACCGCCAGGAAGGTGGGATCGGCGGTCAGCAGCGCGACGGGGACCAGCTGGTCGATCTCATAGGCCGGCGTACGGCCGAACAGCCGCGCCGCCGCGGGAATCACCGCCAGCGAGGAGAGGCCCATCAGCAGCGTTGCGCCATCGGGTACGGCGCGCGCGACGGCGGCATAGCCGAGCTCGCCCGAAGCGCCAGCCCGGTTGACCACGGGGACCGGCTGCTTCCACAGCCGCTCCAGCCCGGCGGCGACGGGGCGGGCAACGACATCGCCCTGCCCGCCCGGGGGGAAGGCGACCACCATGGTCACGGCGCGGCTTGGGTAATCCTCGGCGCGCGCCGCGGCGGGCAGGGCGAGGAGGCCGGCGAGCAGGGGACGGCGGCGCATGGGCATGGCGGACTCCGCGACAGGCGGCGCTGCTTACCGGCCGGCCGCGCGGGCGGCAAATGGTTGGCTCAGCGCGGCGGGCCGACCGCGTGTTCGCGCAGCGTCGCGCCGCCCGCGGCAGCGACCTCCCGCAGCAGGACGTCATAGCCCCAGAGGCTGGCGAGGTGGCGCATCACCTGCTTCGCATCCTTTTCATCCAGCAGCCGGCCATCGATCGCGGCGTGTTCCAGGATCAGCCGCCGGTCGCCGGCGAGGTCCACATCGACCACCTGGATATCCGGATCGGTCCAGGCCGGATCGTATTGCCGGGCCAGCGCCTGGCGTACGCGCCGATAGCCACGCTCATCATGCATGGCCGCGACCCGCAGCACGGGCGCGGCCGCGTCATCGAGCAGGTGGAACAGCCGCATCTCCCGGATCAGATGCGGCGAGAGGTATTGCAGGATGAAGCTCTCATCGCGGAATTCCGCCCAGGCGTGGCGCAGCACCGGCATCGGCTCTCCGCAGCCGGCGAAATCCGGGAACCATTGCCGGTCTTCCTCGGTCGGGCTGCGGCAGATGCGTTCGATATCGGACATCATGGCGAAGCCGAGCGCATAGGGGTTGATGCCCGAATAGCGTGGATCGTCGAAGCCGGGCTGGAAGATGACGGCGGCGTGGGAGTGCAGCACTTCGAGCAGTGCGCCATCGCTGATCCGGCCCTGTTCGTGCAGCCGGTGGAGGATGCGGTGATGGGTATAGGTGGCGCAGCCCTCGTTCATCACCTTGGTTTGGCGTTGCGGCAGGAAATACTGGGCGATGTTGCGAACGATGCGCAGCACCTCCCGCTGCCACGGCGCCAGGCGGGGGGCGGATTTCTCCAGGAAATACAGCAGATTCTCCTGCGGCAGCTGCAACAGGGCGCGGCGCCGTGCGGTCTCGCCCTGGCTCGGCGGGGCGCTCGCCCGCTCCGGCAGGGTGGACCACAGCACGTTGTACATGCGCTCATCATGCTGGCGCCGCTCTTGCTCCCGCCGCTGTTCGGACATCAGGTCCGGGGCGCGCCGGCGGTGGCGATGGACGCCCTGGTTCATCAGCGCATGCGCGGAATCGAGCAGGCGCTCGACCTCGGGCTCGCCGAAGCGCTCCTCGCAGGACTGGATGTAGCCGCGGGCGAATTCGAGATAGTCGAGGATGCCGCGGGCATCCGTCCATTCGCGGAACAGCCGGTTGGTGCGGAAGAAGTGGTTATGGCCGAAGGCGGCGTGGGCGATGACCAGCGCCTGCATCGTCGCCGTGTTCTCCTCCATGACATAGGAGACGCAAGGCTCGGCGTTGATGACGATTTCGTAGGCGAGGCCGAGCAGGCCGCGACGGTACATCGCCTCGTGCTGGGCGAAATGCTTGCCGAAGGACCAGTGCCGATAGAACAGCGGCAGGCCGGTTGAGGCATAGGCATCAAGCATCTGCTCGGCGCTGATCACTTCGATCCGGTTGGGATAGACCTCAAGCCCCATTTCGCCGGTCGCGACCTGCGCGCAGGCGTCGTGGATGCGCTCCAGGGTCGCGAAATCCCAATCGGCGCCCTGCCAGAGCAGCCTGCCGCCATCGACCGGTGCGTTCATGCCGAGGCTCCGTCGAGCAGGCCGCGCTTGGCGAAGAGTTCCCGAAAGACCGGGAAAATATCCTGCCGATGGCGGACCTTCTTCATCGCCAGCGGGGCGCCGGCCGCGGCCAGCGCCTCATAGGTCCGCCACAGGTCGGTCGCGCCACGCGGAAAGCCGGGGATCCCCTGATCGCCGTCCCGGCCGACCTCGATATAGGCGTAGTACTGGCAGGCCGGCAGGATGTGCTCGACCAGCAGCTGCCCGGTCCGCTGGCTGTCGCCCGCCGCATTATCGCCATCCGAAGCCTGGGCGGCGTAGATGTTCCAATCCGCCGGAGGGAAGCGGTCGGCGACGATCCGCTGCATTTCCACCAGCGCGGTCGAGACCAGCGTGCCGCCGGTCTCCCGGCTGTGGAAGAACGCCTCCTCATCGACCTCGCTGGCTTCATGGGTGTGGCGGATGAAGACGATCTCCACATGCTTGTAGCGGCGCTGCAGGAACAGATAGAGCAACGTGTAGAAGCGCTTGGCGAGATCCTTCATCTCCTCGGTCATGGAACCGGAGACGTCCATCAGGCAGAACATCACGGCGCGCGCGACCGGGCGCGGCTGCGACTCGAAGCGGCGATAGCGCACGTCGATCGGGTCGATATAGGGAATGCGCCGCGCCCGCAGCAGCTGCCGCTCCAGCTCGGCCCGCAGCCGCAGCAGCTGTTCGGCCTGGTCCGGCTTGCCGTCCAGCGCGGCGATCTCCGCCTCCAGCACCGCCGCCGCCTCGGGCTTCGGGCGCTTCAGGGCGATGCGGCGGGAGAGGCTGTTGCGCATGGTGCGCGCGATGGAGAGATTGGCCGGCGTGCCGCTGACCGCATAGCCGGCACGCTGCCAGGCGGGGTCGCTGGCATCGACCAGCCGGCGCTTGGCGAGGTCGGGCAATTCCAGATCGTCGAGGTAGATGGAGAGAAATTCCTCGCGCGAGAGGGCGAAGCGGAAGGCATCTTCCCCGCCCCCCTCGGGCGCGCCCTCGCTGCCGCTGCCGCCCTCGCCGCCTTGGGGGCGCGCGATCTCGTCGCCTTCACGGTACTGCTTGTTGCCGGGCAGGACATGGTCCCGCCGGCCGCCGGCGCCGAGCTGGAAGTTGGGCTCGCGGATGCCGTGCAGGGGGATCGACACCTCCCCGCCCGTATCGGCCGCGCGGATCTCCCGCTTGGCGGAGGCATCGCGCACCGCCTCCTGCACCAGTGCCTTGGCACGGCGGAGGAAGCGCTGCCGGTTCGGCAGGCTGCGGCCGCTGGGATTGAGGCGGCGATCCAGGATCTGCATGGGCGGGGCGCCTCGGCCTGATCGTCCGGCGTCTCAGCCCGTCTGCTTCACGCGCATGTACCATTCGACCAGACGTCGGACTTGCCGTTCAGTATAGCCGCGGGCGGCCATGCGGGTCACGAATTCATCGTGCTTCTTCGCCGTCTCGGAATCCTTCTTCGAGCCGAAGGAGATCACCGGCAGCAGGTCCTCGACCTGGCTGAACATCCGCCGCTCGATCACCTCCCGGATCTTCTCGTAGGAAGTCCAGGAGGGATTCCGCCCGCCCCGGTTGGCGCGCGCGCGCAGCGCGAACTTCACCACCTCGTTGCGGAAATCCTTCGGATTGGCGATGCCGGCCGGCTTTTCGATCTTGGTCAACTCCTGGTTCAGCAGCTCGCGGTTCATCATCTGGCCGGTGTCGGGGTCCTTGAAGTCCTGATCCTCGACCCAGGCATCGGCATAGGCGATGTAGCGGTCGAACAGGTTCTGGCCGTAGTCGTTGTAGCTCTCCAGATAGGCCTTCTGGATCTCGTTGCCGATGAACTCGGCGTAGCGGGGGGCGAGCTCGCCCTTGATGAATTCCAGGTACCGCTTCTCGGTCTCCTCGGGCATCTGCTCGCGGCGGATCGCCTGTTCCAGCACATACATCAGATGCACCGGATCAGCGGCGATTTCGGTGGTATCGAAGTTGAACGTGGCGGCCAGGATCTTGAAGGCGAAGCGGGTGGAGGTGCCGTCCATGCCCTCATCCGGCCCACCGGCGTCGCGGTATTCCTGCAGCGTCCGGGCGCGCGGATCGGTCTCCTTCAGGCTCTCGCCATCATAGATCCGCATCTTGGCAAAGAGGTTGGAGTTCTCATGCTTGCGCAGGCGTGAGAGGACGCTGAAGCGCGCGAGCATCTCCAGCGTCGCCGGGGCGCAGGCGCTGGCGGCGAGTTCTGAGCCGCGGACCAGCTTCTCGTAGATTTTTTGTTCCTCCGCCACCCGCAGGCAGTAGGGCACCTTGATGACGTAGATGCGGTCGATGAAGGCCTCGTTGTTCTTGTTGTTCTTGAAGCTCTGCCACTCGCTCTCGTTGGAATGGGCCAGGATGATGCCCTGGAAGGGCAGCGCGCCGATGTTTTCCGTGCCGATGTAATTGGCCTCCTGCGTCGCGGTTAGCAGGGGGTGCAGCATTTTGATGGGCGCCTTGAACATCTCGACGAATTCGAGGATGCCCTGATTGGCGCGGTTGAGACCGCCCGAGAAGCTGTAGGCGTCGGGGTCGTTCTGCCCGTACATCTCCAGCTTGCGGATATCGACCTTGCCGACGAGGGAGGAGATATCCTGGTTGTTCTCGTCACCTGGCTCGGTCTTGGCGATGCCGATCTGGCGCAGCCGCGAGGGCAGGATGCGAACCACGCGGAATTTCGTGATATCGCCGGCGAACTCGTCCAGCCGCTTCAGCGCCCAGGGGCTCATCAGCCCGGTCAGACGGCGCCGGGGGATGCCGTATTGCTTCTCCAGCACCGGCCCGAGGCGTTCGGCATCGAACAGCCCGAGCGGGCTTTCGAAGACCGGGGAGAGCTGGTCGCCGGCCTTGAGGACGTAGATCGGCGCGGCTTCCATCAGCGCCTTCAGGCGTTCGGCGAGGCTCGACTTGCCGCCGCCAACCGGGCCCAGCAGATAGAGGATCTGCTTGCGCTCCTCGAGGCCTTGGGCGGCATGGCGGAAGAAGCCGACGATCCGCTCGATCGTCTCCTCCATGCCGAAGAATTCGGAGAAGGCCGGATAGATGCGGATCGTGCGGTTGAGGAAGATGCGCCCCAGCCGCACATCCTTGGCGGTGTCGATCACCTCCGGCTCACCGATCGCCTTCAGGATGCGTTCGGCCGCCGTCGCGTAATGGCCGGGATCGGTGCCGCAGCCATCGAGAAACTCGGCGAGCGACATGTCCGTCTCTCGGCGCTGGTCGTAGGTCCGGGCGTAGTCGGCGAAGATGTCCAGTGCGGTATCCATCGGCCACCCCTGCTATGCGGCCCCCGCCGCCTTCCTTAGATTGGCGTCTGGCCATGCGACACGCAGTCACAAATTGTTGCTGGCGCGGAAGGTGGCGGGCAAGCTGGCAAAACGCCGGCGGGGCGGTGCGGCTTTGCCTCAGGATGCGGCGGCCAGGCGCCCCGGCTGCCGCAAGCCTGGGCGGTCTGATCTGGAGTTGGCCGCGCGTGACAGCGCCCGGCATGGACCGCCCGGCGGCGGCTGCCCCAGAAGCCGAGGCCTCCAGAGCAGCCCATCCGTTGGGGGGCGGGCGTGAACGCAGCCTGCTCTAGAGCGCGATGCGTTGAGGCGGCATCGCCGAAGGCGCTGAATCGCGCGATCCAACACATGCTAGAGCGGGCTGCGTGCACGTATGTGAACGCAGCCCGCTCTAGTCGTCGCTGTTCGGGGGCGGGCCGGACAGCACGCCGCCGTCGATGATCATGCTCTGGCCGGACATGAAGCTGCCGGCGGCGCTGGCGAGGAACACCGCGGCGCCGGCGATCTCGTCTGGTTCGCCGATGCGCTTCAGCGGCGTGTCGCGGGTGCGCTTCTTGTAGTTCACCGGGTCCTCCCACAGCGCGCGGGCGAAATCGGTGCGGATCAGGCCGGGCGCGATGCAGTTCACCCGGATGTTCTTCGGCCCCCATTCGCAGGCGAGGTTGCGCGCCAGCTGCAGGTCCGCCGCCTTGGTGATGGCATAGGTACCGAGATTGACCGAGCCCTTGTAGCCGCCGATCGAGGAGACGATGACGATGGCCCCGCCGCCGCGGGCTTCCATCGTGGGGATGCACATGTGGGACAGCCACATGTTCGACTTCACGTTGCTCGACATCATCTTGTCGAAGATCTCGTCCGGTAGGGTCATGGCCGGGCCGAAATGCGGGTTGATTGCCGCGTTGCAAATCAGGATATCGACCCCGCCCCAGGTGGCGATGGTCTGATCGACCATCCCCTGCAGGTCCTCCTTGCGGCCGATATTGCAGGCGATGGCCATGGCCTCTCCGCCATCGGCCTTGATGCCGGCGACGACCGCCTCACAGGCGTCGAGCTTGCGGGAGGAGACGACGACCTTGGCGCCGTGCTGGGCCAGCCTTTCGCAGATCGCGCGGCCAATGCCGCGGCTGCCGCCGGTGACGATCGCCACCTTGCCGGCGAGGTCGAAGAGATTGGCTTTGGCCATCAGGCGTTTCCCTTGTGCGTGTGCGGGCGCGATGGTCGGGCGGGGGCCGGGGGGCGTCAAGCGAGCGGGCGCGGGGCCTCGCGCCGGCGCGGTCCGGGGGCTAAACCGGGCGGATGGACACGCTCCCCCGGGCCATTCCCCTCGAAGGTGCCTCGAACCTCCGCGATCTCGGCGGCTATCGGGTGCTGGATGGGCGGCGGGTGCGCCATGGCGTGCTCTACCGCTCGGCGACGCTGGCCAATCTGACCGAAGGCGATGTCGCGACCATTGCCGGCCTCGGCCTGCGCACCGTCTGCGACCTGCGCGGGGTGGCGGAGGCAGCCGAGCGGCCCTCTCGCCTGCCGGCGGGGGCGGTGCGGATCTCGCTGGCGATCGAGCCCACGGTCGGCGCCTCGCTCCGCGACCTCATGCAGCGCGGCCAGGCGAGCGGGGAGGATGTGGTCGCCCTGCTGCGGCTGGCCTATCTCGATTACGGCACCCGCTTCATCGGCGCCTATCGCGCGCTGTTTGCCCTGCTGCTCGACCCCGGGCGGCACGCGCTGCTGTTCCATTGCTCGGCCGGCAAGGACCGCACGGGGCTGGCGGCGGCGCTGGTGCTGACGGCCCTGGGCGCCAGCCGGGCGACGGTGCTGGACGATTATGTGGCGACCGATCGGCTTTGGCAGCGCGATTACGCGGTGCCGCCGGGCACGCCACCGGCGATGGCCGCGGCGCTGCACGCCACCCATCCGGCGCTGCTGGAAGCCGCGCTTGATGCCGCCATCGCCGCCCATGGCGGCAGCCTGGAAGGGCTGCTCACCGAAGGGCTTGGCCTTGATGCCGCGGCGATCGGGCGGCTGCGCGACCTGCTGCTGGAATAGCCGCCCGGCGATTGCGGGCCAGCAAAAACCAATACCCGCGGTCAAAGCCTTTGACCGCGGGTAGGACCGCTGGGCTCAGAGCGGTTGCAGCACCAGCTTGCGGAACTTGATGACGCCGCTATCGACCGGCACGCCCTGGGCATCCTTCAGCCCGGTGCCGTGCTGCAGGGCGATGCGGCCGCGGGCATGCTTGGCGTCGCGCGCGGCATCGACGGTCTTCTGGCCGTTCAGCAGCACCGTGAAGACATCGCCCTTGGCGGTGATGTCGTAGGTGTTCCAGCGCCCGCCGGCCTTCGGCATCGGCGCCACCTTGGCCACATCGACGATGGCGCCGGTGCCGTAGGTGGGGTCGGGGCGCTGGTCCCAGATATTGACCTCATAGGCATTGCCAGCGTTGATGGTCACCGGGTTCGTCGCGCGGATGAAGATGCCGCTGTTGACGATGGTGTCCGCCCAGAACTCGGCGATCAGCCGGAAATCGCCAAAGCCCTGCTGGGAGACGAGCAGGCCATTGCCGCGGTCGGCGAGCAGCACGCCTCGCTCCACCCGCCAATTGGCATCACCGACCTGGTCCCAGCCGGCCAGGTTGCGGCCATTGAACAGCAAGTCGGCGCGGGCGGCGGCGGCGGGCCGGGTAGCCCCCCCGGCCAGCATCGCGGTGGCGAGCGTGAAGGCGGTGCGTCGCAGCATGCTGAAGTCTCCTCCGAGGGGCGCGCCGGTTGGCTCCGGCGGGAGGAGCCTAGAGCAATATGCGATCAGGGGGCATCACCTGATCGGATTGCTGGCCCGGGAAACTGGCCGCCCCTGGCAGCAGGCTGCGTTCACAGGCGTTCACGCATCCCGCTCTAGCCTTTGTTGGATCGCGGGATTCAGCGCCTTCGGCGTTGCCGCCGCAACGCATCCCGCTTTGGTCGGCTCAGGATCGCTCGCGCCGTTCGCGTGCGAAGGTCGCCTGCCCGGTAGGGGTGTCGATCGCCGCGATCTCCGCCGGCATCACGCTGGAGCCGGGGGATGTGGCGGCCAAGGGATTTGGCGGCCGGCCGGGGCTGGGGCCCGATAATTTGCCCGATCGGGCGACGGGGATTGCGGCGCTTTGGCGTCGGATGCGTCCCGGTACGGCGACCGCCGCGTCCGGATCAATTCGCATGAAATTCCGATCAAGAAATGTCTTGTGCGGGGCGATGAAGTGTGGTTAATTTTTTTTACCAGGATCGATCATACGGGCCCAAAAATACAGTGGTCCAATATCAGGAGGTTCTTTTATGAAAAAATATGTGAAAACCCTTCCTCTCGTTGCGGCCGCGGTGCTCGGGTTGCCGGTCCCGGCGCTGGCCGTCACAATAACAACTTTCATCCGGGGCGGGGGCGGGACGGTTTCCGGGGCCCCGTCCCTGACCGATACTTTGGAACCTCGCGACCAGCAGCTGCGCGGCTATGGCTATCAATCGCCCACCTGGGTTGAGACCTATGCATCGGCGACGTCCATCAGCCGTCGCTTCTCCCCCGACGAAATGCTTTCCGACAATATCCCGCAAACGACGGTGGCTGCGAACGCCAGCGATGTATTCAGGCTGCAGCTCGGTGGGGCCGCCAATATTGCTGGCAACAGTCAGTATCTGCTAAGCTTCGCCATTATCGCCGAAGGCAAGGTAACTGTCGGCCAGCTTCCGACTAACAACGGCGACCCGAGCACACCCCAG
>Ga0114959_10002478_pt1 | contig 15110 bp, 31 predicted proteins | sample C_130625_EF_Meta_FD_87317 | JGI IMG/M metagenome (GOLD analysis project Ga0114959, IMG submission 87317) | Freshwater microbial communities from Lake Croche, Canada to study carbon cycling - C_130625_EF_MetaG | ecosystem: Environmental > Aquatic > Freshwater > Lake | place: Lake Croche, Canada...
TCATAAACTGCATGAAGCACTTCGTGTCCAACCAGGAACTCCAACTGTTTGAGTGGTAGTGAATTGACAAATACACTATTGTAATAAAACCTACGTCCGTCTGTTGCGGCAGTAGGACACCAGTCGTCTGCGTTAATCAAATTTAATCGAGTAGCAAGATTACCAAAGAATGGCGCACGGAGTAAAAGTCCAACACGGGCAGTGATCAATTTTTCACGTGCCGCCGCATCAATTTTGGGATCTGTTGCTGTAACAGATTTGCTTTTTTCTGCTAGTGTATTATCTGACATGTGGGCTCCTAAATTTCTAATATACTAATATTATACATTAAACTGAATTGTTGGTCTGTGGCTTTTTTGCAACGGTTATTTTAGTGATTTACGCTGGGCAAAAATATCTTCCATATTGCTGACAGATGTATTTACGACTTTCCTTGGTGACGTTGGAATCGGTGCCGATACTGTGACAGATCCTTGTGGTTCAGTTTGGCACACTTGTTCATTATGTACGACCCTTGCTATTTTACAATCTTTGTCGGCTACCTTGCTAATCGCATGGTCGGCTAGGCCTTTACCAGTAGTCTCATAGCTGACTACACTACCTATACCTACTGCTAATATTACTGCCTCTAATAGCATTGTGGCCACCTTAACATAAAGTAAGTACGATCCACCGGATCGGGAATGTACAACATCATTTCTCCCATGGCTATCTTGTCCTGGCCTAACCAAGCACCAATTGCATCCTTGTGGTCCAACCACCATTTACGATCCAAGATTACACAGATTCCTGGGCTATCTAGTTCTGGGCAAAAGTCATAGTTCATAAGAATAAGGAGGACTTATGGCTTGCGCCTGCCCCCTGCCTGTGACAGCAACCTTTTACTTACCGCCTGCCGCGATAATGTATTTGCCATAACGCTTATGGAACTCATCAAAGTTCTTGAGCTTGCCTGGCACCAATGGTAAGTTGTATGTGGTAAGTGCAACACGAGCACCCATAACAACCAATTCAGTACTGAAATTATCCATCATAAAGCGGAAGAAGTTATCAGCCTGTCCGTGCCATACTGCAATATTTGCCTTGCCAAGTTTGGCATAGTTATCTTGCAATTCATAGCACATACTCACCGTCAGCGAATACATGGCACTCACTTCTTTGACTTCTAGGGTCTTGACCTTACCGGCCAAGATATCACTTGGGTTAGGCATACGGCTGGCAACCTTGCGGTGTGCCATGAACTTGACGCCCAATCCGTCACCAATGGTGCCTGAAATCAAGTCACTCAATTCACCGTCTGTGGCGTCGTCGTCGTACAAGAACTCTGACACAAAGCTCCATGAGCGTGGAGTAGCAAAGGCACGGCTACTAGAACGTGGGTTAAAATCCATCAAGTCTTGTTTGGCAAAACCAATGTAACCTACCACGTCTTTGTGTACACGGTTCTTAACAGCCCACTCGTTCCACGAATCATAGTCAGCACGTACTTCCAGGTGAACAAAACGGTTTGCCAACGGCATTGGCATACGGAAACTCACGCCTTTGTCGCTTTCTCTGTTACCTGCGGCAACCAGTACCACGTTCTTTGGCAAATGATAGGTACCAAGTCTACGATTCAAAATCAGCTGATAGGCCGCCGCTTGCACAGCCGGAGCCGCCACGTTCATTTCATCCAAGAACAACACCACAATTGGATGCTCCTTGGCCATTTCTTCACTAGGCATCTCTACTGGTTCTGCCCAGTCCATCTTGCCATTTTCTTTGTTGTAAAACGGAATACCACGCAAATCGGTGGGCTCCATTTGTCCCAAACGCAAGTCAATACAAATACCACCAAGTTCGGTAGCAAGGCTGGCAACCAGCTCTGACTTACCTACTCCAGGAGGACCCCAAATAAACACCGGGCGTTTGACTTTAAATGCACGAAGCAAACGGCTACGGCACTCATTTGGTGTTACGGTACGATTTTCACTAATACTTGAACTCATCACAGGCTCCTAAAAAATTAACTACTGAAACTACATTGTACATTAAAACAATTTAACTGTCTGTCGCTTTTGTGCAACATCAAACAATCTTTACTTGTGTTTGATTAACTCGATCACTGTACATCTTGTTGCCACGTTCACGTATCAAGTCGGCCATCGCTTGCGGACTGGTCTCAAACATCGCACGTATGTCTTGCTCGGAAATGCTTTTGTCCATGTTCACTGTATAGATCTCGTAGTGACGTTGACTGTTATAACGAGCTCTGAGCATAATGCCGTTGACAATACTGTTGAGATTTGGACCTGGTTTGTCTTGTAGTGTGGCCCAGGTACGCTCTGCGTCCATTGCTGTGACGTTGACCACAGCCTCAAGACCCAGCTGATCCCAGCTCAATAAAAAAGTATTGCCTTGATTCATTAACGGCTCAAATTCATAATACGAGCATCATATTCCATGAAGCTAACTTCAAACGGAACAAGAACTTGTTTGCCAACACGGCCTTTATCTTCTGCGTCACTCCAAGAATCTTTAGTAACGTCGATTACAAAACAGTCATAACCACGGTTGTCAACTTTGACAACAACACCTTCAACATAGCAGTCTTCACGACCTGTCATGGGTTTGAAATCGTATGCACGGATAGTGTCACCAACCTTGGCAATATTTGCAAATTTCAACATATTAGCTCCTTGTTTATTAACTTCAATACAAGTATTATACATTTAATGGATTTATGGCACAACCAAAATTTTGTCAGCAAAAAACCCCGTTTTTAGCGGGGTTTTGAGTGTGGCGTTTTTACAACACCAAATGCTTGAAGTAATTGAAATGATCTTCTAGGGTCCATGTAGCCGGGTCAATCACAGTACCATCGTGGGTTTGATATGTGGCAGTAAACACGTTTGAATATCTGGTAAACGGCAACCAAATGCTAGGAGTCTTGCTGGCCCAGCCTGCATCCTTTAAGGCCATGTGTGTGGCACGGCTTAATTGTGCTGTGTGCGGATTAAGAGCTTGGGAAATTGAAATAACATTGCTCAACAATAAATCTCGCAAAATCTTGGCCGGAATCAAATGCTCAAAATCACACTCTTCATCGGCATCAACTTCGTGATAGTGTGCTTCCATGCCATCACGTTGCTCGATGCAGTACTCGTGATATCTGCGTAGGTAGTAGTCAATGTCGTTACGAATTTCGCGCAACAACTGTTGATCGTTTTCTACAGCATGATAATCTTCAACCAACTGCCCAATACGTCGAGTACAATAACTGGCCACTGTTTGATAGGTGTCGGCGGTGCGCCGTGTCTTGCCGTAATTGGGCACTATAAACTTTTCTACAGATTCTTTTAATAAGTTATTCATAGTAAAATACTTCTGGCAATTGATGCTCGTATTCGTATCTGTTTGCATAGTGACCTTGTTCTACTGTAACACGAGCATGACAGTTGGCACAAAGGCATTCGATGTTTTCAGATGCATTATTGGCATGATCGCCATCTTTATGATTGATATGAATTTGTTCAGGTCGGGTAAGAGTAGCACCGCAATCAAATCCGTACAGTAACCCATCGTGATTGGCGCAACCTGATTTCATTTTGAATTGATCGGCTTCCCATTTGCCTGGGCCTCGGTGATAGTCGCAAAAAGTTTTCCAATCAACACGACTTTTGCCATCTTTAGTGGTCTTGTTGTGGTACGAAACTGTGTGATTGCAGGTCGGCAATGCACATTTTGGAGCAAAGGTTCTAATAGTGATATTGGCCATTATACTGCCTCCTGTGGAAACAAGCCAGGTGCAATATTACCATCTTCAACACCGGTCTTGCTGGCATCACCGTGGAATGGTAATGCCAGCGTACCACCGTTGCGTATATGTAATTCGCGCAAGAAGTTACTCATTGCTAACGGGGCATTCCACCCTGCGCCGGGGTGACTGTATTCCCATTGTGTTTTGGATTTAGAGTGTACCAATGCCGAGCTTTTAAAAGACTGCTTGGCTGATGATAGTACCTGCACCATCCAGTCGTTGGACAGATTGTATTGTGTAGGGTTGGTGCCTATAAGACGTTGTAGTTCTACTAGACCAATATAACAACCTTGATCAATTTCTTCCTGCATTGGAAATACTGTTTTGATAGCACCAAGTACTTGATTTAAAATTCGTCCAGACTCATCCAGTTCAATGCCTTTTTGTGCATACTTGAAGTGACTGAAAAAATAATCATGATCGCCACGCAGATTATCGCTGGCACGTGAGCCTTTGTCTTGTAGATCAATTTCTAGTGTGTCAAATTGATCCTGCATTGTTCGAGCACGAACATTCTTGATATCGCGGCTGCCGTTTTTGTAGCGTACCAAGGCATTGCGATGCAAATCGCCTGGGTTTAATCTTTTAACACCAGTGTCGTTTAACATTTCAAACGCATACGACGCAAAGTTTGGGTCATCTGTTTCTACTACCGCACAGGGAATTTCTGTGTATCCAAGAATGGCCGCTGCCAAGGTACGATGTTGTGCATCGTACAAATAGATATTGCTACCCCTAATACGACATGCACTTCCGGGACTGCAAATACGTGGATCCCATTTTTTCATAATATTGATCACGTGCTTGTGAATGACGTCACGTTGAACTTCATAGTCGATCCAAAGATCTTCTATGGTAATCATGGTGCTATGTGGGAATGTATGTACCAAGGATTTGGCACGAGCTCGCCAAGCCGCCAGGTCTTTTTCTGTGACTTCGTAGTGCGCTTTGAGCTGTGATTCTACTTCTGCAACAACTTCCGTGAATTTACGGACAAGGCGTTTTTGGGCCATTTTACTTTCTCCTTCGTTACCCGACACAATGCGGGATTGGTTAAAACTTGCTACAGTCAATACTATAACATCATATTGCAGAACTGTCAATGATTTTGGTTAAGTCAGCACCGATTTGGCGTAACCATTCAACTTGGTTAGGCATTAGTTTAGCACGAGCCTGTCCAACTTGATTTTTAGTCTTAAAGAATATGTCTGCTAGGTCTAAATAGTCTGCAGAACTTTTACGACAGCGCCGACTAATATCATTACCGTAGTAAACAAAGTACACTAGCCAGGCATTATCATAGAACAATGGGTACGAACCGTAGAACTCGTTATTGTTTAGACGTTCAGCACAACGGTTTAATAATTCTTCTTTATCATACAAGGTCTTATTACGTTGCCAGTAAGCTGTATCGTTGCGTGGAGCCAAGCAGAATGTTACATCTTTACGTAAGGCAATATCGTTAAACATACGATTTACTTTTCCGTTGTAAAGTTCTCTGCTTTCTTTTAAACTAGTAGGATGATTTACAGCACTCATAATATGATCAATTTGTAGGCGCTGAGTAGCAATACTATTGCCGTCGATTGGATCTAAGAAACCTGTGCTTAGACCTACAGTAACAACATTACCTACCCATGCTTCTGTTGCCCAACTAGGTTCCCACTCTACTAGAATAGGATCAAGTAATCTACGATCTGTACCTGTGCGTAGGGTTAATTCGTCTATAGCTTGTTCTGTAGTAATAAATTCTTTATCATAAACATAGCCAAAGCTCTTGCTATCTAACAAAGGAATTTCCCAACGCCAGCCGTTGTTCATGGTATTGAAGAATGTATACGGAACCATTTCTTTAATAATATCTGCTTCGCTGTTGTATTTGTTAATAGTAACTACAGCAGATCGATGTTTAACCTTTGTTGGTCCTGGATTAAATTTAAAATCTAGCTTCTTACCAAACAACCGCTTAAATCCGCTACAGTCAATGTACAGGTCATACTTGTGTACATTACCATCTGTATCGGTGATTGAACGTACCATGTCTTTTTCGTCAACTTCAAAGTCTGCAATAGTTATTTCTAGTACTTGATCAAGTTCTTGAGTGTAATGCTTTTTGAACCAATTGGCCGCATTGGTAGTATTAATTTGGCAAGTGTAGTTTGATATATTATGGAATAGATCGTTATAATAAGGAATCTTATTAGCATTAATAGTCCAGTATACGTCGCCTTGATCTCGATTAAAGTCTTCGATGTTTCTGCGACCTTGCAGGAACAGTTCATACCATACGTCAGACATCTTATATGCATCACCGCTAGGGCGACGGAACTGTTGCAGTCCTGCATTTAATAATTGATGTGCATCACCATTGGGAGTAAAGGGAGTTAGAAACTCGCGGTCGTTGTCTCCAAGCCAGCCATTCCATTTGACACCGTATTTGATAAAGGCATTGGTTTCTAACAGCCACTCTCGGAGCCATTCACTGCGGTCAAATGCAGGAATCTTAAGATGATCCATTAGCCACATTAAAAACAAGTCAGGGCAACTTTCTCCAACGCCAAGTTTCTTAGCAACGGTAGGACTATCGATTAAAGTGATCTTGGCCTTGGGGCATTCTTTCTTTAGGACCACAGCAGTTAGCCAACCGCTAAATCCTCCACCAACTACGCAAACATTAATCATAATTGCTTTCTAAATTTTCTAAATAACTTTTTAAATTGTTTCCGTGCAAGGTCAGCATCAGTGCTTCTGCCTCTTCGAATACAATTATTTTTTGACGTTTAAGCAAGTAGTACGGACCTTTAAGGTAACGTTCTAATTGCAATAGATTAAGATTGGTAAGTTCTTCTGCAAGTTCAAATTCGTAACTTTGCATTTTGAGCACGGCCTTGACAAACTGTAGACCTTGAAGACTGAGTCTGAGGCTGTTTGGATCGGTTGGGTTCTTCCACCAACGCATTTGCAGGTCTGTGGCAGCGCCAATCGGTCCATCGCTCAGCTTTACAAATACTTTGGTAAGCTGTCGTTGTGTATACCGCTTAGGGGAAGATTTTGTCACCGGCTTTGAGCAAGACGACACTAAACTTATCTGTCTTAAATAAGATATTTAGTTTCTTGCAAAGATTGATAGCATGACCGCTATTGGAAAAACTTACTTTTTTATACTTGGGCCCGGGGTATGCAATAAGTACGTTTGCGGTTTTAAGGTTGATAGGTTGGTTATCATAAAAGACCGCCCATATGCCTTCAGAGGCCAAAACTTGCTCGCTCTTGTAGGTATTTTTATTAACATGGTCCAATAACACAGTCGGTTTAGGTCTTGACATTTTTAGCTATCCTTGATATACTAATTATTTATCTCAATATATACGTACATTATTTAAAACCGCCGCCATCCATACTTATGTTAACAGATTGATTGGTATTTGCCGGTATTCGACTCAGTTCAGCAACAGTGGCCATCAAATCATAAATTTCGGCATGTAAACTTCTGGCTTCCTCGGCATTTAGTGTAAGCAATTTGCCACTGCTTTGATTCATGGCTCTGACCTTTTCGTTAAACCGTTTAACGTGTAAAGGTAGACTAGTGCTGTCCATTTGCTTCTTGCATGGCTTCTTGCATACGTTCTTGATTTTTAAATGGGCCTTGATACTCGTAACGATTTAGAGTAATGAGCTTAGGACAATATGCACGAACCCAGGTACTTGAAAACTTGATGATATAGTGTCCAGCACAAAAGAAACTTTTGGATTTTGCACCCTTAGTATAGATAGGCAAGTACCTTTGTACATCAAGTACTTCGTTATGTGGCCTGCTGGCTGCCGGGAATCCGTATACGTCATAAACATCTAACTTTTCTTTTTTTGGTTTCTCTGCCTTGACAAACGAAATGTTGTACTTGGCACTGATCATCTTGATACTTGGGAATTGTTCACGCTGGTTGTTGTGTACATAAACATATCCGCCTTCCTCGATGGCCATGATATTGCCAACTTTGTTGCCATATAGTTCAACAATCCACATCTTGTTTTTTACAATGGGTTTTGCAATTAGTTCTTCAGTCATAGCACAATTATTCCTATAATTAAAATGTAGGTAAGGTAGTGCAGGCCTTGATCTGCTCCTAGCCATATCCAGAACCTACGGTCTGACGTGGATAATCCACGACTTAAATTTGTTTTTGCCCAGTCAATATGATAGTGAGCAACAAAGTCCACAAATCCCAACCATAGAGCCAGCGGATGGAACCAACATAAAATTAAGAATGTAAATGCTCCGTGCAACCACGCATGATGTATTCCTCCCGGAGCACCGTAGGTACCTTTTTGTACAAGCATATAGTCAAACTGTAACACAAAGTCGGCTATAAAATGTTTTATACCAAATAGTGCAAGTAAAACAATTACAGTGGTCATCTGGCACTCCGTTCGGCTCGCATTTTACGACATGCTTCTTTGACCTGAATAGGATAGTCAGGGCTAATTTCTGACAAGCTACAATCGTAAGCAACCTTGCGTAAATTTTTATCGTCCCATGACCCAGTCATTGCAAATAATATTGCAATAACAAAAATAACAGTAATAACAGAGTTTTTGAATGTCATGGTTTACTCAACATATAATTAAGAGTAATAAAAATTATATCAATCATCATGCCTTCGTAGTTGCCACGACTAAATTCGTGTAGCAGGTCCAGTGATAGCCAGCCGATGATGAACCAAGTGATTTCGCTATGATACCGCTGATACCAACTCACAATGCTATCCATTTTGTTTCTCCGGATAAGATTTTTCTAGAAAACGTACATAGTTGTCAGACTGCTCTGACATCTTGATCAAATCATATTTGCCACAAAACTTCAAGAACTGTGCTCCTACCATGGGACGGGTTAGTGGTTTTGCACCCGTCACAATAGTTTCTGCTATTTGTTGTTTAACAGCATCTGGTTGTGCAGTTAAATCTACCAGGGTCACATTACGGTTGTAGTCATCTAAGACTCTGTGTTCTACTTCGTTATGGTCGGTCCAACGCTGGAGCATGAGATTGTTCCACGCAAAGCCTTTCGTCGCTCGGTCCGCGAAGGCCTCTTCAAGTCCAACTTTACTCTTAGTTCCTTTTTTCCGAACTCCCGGGTAAGCTGAAAAGACATTGTCTGTGGGGTCGCCGCGCATACATTTCTCGAATAAAATCCACTTAGGGTCCGGAATAACTTTTGCTTCCTTAGTTTTTTTATCAATGACTGCTTTACCTTTTTTGTCGAAAATACCCGTAATAGTATGGAGCTCATCTGCAATTCCGTTATATTGATTTACATTGTCTGCCAGCAACTGATAAAAATCTGTGTCGCTAGATACAATGGTGTGATGATCTTCAGGGTGGCTTTGTATCCAGCCTGCAATCAAATCATCTGCTTCTAAATTACTGTGTTGCAATACTGTGCAATTTGTCTTGTTTGCAAGGAAATCTTTTAGGTTATCAAACGATTCCCAAAATAGTTGATCTTCTTCTTGTTCTTTTTCTGTGAGTGCCGCACGTGCCACAGCACGATTGGCTTTGTACGGAGTATAGAAATCTTTGCGCCAGCTACGACCTTCTAAACAGAAGATAACATGATCGGCTTTTTGGTCTCTAAATGCCTTGCTAACACTATTTAGTGTCACATGAATGGCAAAGCCCAATCGATCCCAAGTATCAGCTTGGCGGTGTGCGGCGTGTCTGGCACGGAAGAATGTATTAGCGGTGTCAACAAGTAGATATCTCATGCAGTTATAATAGCATATAATGATTAACCTGTCAATATCTTTTGGACATAATTTTGGAGCAAATATTCGGACCAAGCTCGGTGGGCATCTGCCCGAAAATGGTAGCTGGTTGGGGTTGCAGTTTGGAATCCTTGGGCTTTTAACCAATTGTAGTAAGTGAGTTCTTCGTTGTATGGGCCAAGGTAGCAACCATTCCAATCAATGGGCTCTGCCCCTAGATATTTTAAATTTTGAATATTGTGGAAGGATTGAAATGTATTAAAGAACAAATGCGGGATTTTTTGATCTTCCAATTTGATATGTAGATCAACAATGCGTTCGTGTATTCTGATTAGTTTTAGATTTATAACTTCCGGATCACTTTGGTCAATTACCCATTGTTTGTATTGATTTTTTAATGCGTCAGGAACATCGTCGGTGCCACCGGCAGTCACTTGATAGTCCTTGCCCTCGTAGATCCATTCTTCACGTTCCCAGGTTGACCAGCCAATGATGACCAAATCGGGATGGTTTTGCTTGAGGTATTCGTTGGTAGTTCTAAGTATACGTTCATTGCTACTAGCTGATTCTGCATCACAATGCAATACAGCGTGTAATTCGTTGGCTATGTTACAACCATAACTGACCTTTAGATTTTCTGGATGTGGTTTACGACCCAGTCCGTAGTATAGACCATCGTCTTCGGCAAATGCGTGTAGGTTTAATGCTTCGGCACCGGCGCTGTGACTATCGCCATTTACATATACTATCATTCTGTAGTGTCGGGTGTAACGTCTGGCGATTTGGGTCTTCCTGCACCTCTACGTGGCATGCCGTAAATTTGAGTTTGACCTTCTACCCAACCTGTTGCATTGTAATCAAGCTGTTGAATTACTCCGCCCTTGGCAAGAAACTTTGCCACAGCGGCATCTGATTCTGCTTGTTCTTTTTGTTTTGTTTTTAATTCAGTCATTAGCTTACTTCTGTTCTTCCGTCGCCGATATCTCTGCGATTGATTTCTCTTGGTCGGGCATCAATCGGTTGATTGGCTTCCCATTGCTCGTAATTTTCTGCGATAACATTTTTACACACATCAGCAAACCAACGGTCTACCATGTCTGCATCTGTGTCGTCTTTCTTTTGTTGATATCCGGCACGTACCAGATTGGCAATAAACTTGTCATTCCAGTCCAGTTCAAATGCACCGTTGCCGATGTTGTCAGGATCTAGTTCTACACTAAGAATAGCCACATAAGGCTCGCCGCGTTCTGTGGCTGTATCCTTGGCAGACTTTTTCTTAGATTTAGTTTCAGCTTTTGGCTTTTCCTCTACTTTTACTTCTGTACGGTTAATAACTGTTTTTAGTTTATCAAATATTCCCACTTCTATTCTCCTCGATTTCTAGCCATGTATGATCTCCCATGTATTTTACCTGTGTTACATACTCATAGTCTTCTGGAACTCCAGTAGACCAGTCTGTTGGACCATTGTGTACCAGTAGCATTTTTTGTAATCTGGTATTGAATACCAACCAATAACAATTACCCATTACCACTTGGAATTGATATTCAGCGGCATGTACAGCATCTGTTACTTCTAGTCTACGTTTGATACCTTCGGCCTGTTTTTGTAGTACTAGGACCAACTCTATGATACGATCATATTCCTGCTGGGCATACATCCTGGCATGATTGACCATTAGATCCTTTTGTTTTTCAACAGGAATCATGTCAAACTTTGGACCACCTGCTTCGGTGGGATAGGGACTGATATTCCTATTAAAGAAAGGAATCAAGTCACTAGTGGATGTTGAATCATAACTCAGCCTTCCATCAGCTGAATTAGATTTTTTATCGGTCATTTAGATCCAGTGTTGTACTAGTACCATCAAGCTCAACCATGCCCACATGGTGTTAAATCCTACCAAGGTAGGCAGAGCTTTTTTGCGGCTGGCCCAGATAAGTGTTACACTGGTCAATAGGGTTAGGTAGTACAATTCCCATATTTGAATACCAAAGATTAGGCCTGGAACAATGATAATGGCCTTGGCCCACCATGATACAAACTCTACAGTATTGTAACCAGTCCAGTATTCTTTTGTAAACCACATACCGTAGCAGTCACGCATATTGCGCCAGCCGGTATGGCTATAACAAATTACCATTAGGACCAACCATACACCTACTGCTAATAAAATTTGTTCTTGTGTCATTTTAATTTCCTTTTAACTGCCATATAATATGTTCCACAGGCTCGTGATATCTAAACTCAAACAAAGCTTCACCTGGACCGAGACACATCGATGTTCCTTCGTACACATAGCGTAGCCATAACCACTGCCCTGTTATAGAACTACGTCGTGGCTTCCACATAAATCTCAAACGCCAATGTGTTTGTATGCGACCATCTTGCCAATCCATTCCGGGTATTGGCAATCAGGTACCCCACTCGTTTTTAAATAATGGCACTTGGAGTCGATCTGAGTACCGCCATCCTTTTCGCATTGCCATTTCCGCAACTGCTCGATTATTAAGATTGTACACCCGTTCAACACCACCAACAGGCATAAGATACACATGACCCTTAAAACCCGCGTCGCGATACGCCTCAACTGCTCGTTCAGCATCTTGTAAATCCTGTTCTGTTGCTATTACAAATTTGAGATATGCTGTACCATACCATTCGTATTCACACACTACTTTAGGCAGTATTGCTTCCTCCCAGGATTCTCCTGAGCAAGGCAATTTGGCACTGACACTGAATGTAAGTTCTCTGCCAGGCTGTTTGGCCCAATTGAATAGATAAGTCTTGAATTCGTCAGTTAGACGTTGTGTGCCATTTGTTTCAAATGTAATTTCTTTCAAGCCCTGCATCCGGGGATGATCTAACAAGTCTGGATAAGCACGTTGCCAGCCCAACAACGGCTCACCACCTGTGATTACTAAATGTTCGTCCCGCCATTCCTTGTAGGGTAACATGTCCATAATACCATCAGCAATAGCATCGCTTGAGAGCATTGGACTTAGCTCTTTAAACTCTGGCATCCAGCTTGCATAACTATCACAGCCTGTACTAACAAGCGGAAGCTCTTCGTACTTTTGAAAAGGAGTAACCAGACTATGTGTAGCCGCAATACCGGCAGCCTCCATACTCAATTCACCACGTGGCATACCAAACCCTGCACATTTAAAGTTGCATCCAAATGTGCGTAGAAATACAGACGGGACGCCCATGTAACGTCCTTCGCCTTGTATGCTATAAAATAATTCTGCTATTTTGATTTTACTCATATATCTTTGACCATTTAGTTAGTTTGATTGCTTTACGACGCTGTGCTTCGATTAGTTCTTGTTCTTTGTAAACACCGTGTGCCTTTAAAAGCTCAATCAATAGTGTAACATCGCCAAGCTCTTGTGTCAAGTGCTCGCGTTGTGTGCCGCCTTCTTTGTATGTGTTATCGATTCCAAAACGACGAATCTTGCTGATGGCCACTATGACCTCAGCACATTCTTCTTGTAGTATGTCTAGAATTTCATTTACTTTGTCAGTCATTCCAATGCCTTATAACGCCTGCAATTATAAAAAAGTTTGTGATAACATATATTAACACAATCGCGGTACGAAAGCAAGCAATGCGGTCTGATTCCTCATCCGAACTGCCCGATTTCTCACCTAATGCTTTTGCCCAAAGACGCCAAATTACTTTACTATTCATAATTTAGCTCTTGATGCCCGAACGAAAATCGAGACAGCGTCCTTCTACCACAGTAAACATCTTTTTTTCACTCAGTTGTTCAACCATACTGTCGACTGATTGCTGACATGCTATTTTATTGTCAAATGGAATTTGTATTGAAACTACGCCACATTGACTACTTGCACAGAAAAAAACCATCGCTATATATTGTGTAGCAAAATACATCAACGGTTAACCTTCGTAGATTGCGCTGTTAGCACCGTGTTCGGCACATTCTACCCTAACACAATAGCAACGATTGTTGGTTTTTTGTCGAATCAAATGATCAGCAAATATAAAAGCATGTTCGGCAAACTTCTCTGCACCCACACCATCAAAGATGCGAATCTCGGCTAGATCCAATGCTTCCAGTTCTTGAAATTTGGCCAAGTGTGGGTCTCGTATGTCCAATGCCAGCTTGTGATCAAAGTGATCTTCCAGCCAGGCCTTGAGTGGCTTGAGTCCGCCAAAGTCCACTGCCCAATTTTTATCATCTAATGTATCACAGCCGAATGTGAATGTGAACGCTAGACTGTAACCGTGTAGCAGGTGGCAATGCGAATGATCTGCATTGGGTTGACGGAATACTGCCGACAGACCTATATTGTGTCCGTAGTGTTTTGTAGAATAAAATTTTGCCATTGTAATTCTCCTATGTTGATTATAGCATAGGCTGGCAGAGTTTGTAAAGCGGGGTGAAGCCAAGGCCGCTGTTGAGGATAATACTATTTAGTATCATTCTGTTTTGCTTTTAATTCTTCTAGTTGCTTTTCTTTGAATACAGGTTCAGGCAAGTATGGAGTGATAACATAGTAATTGGCACCGTACCAACCGATGGCACTGAAGAATCCCACAACAATCCATGTACCGACAATTATCATTTATTTTGTCTCCTTCTAATTGAGTCGAGATGGAATTTTAATGCGGCTCCGGATGAAAACTGTTGATCCTTTTTAAACTGTATTCCATTCAGCTTGAAAGATTTCACAACACGATCGCCATTCCACCACATGCGTTCGCACGTGATGTAACCTAGTTCTTCAAGTTGATTACGCAGGGCTTTAAACTCTGGACCATCGTCGTTACCTGTCATACTCCAGGCACCTTCGCCTTTGAGTGCTTTAACAAGATCGTCGTTGGTAACAACGTCTTTGTTTAAATAGGAATTGTACTCTTTATGAATAGTTATATCCCAGTCTAGCGTTTCGTCCAAGTAAAACTCTTTTAAAGCCACCACTCCTCCCAAGGAAATACGCACCAAACAGGTTCTTCCATTTTGTTAATGGTTAACCCCACATAGTCTACGTCTTTAAAATCGCTTGCTTCGTTGTTGATTAACACAGCAACACGAACGTTATTGCCCCAGATTTCTTCCCATGCTGGATCGTTGGGCAAACACCCGCTTTGCCAATCTTCTCGAATCCAATTTAAAGTAGCACCTGAATCATTGATGTCGTCCACAATAAGAATATTCTTGCGTGTACTGGCGTCTGTGGTAACGGAATCTGCTGGTCTAGGAACAACATCGGTGCTTACATATCCAAACGCATCCTCGGCCATCCACAAGTTACTTTCCGGGCCCATTTCACTATCATCACGCAAACTTACTTTAAGAGTTTCCATACGCACATCTAAATAATGACTTAGCATGGTAGCAGGAACTAGGCCACCGCGTGTAAGTCCCACAACATAATCAGGGCGCCAATCATCGGCAGACATGCCACGAACAATTTCGTGTACCCAACCCCTGACGGTTGATTCTTTGTAGTATATTTTTCTAATAGACATAATGTTCTGCTTCCTTTAAATTGTGTGAAACGATTTGATCCATGAA
>Ga0114959_10002481_pt1 | contig 15101 bp, 13 predicted proteins | sample C_130625_EF_Meta_FD_87317 | JGI IMG/M metagenome (GOLD analysis project Ga0114959, IMG submission 87317) | Freshwater microbial communities from Lake Croche, Canada to study carbon cycling - C_130625_EF_MetaG | ecosystem: Environmental > Aquatic > Freshwater > Lake | place: Lake Croche, Canada...
CGGTTGTCACCAGATGGGCGGCGACCAGCATGTTGTTGACGAGCTTGGCGATATTGCCGGCGCCGGAGGGCCCGACATGCACCGCCTTGGCCGAAAGGGCCGCGATCACCGGGCCGACCGAAGCCAGATGCGCAGCACTGCCGCCGATCATCATCGTCAGGCTGCCGGCCTCGGCCCCGGACGGACCGCCGCTCACTGGCGCATCGAGCAGGCCATGCCCCGCCTCCGCGAGCCTTGCCGCGAGGCGGCGGGAGGTGTGCGGATCGGAGGTGGAGGTGTCGATGACGATCACGCTGCGATCCTGCCGCTCCAGCAGCCCGCCCGCAGCGGTCACCACCGCCTCGACATCACGGGCAAACGGCAGGGAGAAGACCAGCGCATCGGCGGCGCGCAGCACCTCGGCGAGATCGGCGCGAAACCCCACGCCCTTGGCGGCGGCGGCTTCGGCGCGGGCGGGGTTGAGGTCGGTGCCGATCACCGCAAACCCGGCGCGCACCACGCCCGACGCCATGCCGAGGCCCATATTGCCCAGGCCCACCACGCCAACGCTCGTGATCGTCATATCCGTCTCCGTGCCGGCCTGGGTCAGGAATGCATCAGCGTGCGCACATGCGCGGCGGCGCAGGCGGCGAGGGCCGAGAGGTCGTAGCCGCCTTCCAGCAGCGACACGAGGCGGCCCTTGCAGTGCTTTCGCGCCAGCGCGAGCAGCGCCTCGGTCAGCCAAACGAAATCCGCCGTCTCGACGCGGAGCTGCGCCAGCGGATCGGCCTTGTGCGCGTCAAATCCCGCCGAGACGATGATCAGCTCCGGCGCCCAGGACTCCAGCGCCGGCAGAATGATATCGGCCCAGGCGGCGCGGAATTCGGCCGACCCGCTGCCGGGCGCCAGCTCGACATTCACCACATTGCCAACCCCGGTCTCCGAGCGCGCGCCGGTGCCGGGATAGCAGGGGAATTGATGCGAGGAGCCGTAGAACAGCGTCTCGTCCGCCTCGAACACATGCTGCGTGCCATTGCCGTGATGCACATCGAAATCCACCACCGCCACCCGCCCCAGCCCATGCGCGCTCTGGGCGTGGCGCGCGGCGATGGCGGCGTTGGCGAACAGGCAGAACCCCATCGGCCGGCTGATCTCGGCATGATGGCCTGGTGGGCGGGCGGCGACGAACACCTGGCGCGCCCAGCCTTCCATCACCGCGTCCACCGCCATCACCGCGCCACCCGCGGCGCGCAACGCGGCCTCGGCGCTGCCCCGGCTCATGATGGTGTCGGCATCCAGCTCGATCAGCTCGTTGCCCTCGGGATGCGGGCGCAGGATGAGATCAAGATGGCGCTGCGGATGCACACGCAGCAACTGCTCCTCCGTCGCGCGCGGCGCCTGCTCGCGGATCAGCGGGTGGAACTCCTCCCCCTCCAGCGCGCGCAGCACGGCGCGCAGCCGGTCGGGGCATTCCGGGTGCCAGGGGCCGGTGTCGTGCTCCAGGCAGGCGAGATGGCTGATGAGGGCGGTGGTCACGCGGGGTCCCCTTTGCGGATGACGAAGCTGAACACGCCCGATTCCTCGCTCCAGGCGATCAGCGCATGACCGGCCTCACGGCAGAAGGCCTGCACATCGGCGACCGCGGCGCGGTCCGTCGCCAACAGCCGCAGCCGTTCGCCCGGCTTCAGGCCGCGTAGCGCCCGGTTGGCGCGCAGCACCGGCAGCGGGCAGCTCAGCCCTTTCACATCCAGCAAGGTCTCGCTCATGGCTGCACTCTGGTGCCATGCCCTGGGTTGAGCAAGAGGCGGCGCGCAGGCAGAATGCGCCGCATGGAACACTACGACCTTCGCATCGGCATCGACCTCGGCGGCACCAAGATCGAGGCCATCGCTCTCGGGCGTGATGGCCAGGAGGCGCTGCGCGAGCGACGCCCCACACCTTCCGGCTATCCCGCGACCCTGGCGGCGATCGCTGACCTCGTCGCCAGCCTGGAGCAGCGGCTCGGCGCGCGGGCCAGCGTCGGCGTCGGCATTCCCGGCGTGATCAGCGCCACCACCGGCCTCGTCAAGAACGCCAACTCCATCGCTCTCAATGGCCAGCGCTTTGACGCCGATCTGGCGGCTCATCTCGGCCGTGAGGTGCGGGTGGCCAACGATGCCAACTGCTTCGCGCTCAGCGAGGCGTCGGACGGCGCCGGGGCGGGGTATGACGTGGTGTTCGGCGTGATCATTGGCACTGGCTGCGGCGGCGGCATCGTCTCGGACGGACGCATATTGCCTGGCCGCAATCGGGTGGCCGGCGAATGGGGCCATATGCCGCTGCCCTGGCCGCATCCGGAGGAACTGCCCGGCACCGCATGCTGGTGCGGTCAGCGCAACTGCATGGAGACCTATGTCGCAGGCCCCAGCCTGGCGCGGGATTGCGACGGTCCGGGCAACTCGGACGCCTCGCGCCTGCCCGGCCGGGCCGTGTCCGGCGATGTGGTGGCGCAGGCGGCGCTTGATCGGCATGTCGATCGTCTCGCGCGGGGCCTGGCCGTGATCGTCAACGTGCTCGATCCGGACGCGATCGTGCTGGGCGGCGGACTGTCCAACATGGAGCATCTCTACACGGCGGTGCCGGAACGGATGAAGCGCTACGTGTTCTCCGATTTCGTCACCACCCCGGTGCTGCGCAACAGGCACGGCGATTCGTCCGGCGTGCGGGGTGCTGCCTGGCTCTGGCCCGCGCCTGCGTGAACGCATTGTGCCGCGACTGTGGGCAGCGTCCGGGCGAAGGTCCGGTCTGCCCCGGTTGTGGTGGACGGCGGATCGTCCGGCATGACGAATTATTCTCTCTCGCCATCGCCCATGTCGATTGCGATGCGTTTTACGCCAGCGTTGAAAAGCGCGATCGGCCGGAACTGGCCTCCCATCCGGTGATCGTTGGCGGCGGTGTGCGCGGCGTGGTGACGGCTGCGTGCTACGTCGCGCGCATCTATGGCGTGCGCAGCGCCATGCCGATGTACAAGGCGTTGCAGGCCTGTCCGGATGCCGTGGTGATCAAGCCGGATTTTGCCAAATACGTCGCCACCTCGCGCCAGATCCGGGCGCTGATGGAGAACCTCACGCCGCTGGTGCAGCCGCTCTCCATTGATGAGGCGGTGCTCGATCTGTCCGGCACTGCGGCGCTGCATGGCGCCTCGCCCGCCGAGATGTTGGCGCGCTTCGCCCTCCGTGTGGAGCGCGAGGCAGGGGTGACGATCTCGGTCGGGCTGGCGGCCAACCGGCTGATGGCCAAGATCGCCGCCGGACGGGACAAGCCGCGCGGCTTCTGCGTGATCGGCGCTGAGGCGGCGGAATTGCTGGCACCGGAGAAGGTGCGGCTGCTGCCGGGGGTGGGGCCGGCGATGGAGAAAAAACTTGCAGGAAACGGCATCACCCGGCTCGGGCATCTCCAGGCGCTGGACGATCGCGCCGCCAGGCGGCTGTTCGGCGATGACGGGCCGGCTTTGTGCGCCCGGGCGCGGGGGATCGATCATCGCCGCGTCGAGGTCGGGCGCGAGACCCGTTCGGTGAGTGCCGAGACCACGTTCAACCAGGACCTCGCCACCCAGGCCGAGCTTGAGGTGCCGTTATGGCGGTTGTGCGAGAAACTCGCCCACAGGCTGCGCGAGGCCGATCTCTCGGCCGGCGGCGTGGTGCTGAAGCTGAAGGACACACGCTTCGCCAGCCGCACCCGCGCCCTGCGCCTCGCCGCCCCCACCTGCCTGCCCGAGCGACTCTTCGCCGCCGCCCGGCGTTTGTTGGCCCGCGAGGTGGACGGCACCATGTTCCGCCTGATCGGAATCGGCGCCAACCCGTTGGCAAGCCTTGCCGATGCGGATCAACCTGATCTTGCCGATCCGGACGGGCTGCGGGCTGTGGCACGGCAAGGTGTGATCGATGATCTGCGCGCACGATTTGGCGTGGCAGCGATCCGACATGGGAGGGGGTGATCTGGGTTTTTCGCGTTCGCAGCGGATGATCGGCGGTTTGGCGGCAAGCGCTGCGAGCCGCCCCACGCCGCGCCGGCGCAGCTCCAGGCCGATGGTGGAGAGCGACCGCGCCAGACGCCGCACGATGGCCCGGCCGCAACGTCGCTGGCAACGGCGCCGTTCGATCTCGTCCTCAACGTCGCTCGCCAGGGGGTGGAGCTGCGCTATGGCCGTGAGGTGCGGTCGATCAAGCGGGTGGCGCCCCCGGCGTTGTGACCGTCGCGCCATTTGCGCATGGTCTTGGGCGTGATGCCGAGTGCTGTGGCCTCGCCGGCCACCAACCATACACCGATGAGCCGTTAGACGATCAGCATTCGACTGTGCGGCGTGGTTCGGGCATTCCTATGGATGCCCGTTCGGGGCTGTGAGCCGGAGGGTGTTGGCGTGGTAACCACAGCCCCCAGTTTCAGCGCCGAACGGACAATCTCCATAGCAGTGACATATTGGCGGCTGCCAAGGGAAGTGCCGGTGGCCTTACTTCACCTCAAACCGGCTCCGCCCCAATCCGCACCAGCATCTTTCCGAAATTCTCGCCTCCCAACACGCCCGCCAATGCCTCCGGCGCATTCTCCAGCCCATCCAGCACCGTCTCGCGGTATTTCAGGCTGCCATCCATCACCCAGGGTGTGGCCAGCGCCCGCCATTCCGCCATGCGGTGCGGCTTGTCGAACACCAGCAGGCCTTCCATGCGTACGCGCTTGGCCACCATGAAGCCGAGATTGGGCCCGGCGGGGAACTCGGCGGCGTTGTATTGCGCCACCATGCCGCAGAAGATCACCCGGGCGAACACGTTCAGCAGGCTCAGCGCCACCGCCTGCACAGTGCCGCCCACATTTTCGAAATACACGTCAATGCCGTTCGGGCAGGCATCCGCCAGATCGGTCGCCAGATCGCCGCGATGATCGACGCAGGCATCAAACCCCAAGGTCTCCTGCACCCAGAGGCACTTGTCAGGCCCGCCGGCTATGCCCACCACCCTCGCACCGGCGCGCTTGGCGAGCTGCCCCGCGACCGAGCCGACAGCGCCGGAGGCGGCCGAGATCACCACCGTTTCGCCGGCCTTCACCTGGCCGATATCGAGCCTGCCCGAATAGGCGGTGGTGCCCGGCATGCCGCGCACGCCGAGATAGGTGGACAGCGGCACCACGCCGCGCTCCACCTTGGTCAGTGCCGCCGCCTTGGACACGGTATGGCTCTGCCAGCCGCGGGCGCCGACGACGATATCGCCAGGGGCGAAGCGCGGATCACCGGACTCCAGCACCTCGCCCACCGTCTCGCCGGTCATCACCTCGCCGATCTGTACCGGGGTGGCGTAGCTTTTGCGGGCGGAGAGGCGGCCGCGCATATAGGGGTCAATCGACAGCATGACGTTGCGCGTCAGCACCTCGCCGGCGCCGGGCGTGGGGATCGGCGTGCGGGCGATCTCGAAATCCGCGGCGCTGGGCGCACCGTCCGGGCGGCGGCGCAGAAGGATGGAGACGCATTCGTTTGATAAGGTCATGCTGACGGATCCTGCCTGATGGAGCGGCTACACTTTGCTATATCGGGGGGGCGACGCGCCAAATCCATGCATCAACGGCAAAAATCTGTCACATCGCCATCGCAACGCTTGCGAACAGGCGCGACCTTGCGGCAATTATGTCGCCATAAAGCATTAACCAAATGGGGAATCGGACACGCGAATGCGTTCTGACGAGAGCCAGCCCCCACCAGGATTGGGATTACCCGAACTGATCGCCCGTTTTTTGACCTTGGCCAACGCGCTGGACATGTCGGTTCAGGAGCGGGCCGGCATCGTCGGCGTCGCCCCGGAGGACTGGGCGGGTTGGCCGGATGAGACGGACACTGCGCTGCGCCGCACCGAGTTGGAACGGCGGCTGCGTTACGCGCTGCCACTGATGCAACGAGCACTCGACAACGCCGCCCGCGCGCATTGAGCGGGGGATCAACGTGCGTCCTGCTCGGCTGCCAACAGCAGCGCCGCATCGAACTCGTTGGCCGGCCGGGCCGCCATGTCCTGGCGCAGCAGTGTCAGCAGGAGGGTGGGCGGGATCTGTGGCGCCTGGTGCAGCGGGCCGAATGCCAGATCTGGCGTGTCCATCACCCGCACGCCTGCGGTCAGGCAGGCATAGGCGAAATTGCGATGCACGTAGAACCCATGCGGCATGCCAGGCCGCTCGGCTTGATTGGCGGCGTGGGTGATCGAGGCCGTGCGCAGATAGGGTTCCATCACTTCCGGCACACCGCAGGCGAACTGATCACCCATGATCAGATCGCCAAGCATGTGCATGCGCGGAGCGTGATCGGCCAGAACGGCCTGATGACGCTGCGACAGGCCCTGCACCGCGCGCCAGTTGAATAGCGGCGAGGACTGCAGCGCCTTGTCAGGGCGGAGGCGCACCAGCACGTCAAACGCCTCACCGGTGGACGCTGCGAGATCAAAACAGCGCTCGACCTTGTCATACATCTTTGCCGCCGGGCTCATGGCGGAAAACGGCGGCGCGCGATCATCCTCCAGCACCACATGGCGCGTGCGGTAGGCGTCGCGCAGCGCTTCTTCCGGCACACGCTCATCGGCCGCGAACCAAGCATGGATGGCAGGATAATCCCGCGCCAGCAGCCCCTCGCCCGCAAGCCCGGTGCCGTGATCAAGCGCCGCCCGGAAGGCTTGCGCGAAGCTGAGGTCGAACTGCGGCCAGCGCGGCGTGGGACGCCCCAGATGGCGCCAGCCATGCAAGAAGACCGAGACTTGGTGCCCATCCTGGAACAAGGGCTGCCAGGTGGTCAGCGCCGCCCGCCAACCGCGCAACTGACCGGCGATGCAAAGCGCGACCTTCAGCCTGGAGGGCCGGATGGACGGCGCCGCCAGCATCGACAGGCGCGTTATACGCGCCGCGACCAGCCCCCTGACCTCGGTGCCATGCCGATCCGCCGGCAGCATGGCAGCACTTCGCCGCAATGCCTTGGCCGGTGCGACGTCGATCGCGGTCAGCGCGACGGCAGCCGTGAAGCAGGCAGCACTGCGCCCCTCACGCCCAAGCGCCAGCAGAAATCCCTCATGATCGATGGCCCGCAGCAACGCGATGCTGCGCGAAGGCACCGAGCCGGTGACAGCCTTCAACAGGTCCAGATCGGCCTCGGCGACCAGCAGCCGGATTGCCCGCTCATGGCCTGAGCCATCATCACGGGCGAGCATCGCTGACAGCAACGCCGCCTCATCCGGCGGCACCAGGCTGAGTTCGTCCAGCACCCTGGCGCGCATTGCCTCAAACGCGGCGGGCGCGTTATTCGCCAGCAGAGCGAGACTGTGGATGAAAACCCTGGCTGTGCAGGGCAGGGCTGGCGCGTAGTGCAGGTGCGGCAGCATGTCGCGCAGTTCGTTGCGGGCCGCCTCTTCATGGCCTGCGTCGATGAGGGCAACGAAGCTGGACCAGGCAAGCTCGATCGCTTGGGTCTCATTCTTTGGGTCTGGCGTCATCGCTCAGTCCCGTGCGTAACCCCGCTCCATGACGCGACGGGCGCGCCATGAAGCGGGATCATTGCGCCGCAACCCGCGCAAGGCTGCGGCGCGCGGCTCAGGTCAGCCAGCCATGCGGTGCAGGCCGCACAGCTTGTTGCCGGCCGGATCGCGCATATACGCAAGGTAGAGCGCCCCAGCGCCGCCCTGGCGGACGCCCGGCGGGTCCTCACAGGTGGTGCCACCATTCTCAATGCCGGCCTTGTGCCAGGCGTCGACCTGCTCGGGGCTGCTGAGCGCGAAGCCAATCGTGCCGCCATTGGCGCCGCAAGCCGGCTCGCCGTTCACCGGGCTGGTGACCAGCAGCATGCCGCCATTGTGCCGCAGGACCAGACGCCCCTTGGGATCAATCATGCCGGGCGTGCCGCCCATGACGGCCATGAGGGCGTCATAGAAGGTCTTGGACCCTGCAATGTCGTTGCTGCCGATGGTGATGTGGCTAAACATTTCTTTCTCCCGGTGGTGGTAGAGATGGAAGTTTATGCCATCACCCGCATCAGGGCCATGCCCCTCACCCGATTGATCCGGTAGCGATATGCTCCGCCAGCCGGGCGGCGTCCTGCGGCACGCCGAAGATGAAGGCGGAGGCGCGGCGCGAGAGGAAGCTGAGGCCCAGAAAATACAGGCCCGGCACCACCGACACGCCGCCCTGATGCCGCGGCAGGCCCTGGGCATCGAAGGCGTCGAGCTTCAGCCAGCCGAAATCGAGCCTGAACCCGGTGGCCCAGATGATGCTGGTGATGCCGGACCCACGCAGATCGAGGCAGCGGATCGGATCGGTGACACACGTCGGAGCGGGCGGGATGATCCGCGCCGCAGGCTCCTGGGGCAGATCAAGACCCTCGCGCGCCACATAGGCGTCAGCGGCGTCGAGCAAGGCGAGGTAATTCGCATCGCCGCGCGCGATATTGCCCGGCAGGTCACCGTCGATGTGCAGCACCCCCGCGTCAAACCCGCTGGCGCGGCCGAGCAGGGTGATGCCGCGCGCCGCCAGATCGCGGAAATCGATGGTGTGGCCGCCATAGGCGCCGCTGACGGCAATGGTGACGTGTTCGCTCTCCGGCCCGCGTGTGGCGAGGTCCCACAGCCCGAGCACGCCGAGCCACCAGCAGAAATCCCGCCCCCGATAGCGGCGTGGCGGCCGGTCATGCAGCCCGACGCAGAGATGCACGGACCTGCCGGCACGGCGCAGTTCGTCGGCGATCTGCGTCCCCGATGAGCCGGCGCCGACCACGAGGACACCGCCCGGCGGAAGCTGATCGGGATTGCGGTAGGCGTTGGAATGGATCTGCATCAGGCCCGGGTCCGGCGGGACCATCGGTGGGATGCTCGGACGCTGAAACGGCCCGGTGGCGGCAACGACGTTGCGCGCCTTGATCACGCCATCGCTGGTCTCGGCGCGAAACAGGCCGCCTGGTGCCTCCCGCGTCACCTCGCGCACCGCAACCCCGCAGCGAATCGGGGCGCCGATCCGGGCGGCGTAGGACTCGAAATACGCGACCATCTGCGCCTTGGAGGCGAAACCGTCCGGTGCCACGCCGTCGATGGTGCCGCCGGGCAGTCTATCATGCCAGGCGGGACCGTTGGCGTGCAGCCCGTCCCAGCGCTCGCTGCGCCAGCGTTCGGCGATGCGGTGGCGTTCAAGGACAAGATGGGGGCGCCCTAGCCGGCCAAGCTGCTCGCTCATGGCAATGCCAGCCTGACCGCCGCCAATGATCAAGGTCTCGACTGTCTCAATTTCCACCGCCATGCCCCGCCCTGCTGCCCAATTCTTGTGATGCAGGACGCATGCCGGATGATCAGGCAGCCCCCGGCAGGCTCATCCAGGACGGCGGCTGCGCCACGATCACCGCCTTGCCGCTCATCAGTGCAGCACCCGGCACCAACGCGTCGAGCCGAAGCAGCGCCAGAGCGTGGCCGGTGGCGGTGGAGCGCATCACGCCCACCTCAAGCCCATCACGCGTGATCACCGCGCCTGACTCAGGCATGGCGCCATGTACCCGCACCGGCACGACGCGACGCTTCACCAGGCCTCGATATTTGGTGCGCGCCGTCAGCTCCTGACCCATGTAGCACCCCTTGGTCCAGGACACGCCGCCCAGCTCGTCAAAGCCGGCTTCCAGCAGGATCGACTTCTCCGCCTCCAGATCGCGCGATCCGTCCGGCAGGCCGAGGGCGATCCGATGCGCGTGCCACTCCTCGGAGGAATTATTGCAGTGCAGCATTTCGCTGGCAAGCACCCTGTAGCCTGCCTCTGGCAGACGTGGATCGCGCGCCACGAGGCCCTTGGCGTCCGGCATGCCGTCCCAGGCGGCATGCACGAAGAACGCATCTGACGCATCGCGCAGCATCACCTTGGCACGCAGCCGGTAGCGGCCGAGCTGCTTGACCAGCATCGGCGCCTGCGCCCGCTCGCAGTCGAGCAGCAACGCGTCGTCGGCGGTGATGATAAAGAAATCGGCAAGCCATTTGCCCTGCGGTGTCAGCAGCGCCGCCCATAACGCCGCGCCAGGCCGGGCCTGCGCCACGTCGTTGGACACCAGCCCTTGCAGGAAGGACACCCGGTCCGCCCCTGACACCTCGACCACGCCGCGGTCTTCCAGATATGCGATCTTGTTCATGACGCTGAATTGGTCCCGCAGGCGCGCCCATGCAAGACTGTGCGGATGGATGGAGGATGAGGATGGCCGAGCATTTCGATCTGCTGCTGACCGGTGGGGTCTGCGTGTTTCCCTGGGGCGAGGCGGCGGCGTCGATCGGCGTGCGTCATGGCCGGATCGCCGCCATCGGCCCGCTTTCCGGCGCCACGGCAGAGACGGTGTTTGATGCCACGGGCCTGCATGTGCTGCCCGGGCTGATCGATCCGCATGTGCATTTGCGCGATCCGGGCGATCCCACCATCGAGACGTTGGCATTCGGCACCAAGGGCGCGGTGCTGGGCGGGCTGACATCGGTGTTCGACATGCCCAACACCAACCCGCCGGCGATCGATGCCGCCAGCCTTGCCGCCAAGCGTGACCTGGTGGCGCGGGATGCGTGGTGCGACATGGGGCTTTATGTCGGCGGCACGCGCGCCACCATCGCCGAGTTGGCCGGGCTTGAAACCGGCGAGGGCGTCTGCGCCATCAAGGTGTTCGCCGGCTCCAGCACCGGCACGCTGATGATCGAGGACGATGCCAGCCTGGAGAGGGTGATGCGCGCCGGTCGCCGGCGGATCGCCTATCACTCAGAGGATGAATATCGCATGCAAGCGCGGCGGCCGCAGTTCAAATCGGGCGACCCTTATGCCAGTCATGCCGAGTGGCGCGATGTGGAATGCGCGTTCCTCGGTACCCGCCGTCTGATGGCGCTCGCCCGCGCCACCGGCAGACCAGCCCATATCCTGCATGTGTCGACCGCCGAGGAGCTGGATTACCTCAAGGATTACAAGGACATCGCAACCGTTGAGGTGCTGGTCAACCATCTCTCGCAATGGGCGCCGGATGTGTATGAGCGGCTTGGCGGCTTTGGCGTGATGAATCCGCCGATCCGTGACCGCAGGCATTACGAGGCCTCCTGGGCCGCCATCGCCGATGGCACGGTGGACACCATCGGCTCCGACCACGCGCCGCATCCCGCCGCCGCCAAGCTGAAGCCCTGGCCCGACTGCCCCGCCGGCCTCACCGGAGTGCAGACCCTGGTGCCGCTGATGCTCGACCACGTCAACGCCGGCCGCCTGAGCCTCGCACGACTGGTCGATCTGATGTCCGCAGGCCCCGCCCGAGTCTATGGTGCCATCGCCAAAGGCAGGATCGCTGCCGGGTATGACGCGGATTTCACCGTCGTGGACATGGAACATCGCCGCACCATCACCAATGACTGGATCGTCTCGCCTTGCGGCTGGACACCGTTTGACGGTACGGCGGTTCAGGGCTGGCCCAAGGCCACGATCGTGAGAGGGCAGATCGTGATGCGGGAGGACGAGGTGATCGGCGCGCCTTCAGGGCGGTTGGTGAGGTTTGGGTGAAGGATGGAAGGTTGGGCTCAGCCCAAAGCGCCACCTTCCCCCCTCGGCGGAACGTTGCTATGGTCGAAGGCCCGAATCGCTATAACCGGCGATCGCCTCTCGCACGCTGACATGGGCCAAAGGAAAGCGTCATGAAGTTCAAGGCCGATCGCGCGGTTTTGCTCCGCGCTCTAGCCCATGTCCAGAGCGTGGTCGAAAAGCGCAACACCATTCCCATCCTTGCCAATGTCATGATCGCCGTGCGCGATGTGAAGCTGACATTGACCGCGACGGACATGGAAATCGCGGTGGTGGAGGACGTTGCGGCGACCTCCGTGCGCAACGGCGCATGCACCGCACCGGCCGCGACCCTGTATGAGATCGTTCGTCGACTGCCCGAGGGTGCCGAGGTCGAGCTTGATCATCCGGGTGGTGACGCGCAGCTCGCCTTGCGCGCCGGTCGTTACGCCACCTCGCTGGTGGTGCTGCCGATCGAGGATTTCCCCTCGATGACCGCGGGCACGCTGCCCAACAAATTCACGGTCTCCGCTCTTGCCTTGCGCGGTCTGATTGATCGGACACGCTTTGCCATCTCCACCGAGGAGACGCGCTATTACCTCAACGGTATCTATCTGCACGCCACCGAAAGCGGCGGGGTGAAGGTGCTGCGCGCGGTGGCGACGGATGGGCATCGCCTGGCCCGGGTTGAAGAGCCGCTGCCCGAGGGCGCTGAGGCGATCCCTGGCGTGATCATTCCGCGCAAGACCGTGGGTGAGGTCCGCAAGTTGCTCGACGAGGCGCAGGGCGATGTTGAGATCGCGCTGTCGGACACGCGCATTCAGTTCAAGGTCGGGTCCATCACCCTGACCAGCAAGCTGATTGATGGCACGTTTCCGGAATATGAGCGGGTGATTCCGCGCGACAACGACAAGGTGCTGCGCGTCGGCTGCAAGGATTTCGAGGCGGCGGTGGCGCGCGTCTCGGCGATCTCCTCGGAGCGCTCGCGCCCGGTGAAGCTATCGCTGGCCAAGGATCTGCTGGTGATCTCCGCTGCCTCCCCCGAACAGGGCACCGCGACCGAGGAGCTTGACGGCGAGCGGGTGAGCTATTCGGCCGGTCCGCTCGAGATCGGGTTTCAGGCGCGCTATCTCAACGACATCACCGCCCAGATCGCCAATCAGGTGGAATTCCGCTTTTCGGACGGCTCAGCACCCACCGTGGTGCAGGACAGCGGTGATGCCAGCGCGCTTTATGTGCTGATGCCGATGCGTGTCTGACACGCTGCGCCTGACCCGTCTCACGCTGGGCAGGTTTCGCAACTACACCGATCTGGCATGGCGACCGGACGGACGCCTCGTGGCGATCGCTGGTGACAATGGTACCGGCAAGACAAATCTGCTGGAGGCCATTTCATTTCTGGTGCCCGGCCGCGGTCTGCGCGGCGCACGGATCGGTGAGGTGGCGCAGGGCGGGACCGGTTCCTGGGCGGTGCACGGCAGGTTTGACGCACCGGACGCCCCCTGCGAGATCGCCACCGGCACCACGCCGGAGCAGCCGGATCGCCGGGTGTTTCGTCTCGACGGCGCGGCACCGCGCAACCAGGCGGAGCTGGCCGCACGGGTCTCGGCGATCTGGCTGACCCCGCAGATGGACCGGCTGTTCCAGGAGGGCGCCTCTGGCCGCAGGCGGTTTCTGGACCGGCTGGTCTATGCGCTGGAACCGGGCCATGCGCGCGAGGTGGCGGCACATGACACGGCGGTGGCCGGGCGCAACCGTTTGCTGTCGGAAGGGCGGCGGGATGCGGCGTGGCTGGCGGGGTTGGAGGATGCCATCGCCCGGCACGCGGTGGCGGCGACGGCGTCGCGGGGCGATCTGGTACGACGGCTCAATGAGGCGCTGACGCAGGGCGCCGCTGGGGATTTTCCCGCAGCGCGGCTGGAGCTCCTTTGCCCGATCGGTGCGCGTCTGGCGAACGAACCTGCGCTGGCGGTGGAGGGCTGGCTGCGCGGCGAACTCGCAGGCCAGCGCGGCACGGATGCCGCGTCCGGCGGGACGGCGCGCGGCGCGCATCGCGCTGATTTTGCGATGTCGGACGCCGAGACCGGCATTCCCGCGTCCAGCGCAAGCACCGGGCAGCAGAAGGCATTGCTGATCGGCACCATTCTCGGTCATGCCGCGTTGCTGACCCGGCTGCGCGGGGCCCCCCCCTTGTTGCTGCTCGATGAACCGATGGTGCATCTTGACCCCCAGCGTCGCGCGGCTCTGTGCGCCGCGTTGCTGGCGGGCTCGGGGCAGGTGTTTCTCACCGGCACGGACGCTGAGATCTTCGCGCCGCTCGATGGTTCGGCCGCGTTCTGGCGCACTGGGTCGAATGCGCTGCACGCGGGGCGGTAATTCGGCGCGACACAACCCGGCGAGGTGGCTTTGGCCAGGAATCTCCTGTAATCTTTGGCGATTCCACCCTCTCCCCGGAGCACCTCCACGGCATGAGCGATCAGGCGACCCCTCCTCCTGACCAGACATCACAGGCCAGCCAGGAGCCGGAGACGTATGATGCCTCATCGATCTCCGTGCTGCGCGGTCTTGATGCGGTCCGTAAACGACCTGGCATGTATATCGGTGACACCGATGACGGCTCGGGCCTGCATCACATGGCGTTCGAGATCATCGACAACGCGGTTGATGAGGTGCAGGCCGGGTTTGCCACCGCGGTTGAGCTGATCCTCAACGGCGATGGTTCGGTGACGGTGCGCGATGACGGCCGCGGCATCCCGACCGATATCCATGAGGAAGAGGGTATCTCGGCCGCCGAGGTGGTGCTGACGCGGCTGCATGCCGGCGGCAAGTTCAACCAGAACTCCTACAAGGTCTCCGGCGGTCTGCACGGCGTCGGCGCTGCCGTGGTCAACGCGCTGTCGCAATGGATGGAAGTGCGCATCTATCGCAACGGTCTGGAGCATTTCATCCGTTTCGAGCATGGCGATTCGGTGGCGCCGCTTTGCGTCACGGGGCCGGCGGATCGCGGCACCGGCACGGAGGTGACGTTCAAGCCGTCCACCGGCACGTTCACCAATGTTGAGTTCGATTTTGCCATTCTGGAGCGCCGCCTGCGCGAACTGGCGTTTCTCAACTCCGGCATGAAGATATTGTTTCGCGATGATCGGCATCCGCCCTCGCGCGAGGTGTCGTTCTTCTATGACGGCGGGCTGCGCGCCTTCGTGGAGTGGCTGGATCGGGCCAAGCAGGCGATCTTCACGCCGGCGATCTGGGCGACGCATGCCGATCCGGCCTCGGGCATTCGGGTGGAATTCGCGCTCTCCTGGAACGACAGCTTCCATGAGACGATGTTGTGCTTCACCAACAACATCCCGCAGCGCGACGGCGGCACCCATCTGGCAGGCTTCCGCCAGGCGCTGACGCGAGTCATGACCAAATACGCCGACGGGCTCGGCAAGAAGGACAGTCTTGCCCTGGTTGGCGAGGATATGCGCGAGGGCATGACGGCGGTACTTTCGGTGAAGGTGCCGGACCCGAAATTCTCCTCGCAGACCAAGGACAAGCTGGTCTCGTCGGAGGTGCAGCCGGTGGTGCAGATGGTCGCCGCC
>Ga0114959_10002483_pt1 | contig 15088 bp, 8 predicted proteins | sample C_130625_EF_Meta_FD_87317 | JGI IMG/M metagenome (GOLD analysis project Ga0114959, IMG submission 87317) | Freshwater microbial communities from Lake Croche, Canada to study carbon cycling - C_130625_EF_MetaG | ecosystem: Environmental > Aquatic > Freshwater > Lake | place: Lake Croche, Canada...
GCCTCCAATTGTCTGGATGCAAGCAGATTGGGTACTTCCGATTGTGGAATTTTGCCTTCGGCAGCTTCCTTTTGAACGGAAATTCCGGCTTCTTCGATTTTATTTCCTGGCCCAAAAGATGCCATAAACCAAAGGATTACAGAGATGGCAAGGATGATTTTCCCGGCTTCTAAAATGAAGGCTGCTGATTTGTTGTAAACAGTGGCAAGAAGGCTGTTCCATCCTGGAACTTTATAAGGAGGAATTTCCAAAACAAAGCTGCCTGTTCCTTTTCCTGGCAGAAGCCTGTGCAGCATCAAAGCGGTGATGACTGCGCCGGCCAATCCAAGAAGATACAAACCCAGTAAAACAAGACCCTGTGCAGGAATCCCTGCCCAGAAAATATTTCCAGGAAGCAACATTGCCACAAGCAAAGAGAATACCGGTAATCGGGCGGAACAACTCATTAAGGGTGTTACAAAAATGGCAATCAGTCTTTCCCGGCTGCTGCTCATATTCCGGGTAGACATAATCGCCGGAACTGCGCATGCCAAACCAGAGACCAGAGGCACAACAGATTTTCCACTCATCCCCATTTTACCCATGAGGCGGTCAAGAAGTAACATTACCCTTGCCATGTATCCGGTTTGTTCCAGAACTCCAATCAGGAAAAACAAGATGGCAATTTGCGGAACGAACACCACGATTCCTTGGATTCCGGCGAGTACTCCGTTTAATAAAAAGCGTTTAAGGATTCCTTCCGGAAGGTAATTTGAAAGAATGCCACTGAGTTTATCGATACAGGTATCCAGCAATTCTACAGGGTAGCTGGAAAGTGTAAAGACACCTTCAAAAACTACGAGTAAAATGGCCAGCATTAAGAAATATCCCCAGACGGGATGAAGTGCAATTTTATCAAGACCAAATCCCTTGTTGGGTTCGGGTGTTCCAATTTGGGACTCCGCAGAGGAAACAAGCTCGCGAAGCATTTTTAGTCTTTCGGTTGTCTCACGGGCAATATCCAGATCAGGACTATTGCCTTTTGCCCTGTCCGCAGAAACCTTAGAAACCCATTCCCGGAATGTTTCTCCGTCTTTGGATTGAAAAAACTTTTTCTGTGGTTGGCTGGCTTCAGAAAGCCGTTCTTTTAAGCTGCTTACGCCTTCACCCGTTCGTGGGTTAACACGGACAACCGGGCAACCAAGAAGCTCTTCCAAAAGTGTCAGGTCTGTTTTCATTCCCCTCTGCTCGGCTATATCCATCATTGTAAGGGCCACAACACATGGGACATTCAGGTCGGCAACCTGAGAATAAAGCAAGAGGTTGCGTGCAAGGTTACTGGCATCTGCTACCAGAATAAATGTTTTGTCCTGGCTGTTGTCTAAAACTTCAGAGGCAACAACCATTTCATCCGGGGATCTTGGAATGAGGGAATAAGACCCGGGCATGTCTGTGATTATTGCATTCCCCTGAGGCAGACTAAGACTTCCGGTTATTTTTTCAATCGTAACGCCTGCAAAATTCCCTACTTTTTGCCTCATTCCAGTCAGGCGATTAAACAGGGAAGACTTGCCAATATTTGGATTGCCAAGCAGGACAAAATTCATCGATTTCTGCTTCATGCGGGGATTACAATTATACTAGCCGCATCTTCCGGTCGGATGGATATCCGAATTGAGCCATTTCCTACGATTAGAGGACCTGAGAAGGAAATTCTTCCCAGTACTTCCCACACAGTTCCCGGAATCATGCCCACATCTGCCAGCCTGCTGCACAACGCCGGCTGTGAGCAAGAAACGAATGAGACTTTTTTCTCGGTTTGAACAGAAAGGAGGACTTCCAATTCCTTATTTAGAATTGATTTAAACTGATGCAAAGGAAGAGCAATCTGAGCAATCAGCCAAGCAAACTGATAATAATAAAGGAAAATCCTAATCTCAATTTCCGAAGCGGATTGTGAGAAGCGTTAGGTCGTCATGAAATCCTTTCTCACTGGCGAAATTGTCAATCCTGTTCAGCAAGCGCTGGTGAATGATTGGAAGTTTTTCAAGGCGGTGTTCAACGAAATAGTTTTCGAGGTTTTCCTGGCCAAATGCATTGCCCTTTTTATCCTCTACTTCAGGAAGTCCATCTGTAAAAGCCACCAGCAGGGCTTCGCCACCGATGCTTTCTTTTCCCACACTCAGGCTGGGAAGTTGGTTGAAAATGCCCAAGATGGTGCAGCCAGAACGGAGGCTGCTGGTACTGCCATCGGCATAAATTAGGATTGGAGGGATGTGCCCACAATTTATATAGTGGATGGTTTTTTCTGAAGAATCAAAAATTGCGATAAATGCAGTGATGAATCTTTCCCCATTGCTGTTCATGCAAATCAGGGTGTTAATCCGGTTTACAATTTCACCAAGGTCATTGTAATCCATCATCAGGGTCCGCAGGCTTGCCTGAAAATTGGACATCAACAAGGCGGCGGGAATTCCCTTTCCAGACACATCAGCCACGCAAACAGCAAAGTCGCCATTTTTGAGATCAATGAAATCATAATAATCACCACTCACATCCATATGTGGTAGGTAAGTGGCGTAGATATGAAGGTCTTTGGTGTCAGGAAGATTTTTTGGAAATAGCATTTTCTGCACCTGACGGGCAATTTCAATTTCCTTTCGCATGGATTCCTGCTTTAAACGGTAGGAAAGCAGTTTCTGATTTTCCCTTGCCATCGCCATCAGGCCCATCAAGGTCTGAATTAGGGCAATTACTTCGTTTTCATGATCGCCTAGGAAATTTAGTGGCTTTTGGCAGAGGACCATTCCGGCAATTTCGCCGTCGAAGTAAAATGGAATTGCAAGATCTACATGCCGGTTTACCTGGTGGAGTTCCGGCAACAAATCAGCCAGAAGTGATACCGACATTTCTCTATCCGGTCGAGGAAAACTCCTCCATCCGGAGATGATTCGGCCATAGCAATAAGCACTGCTCCAGGATGAATCTTCAAAGTTGAAAATGGAAAGATGAGAAATGCCGAGCTTTTCGAGGAGGTAGGCCTCCATGATTTCGAAAAACCCTGTCTCTGGTTTGTTGCGGGTTATGGCAATGCTAAGGTCAAAAACTGCCTGGAACTCGAGTTGCTTCAGGTAATTGTTGCTGTTGTCTGCCGACAAACCTTCAAAATTCCAGACATTGGCCATGCATCAGGTTTCTATGAAAACCCCCATTCCAGAGAATTTGTCAATTCTCTTGGTGATTCTGTCGGCAGAATTGAGCTTTTCCAGTTCTTCAAGACAATCCAGAATTGTTTTGCGGATTTTTTTGGCAGTGTTCAATGGGTCTGTATGGGCACCTCCAAGTGGTTCCTTGATAATGTCGTCTACAAGCCCAAACTTGTGCATATCCTTTGCTGTAAGTTTCAGGGCTTCGGCTGCCTGCTCTTTATAATCCCAGCTTCTCCAGAGAATGGAAGAGCAGGATTCCGGTGAAATTACTGAGTACCAGGTATTTTCCAGCATAAGGACTTTGTCGCCGATTCCAATTCCAAGGGCACCACCTGAAGCACCTTCTCCGATAATGATACAGATTATGGGCACTTTCAGGGAAAACATCTCCTTGAGGTTTCGAGCAATGGCTTCACCCTGACCGCGCTCTTCTGCTTCCACACCCGGAAAGGCGCCGGGCGTATCAATCAAAGTAACGATGGGTTTATTGAATTTTTCAGCCAGCTTCATCAGTCTGAGCGCCTTTCGGTATCCTTCTGGGTTGGCCATTCCGAAATTACGGAACTGCCTTTGCTTGGTATTACGGCCTTTCTGCTGGCCGATAAACATGATCGATCTGTCTCCAATTTCACCAAATCCTCCCACCATTGCTTTGTCATCGCCGAATCCACGGTCTCCATGAAGTTCCACAAAAGTGTCGCAGATGGTTTCAATATAATCAAGCGTATAGGGTCTGTCGGGATGCCGGCTCAATTGAACCCTTTGCCAGCGGGTGAGGTTTTGGTAGGTTGTTTTCTTGAGTTTTGAAATCTTCTCCTCAAGAGATTTTACGGCCTCCGTAACATCTACATTGTTGTCGATGGCGAATTGCTTCATGTCGGCCAGTTTCTGGTCAAGTTCAAGAATTGGTTTTTCGAAATCCAGCATATCTTTTCCGGAGCTTTCCGGTGGGTCAAAATTAAGGCATCCCCGTGAAATGGGAGATTTTTGTTTGTTAGAATTTTTAAGGCCTCAAAACAGGCGTTTAAGGCGAAGAAAGAAGGAAAAAGCCTTTGCAAGGGTACTTTATCCCGATATCTTTTTCAGCAAAATCCCGGGATTACGAAGGTAATACATGATCCAGCCACGGTTTTTACCAAGGCTTTTCTGGAAATGGTAGTTGATTTTTTCGCCAAGGGTAAAGTCAGGAAAATGCTCCTTGAAAACCTTCTGCAAATTCTCAATGTTCCTGCCTGCTGAAATCTCCTTCATGGTTTTGCTGCCGGCGAGCATGACATAATTTCCCAGTATTTCACCCGAATAGACGATTTCTGCTTTTCCCGGTAGCCGTAGCAGGAAGTCTATGTCCATAGTAAGGTGGTCGTTTTCATTGTAATAGCCCAGTTTTTCGTGCAGGCTTTTATGGTAGAAATACGCCGAAGGATTAAAAGGAAAAGTATAATCGAGCATAAAGGCCACACGGCTGAATGGCCATGGCCTGTTCAGCATGTATTCACTTCCGTATTCATGCAGAACCCTGCAATCACCAAGAAAAAAGGAATCTTTATTAGCCGTATTGAAAAACGATTGGGCTTTTGCAAGTGCACCGGGTTCGTAGCGGTCGTCTGCGTTGAGAAAAGAAATGACAGGATTTGAGGCAAGTCGGATTCCCTTATTCATAGCATCACTTTGACCCCGGTCTTTTTCGCTCAGCAATTTCAAATGTGGATGTTGCTTCATCATTTCTTCCACAATTTGCTGTGTTCCATCATTTGAGGCCCCATCAATTACGAGGTGTTCTATACCCGCAAATTGCTGGTCTGCAACGCTTTCAATACATTGACGAATGTATTTTGCGGCATTAAAAACCGGTGTGATGATGGTAATCATGCTGGATCTGGAGCTTTAAATTTTCTGGCTATCTGGGCATACTGACCGCCCAATGGAATTTTTTGAAAGAACTTTTCTATTGGCCTAAACCAGGAAAGCCACTGAGGAAAATAGAAGATGAAATACTCTGCTTCTGTTTTCAGGCCTGCGTTTTTCAGCAGTTTTTTTAATTCTGATGGCCAAATTTTCACGACTCCTTTGTCAAATGGATTGCGGTACATGGCCCAGCGGGTTCCCGGATTGGCTGGATTATTTTCAAAAATCCAGAGGGTGCCGGTTGACGATAAAAGTGAAAATAATTGGTCAATAACAGCTTGCCTTTGCGCTAAAGGAACATGATGAATGACACAGTTCAGATAAATCAAATCAAATTCGGCTTCATCTTGAAGCTTTTCCAAAGCGATGAAACGGATGTTTTGGTTATGAATTTTTTCTCTGGCATAAGCCAAAGCCGGTTCAGACAAATCACTTCCCACAATTTCAGATTCGGGAAACCGCAGTCGGAGATTTTCGCTGGTTGCGCCAGTTCCACATCCAAAATCAAGGATTCTTTTCGGGCTATCCTTAGGGCTGGTTTTTTTCTCTACTAGGTCTAAGCGACCACGGATGAAGAAATGCTTGTCATTACCCGTGAGACCAATACCTTTTTTCAGCATGGCCTCATATTGCTCCGGTATTTCAAAAAGTTCTTGCATAATGGAAGGTCAAATATCCAAAACTTTGTGGCTATGAACAGCTTTTGTTCAGGTCAAGGCTTTTGAATTCAATTGTAAAACCTTGTGCCTTAATTTGAAAAATGCATCTGAAGCAATGGATCCATGTATTCGCGGCTGTTCGACAACCTTGGAACTTTATTCTGACCACCAAGTTTGCCTCTTGATTTCATCCAATTGTAAAATAATCCTTCAGTTGCCAGATGCATTCGGGGCTCAAGCAGGGCGATGTCTTTGTAGCGTTTGGCATCATAATCCCCATTAATTTTACGTAGTTCTTCGTCCAAAACGCGAACAAAAATTTCAATTGAATCGGGTTTTCTGGAGAACTCCACCAGCCACTCGTGTCTTCCTTGCTTTCCGGCCTGCATATATTCGGGGGCAACGGTAAATTCCACTACCTCTGATTTTGTTTCTGCGCAGGCCCTGGCAAGAGCAAGTTCTGCATTGTCCACCATTACTTCCTCGCCAAATGCATTGATAAAATGCCGGGTTCTCCCGCTTACTTGAATTCGGAAAGGGTTTAGGGATGTAAACCGGATTGTATCTCCGATTTTGTAACGCCATAATCCCCCATTTGTACTGATAATCAAGGCGTAATTTTTTCCGAGTTCGACATCGGCAAGCCCAATGGTGTGGGGATATTCGTTTCCTGATTCGTCTATCGGTGCAAATTCATAAAAGATTCCATAGTCCAGCATCAGAAGCATTTGCCCGTCGAGGGCCAGGTCATCCTGAATGCCAAAAAAGCCTTCGGAGGCATTGTAGGTTTCAAGATAATACATGTCATTCTCCGGAATGAGCTTTTTGAAAACTTCTCTGTATGGCGTAAATGATACCGCTCCGTGCAGGAATACCTCCAGGTTTGGCCAGATTTCCCGCACCGATTTTCGACCTGTTTGTTCAAGAATCCGGTTCAGCAATACAATCATCCAGGTTGGAACTCCGGATAAGGAGGTTACATTCTCGTTGATGGTTGTTTCTGCCATTTTCCCGATTTTGTTTTCCCATTTGTCCATTAGGGCAATTTCGAGTGATGGAGTACGCATCCATTGTGCCCATGCGGGAAGGTTTTGCATGATTACAGCAGAAATGTCGCCACAAATTCCATCTGGATTAAAGGGGTTGGGATGAAGGCTTCCCCCCATTGCCAGATTTTTGCCACTGAGTACAGAAGAATCAGGCCTGTAATTGAGGTATAAAGAAATTAAGTCTTTGCCGCCTTTATAATGGCATTGTTCCAAAGAATCCTGTGTAACAGGAATAAATTTGTGGCGGTCGTTGGTGGTTCCTGAAGATTTGGAAAATGAAACTGGCGTTCCGGGCCAAAGCACATTTTCTTCGCCTTTCATGGCTTTTTCAATCCATGGAAAGGTTTCTTCATAACTTAATGAAGGAACGGATTCCCGAAATGCTTCAAGGCTGTCAATTTTTTGATAATTGAATTTCTTGCCCCAGGTCGTTTCCTTTCCCTTTTCTATCAGGTATTTCCACTGCTGCATCTGCGTTTCCAAAGGCGAAGCCATCACCAGATCAATCTGGCTCATTCTTCGCTTTAGCCACCAGGAAATCATGGAACTAACCGGATTCATGCTTTAAGCTTTTGCTTTGTTGGTTTTGGAAATTTCTGAATCAATCTTTTTCCGGAATCATAAATTCGCTGAGAGGCTGATTCCCAAGCAGGTGGCTTTCGGCAATTTTCTCCAAAGATTCCTCATTCAGGTTCCCGTAAAAACATCCTTCCGGGTACACCACCATGGCTGGTCCATTGCCACAAACATCTAGACATCCAGCACGCTGGATTCTTATCCGGGAAGCGGATTCATGGTTTTTTATTTTCTCCCTAAGGATTTTTACTGCATCAAGGCCGAATTTTTCTCCGCAGCATTTTTTGCCTTCAGCTTTCTGATTGGCACAGACAAAAACATGGTAATCGTATTTCATTGTCTGGTTTTATAGACAGCCACAAATAAAGGACTGAGGATTCGAATTTCAAGAAATCGAGGCTGAAATCCAGCATTGATTTTTATGAATTTGCCTTGCAATGGCGGAAATACTTCCGATAAAGGAATTTTCGGGGCGCCATTTGAATCCAAACCATAAACATGACCAAAAATGAAGGCCAGTATTTCCCTGCTTCAAATTGTATTTCATCCCGGATGAAACAGGTGTTTTGGTTTTTGCCAATGGTGTGGGTATGGTGCCAGTAGGAAAGGAAAGGTGGTAGAATTGTTCCTTCATCCACAAATTTTAATCCGGTTTCTGTTTGCTCAGATTCTGTGATCAGGCTTGACCAGTTCCACTTAAACAAAAAGAAATCCAAACTTAACTCGACCTTATCGCCTTTAGATGTTCCATCGAAACGGTGTAGGATGAGGCGTGGAAACGGAGGTGCAAGTGAACGGAAAAGACTTTCGTTGAAGTTGTTGAGGATAAATTCGGAAGGATATTCCAGCGGGCAATGGAAACTTAATTTCATACACTTAGGATTCCTCCGAAAAGGTTTTCAAATAACTGAAATTTGGACACAATTGGCCGTTTTTGGTAATGGTTGCGCCTTCAATTCCAGGCCTATTTTCGGAAACAAGTTCGGGGATTACATGTTGCATCAACATTTCACCGAATGCTTTGGATGCATCTAGTGGTAATTCGCAAGGTAGATTGTCAACCGCGCAGATGCTGATGTTTTCTGGCTTAGAAAACGGGGCTTGTTCCTGGCAGGTATCCCGGCTGATGTCATAAAATGGAACCTTGATTGTGCTGGCCCGGAGTGTGGTAGGAATGGATCCTTCTATGTCGCAGGTAACATCTGAAATTACGCTGATTTTGAATTCCGGTTGGGCGATGTCTTCTTTTGTAAAAAGAGCAGGAGCTGCCGGATTCCAGTAATGGCAGGGAATGAGGATGTCTGTTCGTTTTGCAAATTCCATGAACCCGGAAACAAATTCTGATGGGTTTGTCCTGAATTCTGCTTCATTCCACGGATTATTATCCTTATGCCGCATATAATGCCTCGAACTTAGTATTGTAAAAACTGGCTCCTTAAATTCTGCGGATAGAAATTCTGAAGACTGAACGCGTTTTATGCCCAAATTTTCGAGCACTTCAACCGCACCCAAACCAACCCTTCCGGTGCCTGTTACAGCAATTCTGACTTTGCCCATTTTTCCTACAAATGGTCGCACAGAATTGAGCATTTCAGACATATCGCTGCAATCGGATGCATTTTTGAGCTCGATGTTTGTATTGCGTTTCAGCCAAATTCGCAAGGAATTAAAAGCGCCTACAATTCCGGCGAAGCGACCAAATGCAACCGTGCGTCCGCCTTTCTCATCAAGCAGACACTCATAGTCAACCATTTCAATTTTTCTTGAAAGAAGTTCCTGAAGCAATCGCCGGTTGTGGGCCTGCTTTTTTATGGTGTGAGAAAAAAAGAAATAGGTTTTTTTTGGAATCAGTGCTTCAACCGGCACTTCTTTAATTCCAAACAGGATGTCTGCCTCGCTGAGGTCTTCAACAAGAGGAATTCCCAATTCTTCATATTCCCTATTTGCAATGCACCTCATTGGCGAAGGCTCAACCAGAATCTTTATGCCGGGGAATTCGGCCTGTATTCTCAGACACTGTGCCGGAGTGAAGGCCACCCTTTTGTCAGGCGGATTTTTCCTTTCGGCAATTATTCCAATTTTGATTTCGCTTTTGTGCATTAATGGTAAGTTTTGGCCTGCAAATCAAGGAAAAATACCTGAGGCCTGAACGGTGAATTAACCGGCAGTAGTCTTGCAATGCATTTTTAGAATTGTAAGGCAATAGGCTCAAATGTCTGATAACATATGATTTATCGCATTACGCGTTCTATAATTGGTCAATATTTTTTTCAAATAATATCAATAAACCAATATTTTTTTTTATTTTTAGTATATAAATATAATCTGCACTTGTACATTTGACTCCAGATTTCGGTTTTAATTATTCATAAAACTCGTCCTGCAACAAGTAAGTTAAAGGGCCTTTGTGAGTTTTTTGGGCCGTAGTTCGGAAATTATGTTTGCACCCGTTAAAAACCAAAGGAGTCTTCATTCGGGATTTTGTGTTCAAAATGAAGTTTCCGGGCTTAAAATAGAAAATTCTGACCGATCCAAGTCTCAATAAATTTATGACAAGAAGAATTCTCCTGTTCGCATTTACACTCGTCTTACTTTCGGCCGGCAGGTTGTTTGCCCAGACGGGTTGCCGCATTGACCTTGGGATTGTGAATCCTACTATTTGTGTGGGAAGCGCGGTTTGTATACCATATTCAATTTCTCCAGGCGGATGTGTTTCTGCCGGCAGCCTGATTTTAGAACTTTCGCGTCCTTTACCAAGTCCAACTTCGAGTTGTAATTTTTCGGTTCTTTCACTTGATACCGCGGGTAGTTGTTTCCGGGTTCCACTCAATTTCGCAAAAGGAAGATATTGCGTTAGGTTGCGTTCTGGTAACATCGTTTCAGATGTAAAATCTTTTGATATTGATACAATTGATTACTCACCACCACCAAACCTTACCATAGTTCAGCTTCCTCCAATTCGGCCAAGCTATTGCAAAGGCGATACTGTTAAATTTAAGATTACAGGCATTGACAATGGCGGTGTTGGTTATTCTCTTCAGTGGAGTAAAAATGATACTGCCCGTGATGGTGCTGTAGATTCCGTTTTCACATTTACGGGTTTGAATGATGGAGATTTTGTTTTCGCATCTGTTACCAAACAGAATAAATGCGCATTAAATGCCACCGGAAGATCCAATACAGTTGCCATTTCTGTTAATAAACCTCCGGTCATCTCGGTGAAATTAATGCCCGGATCAAGTGGATGTGAATCCACCATCAATTCTTTTGTTGCCAATCTTTCAGTTGTAGGGTCAGATCCTTTTGTGATTTGGACAAGATCAACTTCATTTCGCACAGACACACTTTCTCAGGGTATTAATGACACTTTATTTACACTTAGTCCCGCCGATAGTGCGCGTTTTGGGGATACCATCCGCGCTACAGTTGTTTCCGGAAGATGTAAACTGACCGACAATAGTTTTTATGTAATTCGGGCTTGCGGAGAAGTTTTTATAGATCCGCCTCTGGATCTTGAAGTTTGCGCTGGCGCTACAATGAAAGTGCCTTATACCATTGTTGGCTCTTTCCAAACAAATAATTTTTTCACAGTTCAATTGTCTGATTCTACTGGAAGTTTTCAATCTCCTGTTCAGATAGGCACATATGTTAGCAACAAGGCGGATACAATTCCAGTAATAATCCCTGCAGACCTTAGGGGCGGGGATTGTTTCCGAGTTCGAATAATAGCAAGTTTACCAGCAGATACGAGTGATACAAGTGCCTGTTTCAAGGTGTTTCCAAAACCTTTGAAGCCGCTTACTGTGAATGACTCTGTTTGTGCGTCGGGTGAGGTTACGCTTCTGGCTTCTTCTACCGAGACAAATGTTAATTTTAATTGGTACACAAGTCCATTCAATCAGGAACTGATTTTTACCGGCAGCTCCAAAACCTTTACCATTCAGGCTGATTCTGTATATTTTGTATCTGCAGTTTCTGTAAATGGTTGTGAAAGTGACAGGTCGGAAGTAAAAGCTGTTTCAAATTCAGCTACGCCGGTTGAAGTTGGGGCAAACCAATCCTTTTGCATTGGCGCCCAAACTTTCCAGCTAAATCCTTCCATTTCGGGTGGAGTGTGGACAGGAGATCTTGCAGTTATTAATGGACAGGTTGACCTCACTGGAGTTGCGGTTGGAGATTATGTTCTTCAATATGCTTCAACAAATTCTCTTGGTTGTATTGCCACAGATTCCCTCACCATTTCGGTAAAACCAATTCCTCAAGCGAATGCTGGCCCCGATTTGAATGCTTGTAGCAATCAGAATGTGATCCAGCTTTCTGGTCTTCCAATTGGAGGCGTTTGGCTAGGAGATAATGTTCTTTCAGATGGCACCTACAATCCTGCTCTGTCTGTTGACTTTGCTGATACACTTATTTATTCAGTTACTGAAAATGGTTGTACTGGTTTTGATACCCTTGCCGTTGCGGTAAACCCGGCTCCAAGTGAATTTACAATTACTACAAGCAATCCGAGCAGCTGCGCAGTAGACGATGGCTCAGCAACGCTTTCTGGTATTACACTGAATCCATCTTGGAAAGTGAAGTGGTCGGTGAATACAGCCGATTCAAGCGCTTTCCCAACATTGTCGGGTTTAGGTGGCGGCACTTATGAGGTGATAATTACGGATACACTTACAGGCTGCAAGAGGTCTGAATTTTTTAGCCTTAGTGATCCGGAGGTTCCTGCGCCAGTAATTTCAGGATTGCTTCCGGCATATTGCACAAACGATTCTTGCCTTATCATTACAGTTTTACCAACAAGTCCTTCGGGTATTTGGAATGGTCCGGGAGTAAGTGTGCTTCCAAATGGGGGTGTGAAGTTTTGTCCAGCCTCTTCTGGCCAGGGCACCATTTCAATTTCATATCAATATGATAATTCCAGCGGTTGCGTTGGAGCCACAAGCACAAGTGTTCAGGTGAATTCAGCGCCAAATGTGAATGCAGGATTTTTTACTGATACACTTTGCAGCGACGATTCTCCAGTTCAACTGGAAGGATTTAGCCCGCTTGCGCCGCCGGCTATTTGGAGTCCTCAACCGATTGTAAGTGCTACCGGATTATTTAACCCTGCATTGGCTGCAATTGGTGAAAATGAACTTACACTCACCATTACAGCAAACGGTTGTACTTCCACTGCCACCAGGCTGATGCAGGTTTCTTCAAAACCAAATCCAGTGATTACCCGTTTGCCATTAGCCAATGTTTGCCTTGGTGAAAATGTTACTCTCACTGCAAACCTAGGTTCTGGTGTAATAGCCAAGCGCTTTGAATGGTACAAAGACAATGTCGTTATCCCGAACGAAAATGGTGCTCAAATTTCTGTAAGCCAGGCGGGAAGTTATGTGGTTGTGGTAGATGGTGCTGGCAATTGTTCAGGATCTTCGGCTGCATTTGGTGTACAGTTCAATGCACTTCCTCCAGATACAATTACTGTTTCAGGTTCGCTCGAGCCTTGTTCTAATAATCTTTCTACACTAAACGGGCCATCTGGTACAGGATTAACCTACCAGTGGTTTTTAGGCGCAGATTCGATTTCAGGTGCAAATTCTTCCACTTTTGTTCCGTCTGAAAGCGGACAGTACAGCGTAAAAGTGACGAATGGAAATGGATGTAAATCTGTTTCTGATTTCGTCAATATGGATATCAAACAAGCCCCTCTAGCACCCGCAATTGCTCCGGCCGCAGATACTTGTCTTCAAGCAGGTCAGCCAATTACCATTATCCTTGGTGCAACCGGAACAGGACTTTCTTATCAGTGGTACAAGCAAGGAACGCCAAATACCCTTCTTGTCGGAAAAACAGAATCGAGTCTTGAAAACATCATTCAAGCAGGAAAATATTTTGCAGTAGTAAGTTCTTCCAATGGTTGTGTTACAAACTCAGACACCATCAACATTGCGCAGACCATTTCCATTAGTGTGCAGGACACTGTAATTTTCAAATGCTTGGGTGAAGAGTCGTTTCAGGTTACAGGATTTAGCCCAGGCGGTTGTCCACTTCTATATAATGGGCAAGTGCTGAACAACAATCTCTGGGATCCCAATGCCGAAGGAGATTTTGTCCTGACTTATGAGTGTACAAACTCAAATGGTTGTGTTTCGAGAAAGAACATCACAATCCGGGTTAGTCCAAATCCTACTGCGAACCTTGTAGTTCTAGGAGCTACAAATGTGTGTCAAGGTGATTCGGTGCTACTTCAAATCAACAATGGAAACGAAACTGGTTTTAGCTATACGCTTTACCGTAATGGGCAGCCATTCGGACTTCCTTTCCTTCAACCCAACATTTGGGTAAGTCAAACTGGTAACTATCAGGTTGAAGTTAAATTCAACCGATGCAATGTGTTTTCAAATACACTATCCATCAATTTCAGGAAGGTTCCTTTGGCCCGTGCCGGCACTGACCTTTCGGTTTGTGGAAACTTGATTTCTAATTTTAATAACCAGGCTGGAATTACAGCCGGCTCCTGGTCTGGCTCAGAAAGAATAACCACTTCAGGTGAGTATAATTCAAGTGGATTTATCGGTTGCGAAACCCTTACGCTCACGGTGGACTCAGCCAATGGCTGTTCTGCAACTGATACCAGGGAAGTTTGCATAAAACCTCAGCCTGATTTTCAGACCAATTCTTTGGATGCAAGCAATTGTGCTGTTTCGGATGGTAAGGCCTGGGTTGAGAATCCTTCTTCAGGTACAACATTTAGCTGGACAAAAACTGGTTCTGCCAATGTGATTTCTACAAGCGATAGCATCCTGAATGTTCTTCCAGGTGTTTATTCAGTTCGGATCACCACCGATTCTAACTCGTGTTTTATCGACAGGACCGCCATAATCAATAGTCCCAATAACTTAAGTGTTTTCATTGGTGGATTACCTGATTCAGTGTGCTTTGGATCTGTGCCAATTCAATTGGCAGGAACCCCAGCTGATTCTGGGCAGTTTACTTCCTTTGGCAACCGTATTGTGGATGGCAATGTATTCGACCCAAGTATTCCAGGACCATTGGTTGATACAGTTTATTACACTGTAAGTCTGAATGGTTGTGTTGGAACCACTAGTAAAACCATAAAATTGAATCCACTTCCAGTTGTGGATGCTGGATCAGATTCAAGGGTTTGTTATGGAGACACATTGATTCTTAAGGCTGTTCAGCCAACCGGTATTCCACTTGTTTGGATTGGTTCGCAGGTAGACAACGACAGCTTGTTTATTGCAAACAACAGCAATGTTGCGAGTGTGCTCGTTACCATAAACTATACCAAGAACGGCTGCTCAAACAGTGACTCCCGTTTGGTATTCATAGACACCCTGCCTCAGTTTAATGTGGTACCAACAGATGTTTCCTCATGTGGTTCATGTGATGGAAGCGCTGTTAGGGAAATGGGCAATACCGGTCAATTCCAGACAATCTGGAGAGATTTACTCAGTAGTTCTATTATTGGAACTGGCGGTGTTGTATCTGATCGATGCGTTGGTTTGTATTCTGTTGAAGTAATTCGGAACACAAGCGGATGCCACAAAATAGAAACTTTTGGAATCTCTGGCCCAACCAATATCGTGCCGTTTGAATGTTTGCAAAATGTACCAGATGGCCTTTGCCAGAATGAGGCTCCTGTAACTCTTGGAAAATGTAATCCGAATGCGAAAATCTATGTTTCAGGGGTTGAGACAAA
>Ga0114959_10002484_pt1 | contig 15078 bp, 14 predicted proteins | sample C_130625_EF_Meta_FD_87317 | JGI IMG/M metagenome (GOLD analysis project Ga0114959, IMG submission 87317) | Freshwater microbial communities from Lake Croche, Canada to study carbon cycling - C_130625_EF_MetaG | ecosystem: Environmental > Aquatic > Freshwater > Lake | place: Lake Croche, Canada...
AATATTAAGTTTTTTTAAAAATCAAAAAACTAAAGACACCGCAGAGTTATCATTACCCGCGGTTAAAACTGCCAAAGAGATTGCCACCGAACTCAAAGAACCTTATATTGCTGTTTTGAATACTCATGTTAATCCAGATAATATCCGTAACGGATTTTTTGAACTTGACTGGAACGAATACTTTGTGTTACAATTACGTACAGCAGGATATTCTGGCGAGACAGATGAAGCTGTGGTTGATGCTTGGTTCTCTGAACTTTGCAGGAATGTTGGTGCTGAGGAAAATATTGATATGGAACGTAGAAGTTCAGGTTATATCAATATTAATAATTTAGGCAATGGCAAAACGGAAGTTAGTTAATGAATAAAACATATATTCTTGTTGATACTGCTAATACTTTTTTTAGAGCTAGACATGCGGTGCGTGGTAGCCTAGAAGATAAAATTGGTATGAGTATTCATACTGTATTGGGCAGTATACGTAAGGCATGGCGAGATTTTAAAGGTGATCATGTAGTGTTTTGTTTAGAGGGCAGAAGCTGGCGTAAAGATTATTATGCTCCTTATAAACGACAACGTGCTGAAGGCCGGGCCGCTGCCAGTCCTAGTGAACAAGAAGAAGAACGAGTGTTTTGGGAAACTTTTGATCAATTTAAAGATTTTATTAAATCTAAAACTAATGCAACAGTATTACATCATTCTCAATTAGAAGCAGATGATTTAATTGCAGGATTTATTCAAACACACCCAAATGATAATCATGTTATTATCAGTACTGACGGCGACTTTGCACAACTGATTGCACCTAATGTCAAACAATATAACGGTGTGATGGAAATTACAACTACGCATGAAGGATATTTTGATGCTAAAGGTAAACGTGTTGTTGATAAGAAAACTAAACAAGAAAAAGCGGCTCCGGATCCAACCTGGTTGTTATTTGAGAAGTGTATGCGTGGTGACACCTCCGACAACATCTTTAGTGCTTATCCAGGAGTACGTGAAAAAGGCACAAAGAATAAAGTCGGTCTCCGTGAAGCATTTGCCGATAGAGAATCCAAAGGATACTCGTGGAACAACATGATGTTGCAACGTTGGTCTGATCACGAAGGTTTTGAACATAGAGTTCTAGATGATTACAATCGTAATGTACAATTATGCGATTTGACAGCTCAACCAGAAGAAATTAAAACAATTATTCTTGACACAATTAATGATGCTATTAATTTAGAAAAAAATATTACACAAGTTGGTGTTAGATTTATGAAGTTTTGTGCGGAGTACGATATGCAAAAAATTAATGAACAAGCCGCTAGCTATGTGGAACCATTAAATGCGAGGTATATTAAAGAATGAATTCTACCGCTAAAGTGTTAATACCTGATAGAGAATGGATAATCAAAGACGGCGATAATAAAATTGCTTCTATATCCAAAGTCAAAAAAGGATATTTGGTATTACATAACGGTGTATCAATACCATTTAAAGATCTAGCCGAAATAAAATCAGCAATTGGTATTGCATTTTTTGAAGAAAGTATCAAAAATCGAAAACGAGAAGAAACTGCTCCTTATAATATCTATGGGTTTCCCTGCAAGTCCAAACCCTATGAGCCATTATATAACGTACAGAAAAAATTGCCATTATATACAAAAAGAGCCAAAAGCAAAAGCCAACATTGTGCAGGTCATTACATTATTAAATTTAGAAAAGGGTGGGTTAAAAGCTTCAGCCCCAAATTAATTACATTGGAAAGATATCCATTTCAGGGTCCCTGGAAAACTGAAGAAGAATCAAAACAAGCATTGAGAAAGGCTAATCATTCATGCGACAACTAAACACTATACCTATTGAAAATTTTTTAGATAAAGCTAGAATTGCCATTAAAAGTAACCAAAAATCAGTGACTTTAGATATCAAAGAAGTTGCTGATTTACAAAATAGTCTAGCAATAGTGATGACCAGATTAAGTGGTGAATTGGATCAAAATTCCAATAATGATGATCCTATCCAAATTAAAATGACTGGCGGGACTTTTTAAATACTAGAATAAATATATGCTAAGGAGCATATACTTAATGTCTAGGCCAAAACCAAAAATATTATTAGAAATAACTAACAAAAAAACCTATAAAACAGAGCAGGTTTTGGATGCTGAAGCTATTTGGGCTGTATTTTATCAAGATAAACCCATTAATTTAAAAACCAATAGTATTGTAGCTCAAAAAGTAGGTCCAAAATATAAAAAAATCAGTTTCAGTAATCCTGGCCATGCTATTAATCTTGCCGAAAAACTCAATAAGCTATTCAATACTTCAGAGTTTTCTGTGTATAAGTTAGTTACTGGGGAAAAAATGCCCAATGAATCAAAAAATTGATTTAACAAAATACATAGCAGAACAATGTAATTTACCTACCGACGAAGAAACTATCAAAAAGTTAATGATTCAATGGTGGTTCAATCCAAGAAAAAAATCATCAGGGGGTCTTAGACTCACTGATGAAGGATTTTCTACAATTTCAGAACATATCAAAGTGCATCGTGTGATCATTGATAAACCTATAAAATATACTAATAAGATTATAATTTGGTTAGACAAATATATTGACAGTCCATGGTATGTTACTAGTAAAGAAATTTACGTTTTTCATGAAAAAATGGCAGTTCAATTAGTATTGTTTTCTGGTAACATAGCTAGATATTCCGAAATAAAAGCATCTAGTAGTTGACAAAATTACAAATCCGCTGTATAATTTATACATATTGTAAAGCAAGGGGCCTACAATACAACTTTTAAGAAAGAGCGGAAATGGCAGAACAAATTAGCACTAATCGCACAGTCACTCCTAACGAAGCAAAACGTAGCATTCGTAAATGTATCAAAATTCAACGTCCTGTTTTTATGTGGGGGCCTCCAGGAATTGGTAAATCTGACATCGTTAAACAAATTGGCGATGAAACAAATCGTGATGTTATTGATATTCGATTGAGCCTCTGGGAACCTACTGACATTAAAGGTATTCCTTATTACAATTCTTCAGAAAATACAATGACATGGGCTCCTCCTGCAGAGTTGCCTACTAATCCAGATTCGACTGCTATTATATTTTTAGATGAGTTGAACTCGGCTGCTCCGGCAACACAGGCAGCGGCTTATCAATTGGTTCTAAACCGTCGTGTTGGTACTTATATATTGCCAAAAGGCGTTAGTATTGTTGCCGCAGGTAATCGAGAAACTGACAAGGGTGTAACATTCCGTATGCCCGCTCCATTGGCTAATCGTTTTGTTCATATTGAACTTAAAACAGATTATGATGACTGGTTACAATGGGCTACCAATAATCGAATCCATGAACAAGTTGTGGGTTATGTTGGTTTTGCCAAACAGGATCTATATGATTTTGACCCAAAGAGTTCTAGTCGTGCATTTGCTACACCACGTAGCTGGAGTTTTGTATCTGAACTTCTTCAAGATGATGATCTTAATGAAAACACACTCACTGATTTGGTTGCTGGTGCAGTTGGCGAAGGCCTTGCGGTTAAATTTATGGCACATCGTAAGGTTGCCAAACAAATGCCTAATCCAGAAGATATTTTGAGTGGTAAAGTAAGTAAATGTAATATCAAAGAAATATCTGCCATGTATTCTTTGACCGTGTCATTGTGCTATGAGTTACAATCAGCTGATCAAAAGAAAATAAAAAATTGGGACGAACAGGCTGATAACTTCTTTAAGTTTATGATGGAGAATTTCCCCACTGAACTAGTAGTTATGGGTGCCAAAGTGGCAATGACCAATTATCAATTACCATTTGATACAACTAAATTGAAGAATTTTGATCAATTTTACGAAAAATATGGTAAACTAATTATACAGGCCATGGAATAAAAAAAAGGGCTTAGGCCCTTTTTCATTGACCTCAGGCATAAATTCGTGTATAATATACTTTTAACTAGGAGTAGGAATGACATCCAAAACATCCACCGCTAATAAAAAAATTGATTTCACAAAGAAAAAACAGTTTACTCAAGATCAAAAAAATAAAATTATTGAAAAATTGATTACAGCTCGTGTTGGTTTACTACTTCGTCATCCATTTTTTGGTAATATGGCCACTCGAATGAAATTAATTGATGCTAGTGATTGGTGTAGTACCCTAGCCACTGACGGGCGTAATTTTTATTATAGCAATGACTTTGTCAGCGAACTTACTCCCAAACAATGCGAATTTGGATTTGCACACGAAGTATTACATAATGTTTTTGAACATATGTTTCGTCGAAATGGACGAATTCCAGAATTAAGTAACATTGCAGCCGATTATGCAGTTAATCAAATTCTTAAAGATGAAAAAATTGGTGAGGTACCTAGCTTCATTAATATTTTTCAAAATGACAAATATCGAGGCAAAAGCTACGAAGAAATTTATGCCGATCTTTATGAAAAGGCCGACAAGATTGATATTAGTTCGCTAGGCGAATTATTGGACGAACATTTGGACGGAGAAGGTGACGGAGAAAGTAGTGATCAAGATGGCGGAGACAAAGAAGGCAAAGGTCGTCCCAAATTAACTGCTGAAGAAAAAAAACAAATTCGAGACGAAATTAAAGAAGCAATGGTTTCGGCAGCTCAAGCTTCTGGTGCAGGAAAAATTCCAGAAGGCATTAAAAGATTAATCAACGAGTTTACTGAGCCAAAAATGGATTGGCGTCAAGTATTACGTATGAATATCCAAAGTATTATCAAAAGCAATTTTAGTTTCAGTCGTCCTAATCGAAAAAGTCAACATTGCGGTGCTATATTACCTGGAATGATGAATGAAGAGACTATTGATGTTGCAATTGGTATTGATATGAGCGGTAGTATTTCCAATACTCAAGCCAGAGACTTTATCAGTGAAGTTAAAGGAATCATGGATGAATATACTGATTTTGCAATCAATCTTTGGTGCTTTGATACAGATGTTTATAATCACAATAAATTTACTGGTGATAACTCTGATGATATTCTATATTATGAATGTATGGGCGGTGGTGGTACCGACTTTGACGCAAATTGGAGATTTATGAAAGACCATGATATTCAACCTAAAAAGTTTATCATGTTTACAGATGGTTATCCATTTGGTAGTTGGGGTGATGAAGAATATTGTGATACATTGTTTGTTATTCACGGCAATGATTCAATCATTGCACCCTTTGGTCAAACTATTCATTATAAATAAGTAGGTAATTAATGTCGTTAAAGAGAGGTGAATTAACTCCGTTGGGAATTTTGGGAATGAGGCAGTTAACGTTCATTCCCGACCATTTTTCAAAAATTACGGTAAAAAATCTTGATATCAAAATATTGAACCAATGGATTAACTATAACTTAAATAGTAGGTATGCAATTAAAAAAACTTATGTATTAGATAATGGCACAAACCATACTGTCGAGGCATTAGAAATTGGAATGGAAGATCCTTCTGAAATTGCTATGTTAATTTTGGGATGTCCTCAATTACACAAAATATAAAGGAAAAAAAATGAACGAAAATACAACAGAAAACACAACCACCGAAAGTACACCAGAAAATACTGCACCTCAACTTAGTATTCAAGATTTGCAAAATCTTCGTACAATAGTTGATCTAGCAGTTCGACGTGGCGCATTCGGTGCTAGCGAAGTTAGTTCAGTTGGTCAAATTTACGACAGACTTAACACTTTTCTAATTGCAGTAGCACCACAAGATAGTCAACCAGCTCAACAATAAAGGCCTATTATGAAACATGTAGGAAAAATGAAAAACAACGGTGCCAAAATTGCCGTTGTTTATAGAACACTTCCTGGAGATTCAAAAAGTGCGTTGGTTGTAGGCACGGGGAATTTGAATGATTCATGGCATGATTCATTAATGAATTTGTTGCAGGATATAAGTGGTCAGGAAGCTAACGAATTAGCAGATGTTTTAGCTGTTCGGAAATTCCCTGACGGACAAACAATGCTAGAAGCACTACATGTAGGCGGGCATCTTAAAAAAGTGCCCACTGCTGGTGTTATTATGACTCCTACAGCAGCCGCATCCATTCCGTTGGACGAACTTAATGAATTGATTGCTAAACAAAAGGGTGTAACAATCGACGAATTATCAATTACCGATGGGCAACGACCTAATAAGAAAGTTACTCCAAAAGATGATCCAACTAAGACTACTAGTTCTAGTGTAAATGCAGGGGAAGAAGAAGTTTCTACACAACCTGTTAAAAATGATCCAATATTGGTTACCGAAGAATTAAGTCCTACTCAAATGCGTTCAAAAGCTGATAAACTGTTTAAAGAAGCACAGGCTTTGAGAAAACAAGCAGATAGTATCGATCCTCCTAAAAGTAAAAAGATCAAAGAAGTAGTTACGGATAACGCATGATCAATTCCGAACAAGTCTACTTAGATGCTCTTCAAAATGTTTTAGAAAACGGTGACGATCGTCCAGATCGTACTGGTGTTGGAACTCGAAGTATATTTGGTTTGCAGATGCGATTTGATTTAACAGAAGGTTTCCCTGCCGTTACTACAAAAAAATTAGCTTGGAAATCAGTTGTTAGTGAACTGTTATGGTTTATTGAAGGCAGTAACGACGAGCGCCGTTTAAGAGAAATCTTACACGGCAGTCGCGATAGCATCAAAACTACTATTTGGACTGATAATGCTGATGCATCATATTGGGTTAACAAGAAAACAAAACGAAGTGCAGGCGATTTGGGCCGAATTTATGGAGTACAATGGCGCCGGTGGCGCAAGCCGTTAATTCGTATCAATAAAGTTGTTCTTCAAAATCACGATCAACTTCTTGAACTAATTTCAGGTATTAAAGAAGATCCATACGGACGTCGACATATCATTTCAGCATGGAATCCTGGGGAAATTGATCTAATGGCGTTACCTCCTTGCCATATTATGAGTCAATTTTATGTTAGTAATGGTCGATTAAGTTGCCACATGTATCAAAGATCTGCGGATTTGTTCTTAGGTGTTCCATTTAATATTGCCAGCTATGCACTATTCACACATATGATTGCACAAGTTTGTAATTTAGAAGTTGGAGATTTAATTATTAGTTTTGGTGATGCTCATATATATCACAACCATTTTGATCAGGTTAAAGAGCAACTAGGTCGAAGTCTATTACCATTACCAACATTATATCTAAATCCATCAATAACTGTTATTGCCGATTTTGAAATGGAAGATATTGAATTAGTAGATTACCAACATCACGATGCTATTTCAGCACCAATGGCAATTTAAACTACCAATACTTCAATAATCCCAAAGCCCTCAGAGTGCTCTTCTAGGGCTTTTCCTATTATTGCTCCGCCAAAAACATGACTTGCGGCAATTCCGTATCCAGGTGTGCTACTTGTAACAATCAAGTCACCTTTCTTAATATATCCCTGAACTTTGCAAGGAACTCGGCCTCTTAAAGCAATAGCTGGGTGAGATTCGTCTGTTCCAGCATCTTTATTCATTAAATAAGCAGGATTTTTACTTACTATACCCGCCACTCTTGTATCTGCAAATTGTGATGTAACAGTAACTTCTTTATCGCCACCAATAATCAATACAGTTCCCTCGTCATAAACAGCATCTGCTTCATAACGTTCTGCTAGATCTGCGTAATAGGCAGCAGTGGCTGTAGCATTCAAAACTCCATTATTAGTATAATAAAAAGAAGATGATGTTACAAGCCCTACACGGCCTGTTGTTGTGTTTGATAAAGGTATATAAAAATTATTATTTGATAAATTAGATCTGGTTACTGAAACATTTCTAGCATTGACAGCATCGGCCGCAGTTCCCCAAAGTAAATATCCAGTATCAGTGGATATTGAAGATACTCCCGTGATTGGATCAGCATTAGGTAACGTAATACCTTGTTTAATATAAGTGAAAGTGTTTAATGTGTTACCATCAATCAAATTAGTATTTTTTGGTGTATAAGAACTATATGATAATACTGTTACTGGTAATGTACCAACAACTCCAGTAATAGATGGCAATAGATAATCATTAGGGGCAGACAATGTTCTACCGTAAAGCCATGAACTAAACTGACTACCATTAGCAGGGCCAATGTTAACAAATGACTCTGATGATGCTTGATAACCATACAATACTCCATCATCCCAAAACATGTCACCATCTACTGGATTATCTATTGTGTTCTTAGACCCAACTGTTATACTACCAAGTCCTTTAAAATTTGTGCCATCATAACTAACATATAGTTGGCGTGTAGTGCTATTGAACCACAGTTGCCCTTGAAGAGGATTTGATAATACCGAGTTTAATGGAACATTGCTTGCCCCCGGTGAAGAGAAATTTTCTAATAATTTTATAAAATTTTCTTCTAAAGGTTCTCCGTAACCAGAAAAGTTTCTTCCAAGAAAAGTAAGACTAGTGGTATTATCAACAGTACCATCTTTGACTGTAACTAAAGTACTACCAGTTGTTAGGCTTAATATATAAGGCATGATTAATAAGAAGTTAGTTGTATTTTTTTCCAAGAATTATTAGCTACACAAACAAATAAAGAATTTGTACTAGCTGCCAATTGTCCAGGAACCCCGGTAGAGTTAGCTGCAAAATTGTCGTTAACAGTGTTTACAACAAGCCCGCCTGTAGCTTGAACATACCCAATAATATTCAATCCTTGTAATATGGAATAAGCAGCACTATTGGCTAAAGGAAAAGTGTAGCTACTATCGTTGGTGCTGGCAATAAAACTTGAATTACTTAATGCTCCAACAACATCTCCATTATTTTTAAGTAATGTTACTTGTTGAGTAACACCAGTTGGTGCAGTATTATCTAATACTGGATCATTTGGAACTATCCAACCCGACGGGGTCAATCTTGGATAAGTTGCTATTGTTAGGTAATCGTCAAATGTATATAAATTAAGTGTTTTATTAGTAATGTCATACCAAAAGTCGCCAACTGCTACTGATCCAGGCTGTGAACGACTAATCACTGCACCTGCAGTATTTTTCCATCCACCATTTGATTCGTATGCTGGATCCCAAATATTTAGTTTTTGATTAGTAACATCATACCACAATTCGCCAACTAAAGGGTTTATTGGTTTAGAGTGATTAGGACTGGCTGAGTTAGTTAATAATGTAATTAAATTTTGATTTTGATAAATCCCATACCCTCGATAATCTTTACCTACAAAAGTCACACTTCTTGATGTGTCAACGGTATTATCTGCTATTAATAACAGCGGACTTCCATCTTTAAATGTTATTGAATATGCCACTTATTTCACCCCCGCTGTCAAACTTTGTACTCGAATTGTATAATCAATTTGTAAAAGACGATTCAATGATTTTTGAACTGGATGAAAAATCACATGAGTTAAAAATTGTCCAGACCCAGGACCAGTTAAACCGTATGCTTTAATACCAATTTCATCAAAAACGTATGTGCCATCGCTATTTACAGAATTATCAAATGCTTGTTGTCCGGATGGTTCACCAAAGTCTAAAAGACAACTAATAAGAATATCACTGTAAAATGCACCTGGTAAATGTCTGTACTGTATAAAATTTCTAGCAGGATCTACGTTAGAGCTAAATGGCGACATAACCGTTCCGCCATCAGACTTATACAATGTTTGATTAGCATCAACTACTTTATAAAGTGTTTGATTATAAAGTCCGGCCGTAGTACCTATCACATTTGGTGTAAGGTATGTTATAATTCCAGTAGCATCAACTCTAGATCCACCATTACCAAAAGCTATACCTTCAATCATACCAATACCCTGATTTGCTAGGCTTTGGGCCATAGCTACGCTAAAATTTTCATAATTAATAGCATTAGGTTGGTCCCTGTAAACCTCATTGGTTTCAGGGTCATATATTTTAACATGTCCTCGAACTGATATTGGACAAAATTCGTTGGGTTTTTCTAGATCACTGTTAGTCATATTTAATCTTCCATAGTAATATTTATGTTATACTCCGCCTTGTGGTTTAGCTATAGAACTTGCCGACCCATAGAAATAATGCGTGGGTAATACTGCATTCCCTAATTTTAAGAATTTGGTAATAGTTCCAGTACTGTCTAATAAAGATGTAGTAGAATTAATTGATTTGACATCATTCCAGGATGGTCCTACTTGTTTCATCACTACAACTAATTGTGTCCCAGTTTGTATTTTAACAGTTTGCGTATTTAAAATAATCTGCTGTGTTCCAGTATTTATTGTAAAATCAGGCTTGTATCTCTTTAATCCTGAATAAACAAATGATGGCACTGATTGTAAATTATATTGATTTTCAGTACATACCCATACTTCATCAGTATCTTCACAGATATAAGAATTGCCTAAATATATTGTTGCCGATGATAAAAATGAAGCTGAAGGAACTGTACCTTTAATTTGATCTAACAATATACCATCATACATTATTGTAGTATCGTGGTGAAAACTTTGATTTTTACGTAATAACTGCCCACCATAATATATTTCAAGCTGATCTTTGGCATGTATACTAGCCGTTGACACAGAATAAGTTCTTCCTAAATATGTTTGTATACCAGTATATGGATCAACTGGCAATGAAGACTTAGTAGTCATCAAAGTAATGCCATCACATCGCACTGTACTTGATGTAATTGGATTTACCCAAGTAGTTATTGTGGTTGTATTAATTATATACGTATTTTCCAAATTGGCACTAGTATATGTATTTTGAATTAAAATTTTATCTGTGTAGGGTGTTCCTGGAGATATTTCTATTATTTGTTCAGTACCTTGATCAATAACTACAGTACCCGCATCCAAATTCGTTAATGGACTTGTTCCACCAGTTCCTCTTCGTAGTTGACTTAAAACATTATCAACATTTTTAAAAAATTCAATACGTTCGCCTGCAACCAGTATAACTCCTGGAATATTTTTTTCTGAATTTGGAGCACTTAACATACTTCCGTCAGCTACATAAATTTCAGTATCAAAAGCTGATAACGGTTGAGTTAAGTATGTAGAATCAACACTAGATATTCTAGTAAAATTAGTTTTACCTAAGAAATCTTTGGTAATCCTATAACCCATATTTTTTCCTGATTTACCTGGATCAGCAAAACTCATTATAAAAACTGAATCGTTATTTTTTAGGAAAAACTCACTACTAATCAATACTGTTAAATGATCTTCCAACAACTGATAATCAACATTATTAATCAATGATAATAACCCTGTAGCTGTTGAATTTATTTCAACCCACAAATAATTTGAATTTAATACTGGATAACTTAATTTATAGGTCCTATTATCAGGATTTCCTACAAATCTTTGAGTTACAATTCCCAATGAATCTTGTATTGTAAACGTGGTTATTTTTATTGAAGAATTTGTAGATGTACTATAATTTGGAGTTAATAATATTGCTTCATTATTGGTATCCAACACAAAATCATAATCATAAATTACAGATCCATCATTAATTGACTGAGAATTAGAAATATCGTTATAATAGAAAGTTTCTATGATAAGTTGACTACCAATTATTGGAGGATATCCCACCAGTGCCGGACGTGTAGTTAAAATTACAGCATTATTAGATACATAAAAATCTTGAGAAACTCCAAAATTCAATTTATGTCCATCTAAGTATACTTTCATATTTTTTGATTGGAGATCATCAAATACAAAAGATGAGGTAGATGCCACTATTGGATAACTAGCTAATGTTACATCAGTGGTTGTTACAGTATAGTACACTGCATATGGCGGACGAAGTCTAACAGGTAATCCAGCGTCAGGTATCAACTCCACAACTACTTGGGAATTTGGACTATTTAAAATTTTGGGAAAATTGGTTATGGCTATGCTTGAAGCAAACCCATTTTCGTCATTAACAAATATTGGTTCATCATCAATTCGTATAATTTGTTCTTGTATTTGATTAAATTTTGGCGAATAAGAATCAAAAAACCAAGATTGAATGTAATGAGTACCAGAAGATAAATTATATATATCCACAGCAGCCCGCGTGTCTCGACTACTCACTGTGTTTATATAATAAAATAAATCGTTGATAGAATTTGTAGCAGTCAAACGTGTTATTGGGGCTCCATCAACAGTGACATACGAACTCTTTAACTGTCTATAATTAATCATGCTGGTCAGTCTAGTGCTGGTTGACGTGCTTGCTACATTCACCGATAACGATTCAAACCCTATAATTCCTAGACCAGTTAGTGTTGCATCACCAACACCTATTATTGTATATGCTAGTATACCAACCTTATCTTGATTAGGAATTAATAATTTGTTATTAGTCCAATCAATACTAAATTGTGTTGATGTTGTCCAAGTTTCTTCTAAACTTTGATATTCAAATAGTTTATTATTAAAAGTCACAATTATACTTGCAGTAGTTGGAGGCATTACTGATAATGTAAGTAAGTTGTCTAAATTGGACGGAGATATATTAACACTACCATTAAAAATTGTAGGAGTTTGATAAGGAGATTTGGTAAAAACATCTATCCCTAATGAATCAGCTGAAAATCCTGGAACTTGTTCATCAGGTGCCTGATTTGCTTCGGGAGATAAAAAGTTAAATGATCCATCAATAACTAAATCTGAAGGGTTAATACCCAATGCATTTATCAAACCTCCATAATTCCAAGAAGGATAATAAGAATCACTTGGATTAATTATGCTATCAGCGATCATTCCAGAATTAATGTTTGAAAATCCTTTACCTTCATATTGCCCGCCAATAATTTTTCTAGGATCTGATACCCCGGACATCAATAAAGATATGTCATTAGTGATCATTCCGTCAGTTGGTGAATAAAAATTCTTTACACGTTCCGCCGCAGTTAGTAACTCTATATTTTTTTCATAAGTCACTGATAATGAATAATTTTCAATATCATTCAACCCAATTAATTGAATTTTATCTAAAAATATTTTCAAATAACTATATTTTTTAGTATATCCGCCAAATTGTTCATTACTATAAATTAGTGTATATGCAGATTTAAATAATTCATAACCATTCAGTGTTACATAAATTTTAGATTTATTAGGCTGGGCTAACCAGCTTAATTGAAAAATTGATTTATCTTTAGTTCCAATAAAATTATCATTAACTGTTAAATTTCCAATTTGATCAATTGAATCAACCCTATCAAACAATATTGTGTTAGTTATTTCTCTTAATGGCACCGTAGTTAATTTTAAATTAGAACGATAACTAGCTGTAGTAATTTGACCAGTTGTAGTATTAAATGCTCCTGGGAAAGTGAAATAACTTGAAGGTATGATTGACGGAACAAATTTTTGTGTGGTTTGATCATACACAAATGGCTCATCAAAATCAATCACTCGTGTCATTGAATCATCAAAATTTTCAAAATTTGCAGTAAATCTTCGTATCTGAGTATGGTAAGGTTTAACTTCGTTAATAAAATTTTCATAATACGCACTATCTTGTAATTTATAAACAGATGTTTGAGTTAAAGTACCAGCATATTTTACTATATCAACTAACGATGTTTTAAAAGCCCAATCTATAAATGTTTGTTCTGATAATGCGTATTTGACTCCTATGAAGAATAACGAATTCCACATGTCTGACAAATCGTTAATAAACAAATCATTTTTTAACGCAGACAAAATATAAGATATTTCAATATTTGGAGTTTGATCAAATAAAGGTTGATTAAACGCATAATCATTATCCCAACCAAATGACAAATTCCATAAAGAATCTTTAAATTGAATTGTGCCATTTTCTGAATATACAACGTCAAATTTATCACCAAAATTTCCAATAGATCCGATAGGAACCATTGTAACAATAATATAATTACCATCTCCCCTATTATTAATTTTTACATATTGACCAGGAATTAAATTTAATTTTGATAACTCGTATGGGTCATCAATAACATATAAAATAGGTGTATATTTGTTGTATTTGGCACTAATCCAATCAACATATTCCCAGTATAGTGTTGTATTATATGCCTGTGTTCTAACCCTATTCCATTTTGAATTCTCATATTGATATACTGTCCAACCGCCATTAACATAACTATCTGAAATAACAGATGCTTTATTAACTATTGAAGTATCAACTATTGACAACTCTGAAATATCTTCAATAACCACCCACGATGACGTAGTTGGTTGAGGTAGTTCTTCTTGGGTATTTAAATTTTCAAAACTATAATTTCCAGTGATTTGATAATTAATTAATACATTATTAGCAAACCCAATAACGTTGCGTAACGCAGTCAATCTATCTTCAAATAATGTTTGTTGGGGTCTTATTCCCAAACCATATTTTAATCTTTTAGATAAACTTGGGTCAGGTACAAGATTTCCCAATTCGTCATTACCAATAAGACTATCAATAAATTTCTTTTCAAGTAACTTTGGTATAGGGCTATCTTTTGAATTTTCAATAATTAATTGCCATTCAACATGTTTTACAGTTTTATTATTAGTATTATCAATTGTAAAATTTAAACTAATTTCATCTGATCGAAGTTTTGTAGAAAAATTAGATAATATTAAAGAACTAGATGAAATAAATGACGAATATTGTATTCCTGCCTGTGTGGGATTAGCAATGTACGAGGATATAGCAAATGCACTTAGTTTTCTATTATTAACATTAGGCACAATAACTTTATTTTTTACCCAGTAAAAATATACATTACTAAAATTTCCAGTAACATTATCATATACTTGTTTAACGGATAACACACTATTATTAACATATTTAGGTTGCCCACTAATTCCATTGGCTAATCCTGTTGGAGTATCTGCTTGTACACTCCATTCACTTGGCAATAATGAGGAACCTACCCATTCGTAAACATCAATGCTTGCCCCTGGAAATAATTTACCCCAGTTATTTTTTCGATATTCTAATTCGCCCTGTTCGTACCAAATAAATTTTGCATTGCTTAGATCCCACCATAACTGCCCTACTTGTTGATCTATCCAATTTAAATTAGTATCAACATTTACCCCGTCAAACCCTAAACTATAAATTGCAGG
>Ga0114959_10002485_pt1 | contig 15073 bp, 14 predicted proteins | sample C_130625_EF_Meta_FD_87317 | JGI IMG/M metagenome (GOLD analysis project Ga0114959, IMG submission 87317) | Freshwater microbial communities from Lake Croche, Canada to study carbon cycling - C_130625_EF_MetaG | ecosystem: Environmental > Aquatic > Freshwater > Lake | place: Lake Croche, Canada...
ACAATCGCTCTACCAAAGCCGAAATCAAAACCCCTCTACTAGTTATTTACGCTTTAGTAAATACTTACAAAATGTTGGACTTACAGTCAGACCGCAGCTATATTAAAAACTTACAAAATTTAGGTTTAGATATTTATTTAATTGATTGGGGAAACCCAACAAAAGCCGATAAGTATTTAACTGTGAACGATTACATAAACGGATACATCAACAACGCCGTTAACCACAACTAAATGGCACATAAAATAATCCTAAAATAATATCTGTTTTAGAGTATGCCTCATGAGGATTTGAAATTACCAACATAAAAGTCAATAACAAAATCAAAGTTAGAGGTGTTTGTCTTCTCATTTTCTCATTTTAAAATTTCATCACTTACTTCATTCGGCATGGTTACTCTCAACAATGGTTCAACTTCCATTGCACGTTTAATAGCAAAGTTTGCTTCTTTATTTCTTGCCCAACTTCTTCTCGAAATACCATTGTTTACATCCCAATGCAACATGCTTTTTGCTTTGCGCTCTGCATCTGCTGTTCCATCTAACACCAACCCAAATCCACCATTAATAACTTCGCCCCAACCAACGCCACCGCCGTTGTGCAAGCTTATCCAAGTAGCACCTCTAAACGAGTCACCAACAAAGTTTTGCACTGCCATGTCGGCTGTAAACTTACTACCATCATAAATATTTGATGTTTCTCTGTAAGGCGAATCAGTACCTGAAACGTCATGATGGTCGCGGCCTAACACTACTGGTGCGGAAATTTTTCCTTCACCAATTGCTTTGTTAATGGCAACTGCAATTTTCATTCTTCCCTCTGCATCAGCATATAGAATGCGAGCTTGAGAGCCAACCACCAAATTATTTTGTTGCGCATCTTTTATCCAAACGATATTATCATGCATCTGTTGTTTTATTTCATCAGGGGCAGTCTTGTACATTTCTTCTAAAACCTCTTGCGCTAGTTTATCAGTAGCAGCAAGGTCTTCAGGCTTAGTACTGGTGCATACCCAACGAAATGGACCAAAGCCATAATCAAAACACATGGGCCCTAAAATATCTTGCACGTAAGACTTGTAGCGGAATTCATCGTTTTTGCCTTCGGCAAAAACCTCTCCTCCGGCGCGTGAAACCTCGAGTAGAAATGCATTACCATAATCAAAAAAGTACATGCCTTTTTCAGTAAATGCATTTACTGCGTTGATATGACGAACCAATGCTTTCTGTATTTCTTTCTTAAATCTTTCTGGTTCCTCGGCCATCATATTGTTTGACTCATCCAATGTGAAACCTTGCGGATAATAGCCTCCAGCCCAAGGATTATGCAATGATGATTGGTCTGTTCCAATATCAACCATTATTCCTTCTTTTAATAAATGTTCCCATAAATCAACAATGTTACCTTGGTAAGCCAATGATACCGCTTCTTTCGATGCCTGTGCTCTTCTTGTTCGTTCAACCAATTCATCCAAATCAGTAAAAACTTCATCAACCCAGTTTTGTGAATGCCTTGTTTTTACAGCTCTTGGATTTAACTCTGCGGTAATAGAAACCAATCCTGCTATCTTAGCTGCTTTGGGCTGAGCACCGCTCATTCCTCCAAGTCCACATGTTACAAGAAGTTTTCCTTTCCGTTCTTCTTCGGTTGGGAATTTTTTACGAGCAGCATTCATAATTGTTATGGTAGTTCCATGCACTATTCCTTGCGGACCAATATACATGTAGCTTCCAGCAGTCATCTGTCCGTATTGTGTAACTCCCAATGCATTGTATTTTTCCCAATCGTCAGGCTTGCTGTAATTTGGAATCATCATACCATTGGTAACAACAACGCGAGGGGCATCTTTATGCGATGGAAACAAACCCATTGGATGTCCGCTATACATGGTTAACGTTTGCTCATCCGTCATGGTTGCTAAATATTGCATCGTAAGTAAGTATTGAGCCCAGTTTTGAAAAACTGCACCATTTCCACCATAAGTAATTAACTCATGAGGGTGCTGTGCTACAGCATAATCCAAATTATTTTGAATCATATGCATAATGGCTGCCGCTTGTTTACATTTATGCGGATATTCATCAATGTGCCTCGCCTTCATTTCATAATCCGGACGAAACCGGTACATATAAATTCGTCCATAATCGTTTAATTCTTGCAAAAACTCATTGGCTAATACTTCATGATGTGTAGGATCAAAATACCTCAAGGCATTGCGCAAAGCAAGTTTCGTTTCTTCTTTGCTTAATATTTTTTTACGTTTTGGTGCGTGATTAATAAGGCTGTCGTAATTTTTTACTGGAGGCAATTCAGATGGAATTCCTTGTAATATTTGTTCTTGAAAACTTAGCATCAGTTGATTGTTTTTTATGAATGACAATTTTAATAAATCCTTTGACACTAAAACTAAACTGTTTACAATAGTTCACGAATATGAGTAATAAATTACGCTTCCTTAAAATTCAATTGTATAAATAATGAAAAGTGTTTTAGTCAAATTAAAAAGTATTAAAATACATTTGCAATCAAACAATTTACTTAAAGATATATGTCAATTTCTATCAGAGATTTAGAACCAAAAGCAATGTGGAATCATTTTGCAGACTTAAATGCTGTGCCACGCCCATCAAAGAAAGAAGAACGCGTTATAGAATTTATGATGCAATTTGGCAATAACTTATCACTTGAAACATATAAAGATGAAGTAGGAAACGTTATCATTAAAAAGCCTGCTAGCAAAGGTATGGAGCACAAACAAACTGTTGTACTACAAAGCCATTTAGATATGGTGCACCAAAAGAATGGTAGCACTAATTTCGATTTTAATGAACAAGGAATTGAAATGTTTGTGGATGGAGATTGGGTAAAAGCAAATGGTACCACTCTTGGAGCTGATAATGGAATTGGTGCAGCATCAATCATGACTATACTATCTACTACCACTATTCCTCATCCTGCTATTGAAGCACTTTTTACTATTGATGAAGAAACAGGAATGACAGGCGCTTTGAACTTACAAGGTGGTTTATTAAATGGTAAAATTTTATTGAATTTAGATACTGAAGATGATAATGAATTGACTATTGGATGCGCCGGAGGTATTGATGTTACTGCAACGGGTAGTTACACGCACGAAGCTCCACCACCAAATACTGTAGCCTATACCATATTTGTAAAGGGCTTAACTGGCGGACACTCTGGAATGGATATATATAAAGGAAGAGGAAATGCAAATAAACTGATGAATAGAGTTTTGCTTGCTGCGTTTGAAAAATTCGGAATTCAAATTGCAAGCATTGATGGAGGAAGTTTACGAAATGCCATTCCACGCGAATCGTTTGCCAATATTATTATTACAGAAAGTAATGAAGCTGAATTAGAGCCTTTTATTAAAGTTCTTGAACAAGAACTAAAAGCCGAATACAAATCTACAGATGCCAACCTTGCAATAACTTTAGAGAAGCGTGAAGAGAAAATAAGAGTGATGCAAAAAGGATTTCAAATAAAACTAATGAAAAGTCTATATGCATGTGCCAATGGCGTTTACCGAATGAGTGCTGATATTGAACACTTGGTTCAAACATCTAACAATCTTGCGCGTGTTTTGGCAAAAGATGGCGAATACTCAATTCAATGCTTAACAAGAGGTTCAGTTGATTCAGAGAAAATGGATTTGGCAAATTCATTAAAATGTACATTTGAGTTGATAGGTGCTAAAGTTGATTTTAAAGGTTCTTACCCTGGTTGGGCTCCTAAGCCTGAAGCAGCAATTGTAAAAACGATGAGCAATCTTTACAAAGAAATGTATCATGAAGAAGCACTAGTTAGTGCATGCCACGCAGGTTTAGAATGTGGAATTTTGGGAACTAATTATCCTGAAATGGAGATGATTTCATTTGGTCCAAATATTAGAGGTGCGCATTCACCCGATGAAAAAGTACAAATTAGTTCAGTTCAGAAATATTGGAATTTCTTCATGGAAACATTAAATAGAATCCCAAACAATTAGTTTTATATGAAGTTAGCTGCTATTGATATTGGCTCCAACGCTGTAAGACTTTTACTATGTCAAGTTATTGAAACGGACCCTAAACCTGTTTTCAAAAAAATTGAATTGGTACGTGTTCCTATTAGACTTGGCGAAGATGCATTTACAGAAAAGAAAGTTAGTTTAAATAAAATTGAACGCTTAGTTAAAACTATGAAAGCGTTTAAATTACTTATTGACGTATTTGATTGTGAAGGTTACATGGCTTGCGCTACATCTGCTATGCGAGAATCAGAAAATGGTAGCGAAGTTATAGCCAGAGTAAAAAAGGAGGCTGACATAAATATTGAAATTATTGATGGTCATACGGAAGCTAAAATTATTTACACCAATCACATTGCCGAAGAACTAAGCAATAATTTCCATTATTTATACATAGATGTTGGAGGAGGAAGCACTGAATTGACCTTGTTTGGAGATGATAAAATAATAGCATCACGCTCATTTAATATTGGCACAATTAGATTGCTTCACGACAAGGTAAGCAAAGAAATTTGGGACGATATGAAAAATTGGATTGAAAGTAATTCAATTACTGGAATGCCTTTACAAGCAATTGGCTCTGGCGGAAATATTAATAAAATATATAAGTTGGCCTATGGCAAAGAAACCAGGCCAATGTCAGCAAAAAAAATCAAAGAAATAGCCGACCACATTGCAGAGTTTTCATACGAAGAGCGTATCATAAAACTTGGACTAAATGAAGATAGGGCAGATGTAATTTTACCTGCAGCAAAAATATTTTTAACTGTTATGAAAACAGCAGGTATTGATAAAATAGTTGTACCACAAACTGGTTTAAGTGATGGCTTGATACATGTTCTCTATGAAAAACTATTGATTTCTAAAAAAGGAATTTTTGCCTAATTGAAATAATGTTGATTTATCATTAATCCATAAACAAAGTTTAATAATTTCTGTTGATGAAAATGTTTTGCGAAACCAAGCTCAGAAAATTGGATGATTGTTCATAAATATGTATAAATAATCCTTACTTAGTTTGTGTTAACCTCAATAAAAATCAAATTAATATATATTTGTCTTTTTAAAAAATTAAATAAAATGTCAAAATCTCCAAGAGTAACGTTTTCAAATGCAGCAAGTCCGTTCTTTGATACACTAAAGAAAAAAGTTGATGGTTACTTTGCAAATTCGAATATCAGTCAAACAGGTAATAAGAAACTGTTTTCCAAAGCAGTTATTCTTTTTTCTTCATTGATCATAATTTATACCCTTCTAGTTTTCTTCACCCCGGAAAATACATTTTTGGCATTAGCATTATGTGGTCTATTAGGATTAAACTTTGCTGCCATAGGTTTTAATGTAATGCATGATGGCGCTCATGGAAGCTTTTCTACAAAAACTAAAGTAAATGATATAATGTCATACTCATTAAATGCTATGGGTGCAAGTTCGTTTATGTGGAAAATTAAACACAACTTTAATCATCACACATATACTAATATTGAGGATATGGATGATGATATAGACATTCAGCCATTTATGCGTGTAACAGAAAATCATGACAAATATTGGTTTCATAAATATCAGCATATTTACTTCCCAATCATGTATTCTCTTACTTATATTTTATGGGTATTTTATTTAGATTTCTTAAAATACTTTACTGGTAAAATAGCCGAAATAAAAATTAAAAAAATGAAAACATCAGAGCATATTTGGTTTTGGGCAACCAAAGTTATTTATATTGCTGTTTTCTTAATTATACCCAGTTATGTTCATGGATTCGGTGCTACAATAATAGGTTATGTTACCGCTGCTGTAATTTGCGGATTTACTATTAGTATTATTTTCCAATTGGCGCATGTTGTTGAAGGACCAAAATTTCCATTACCTAACGAGAATAACAAAATACAATCTGAATGGGCGGTTCATCAATTGGAAACTACAGCTAATTTTGCTCCAGAAAACAAATTTATTTCTTGGTTAGTTGGAGGCTTAAATTACCAAGTTGAACATCATTTGTTCCCTAAAATTAGCCACGTGCATTATCCGCAAATCCGCAAATTAGTAAAGGAAACTTGCGCTCAATACAATATAAGTTATCATGAATTCCCAACATTTTGGGGGGCTGTAAAATCACACATATTGTTTTTAAAAACTGCCGGAGTAGCCTAATAAATACAAACAAAAAAATAAAATAGGAATGATTAAAATCGTTCCTATTTTTTTGTAAATCAAAATTTAAAATGAGTAATTTAAAAGACATCTGCACACAAGTGCGTCGTGACATAGTAAGAATGGTTCATGCTGTTAATTCTGGTCATCCGGGCGGCTCATTAGGTTGTACTGAATTTTTGGTTGCGCTATATTTTGATGCAATGAAACATAATCCAAAAAACTTCAACATGGACGGCACCAATGAAGATGTTTTCTTTTTAAGTAACGGACATATTTCTCCTGTATTTTATAGCGTTTTATCTCGTTCTGGTTATTTTAATATTGATGAATTAAAAACATTCAGGAAGTTAAACACACGATTACAAGGACATCCAACAACACACGAACATTTGCCAGGTGTGCGTATGTCAAGTGGTTCATTGGGTCAAGGTTTATCTGTAGGAATTGGAACAGCCTTAGCTAAAAAATTAAATAATGACAATTCACTTGTATACACATTACATGGCGACGGTGAGTTACAAGAAGGTCAAATTTGGGAAGCAATGATGTTTGCAGCTGCAAAAAAGGTGGATAACTTAATTGCAACTGTTGACATGAACGGGCAACAGATTGATGGTTCTACCGAAAAAGTATTGAGTTTAGGTAATCTAACTCAAAAATGGGAAGCATTTGGTTGGCATGTTATTGAACTGTCTGACGGAAACAATATTGACTTGGTAGTTTCTACCCTTAAATTAGCCAAAGCCGAAACAGGTAAAGGAAAACCAGTTTGTATTTTGATGAAAACTGAGATGGGTAACGGAGTTGACTTTATGATGCATAGTCATAAATGGCATGGTGTTGCTCCAAACGATGAGCAACTAGCAAAAGCACTAGAACAAAATATCAGTACTTTACAAGATTATTAAAAATCAAAAAACTTTATTAGAAACTCAAATTTAAAATTGGTTATAATCCAATTTATATAGACTTTTAAGACTTATACTATTGAGAATTTATTTTACCTTGATAGGAACTTGATAGGAAAAAATCTAATCTAATTCCTCCTGTTGGGTATTCACGGTTATAATTCACAAACAAATTAAGACCTACACCAACATCAAAATAAATTTTCCTAATTAATTGAGCTTCCGCGTAAGCGGAAAATGTATTGAATCCTAAATTATCTTTTAATCCCCAAGCCTTACCTACACCCATTACATATGCAACATTAAATACTTTTGTTTCATTACGTATGCAAAATGCAAAGTGTAAATCATTTAAAAAATTCCTAGTATAACTACCCCACAATATTGGCATTTCACTTCGGTTATAACCAAGCTGAAAAAATGTTTTCTTGATATGAAAATTGTAACCAATGCCTACAGGAAAACTCTCTCTCCTTTCAATAGCGCGCGCATAGCCAATACCAAAATTAATATAGTTGTTTACCATTCTATATCTATTTCCATAATAATTGCGCTCTAACGTTTTTTCGTCTCGCTTTTGCGCAGCTGTTTCTTGTGCTTGCATGTTATGTAATACCGAGCAAATAAAAAGAGTAATTGCTATTGATTTTATTTTCATTTATTCAAGTTTTACATCTACTCTATGTCTAACATAATCTGTAAAGAATCGATAGGAATAGTATCTGATTTTAGCTTTAATTCTTGTTTGGCTATACCTACTATATTTACCGATGGAATTAAAGTGATTTTATCGTCTTCAGTAATAATTTCTCGGCGTACAAGGTGAGTTGCAACACGTGAAAAGAAACTTGCTGTATGTTTCTTCAATGCTCCAGCATCATCAAACTGCCAATAAAATCTTTTGGGATTCGGAACAATCATCGCTAAAAAAATACTTTCTGCAATAGTTAATTCAGTACATTTTTTATTGAAATAATATTGCGCTGCTTCGGCCGCTCCAAAAACACCTGGTCCCCATTCAATTACATTCAAATACACTTCATACATTCGGTCTTTTGAAGTAATACGATTATTTTCTATCAACCAAACAATCAATGCCTCTTCCAATTTTCTTGCTACATTTTTTTTTCTCGTTAGGAAAACATTTTTTACTAATTGCATTGATATGGTGCTTCCTCCGCGCTTGAATTTTTTTTCTTTAAAGTTGGTAGCTATTGATTTTCGGAATGCGTTTTCATTGAAACCTTTATGCCAGAAAAAGTCACCGTCTTCGCTTACCAGTACTGCGTTTCTTAAATAGGGCGAAATATTTTGAAGTGCAACAAAATCTGGGTTTGATGGTCCAACAGGAAAGGTTGCTACAGGGGTATTTCCTTCATACGCTGTGTATAAAAACTCATCATTCATCTTCGCCAAATTTACCTGACCATAATTCGTTATTTTCAAATTATGCGGAATAATTGAAGATGTAAATTGCAATGAATCTGGCAATTGTGTATCAATATAAAAGTGAAGATTATAGGCAAGTTCGCCTTTAGCCTTAATACCTTCTAAACTCGAAAATAAACCTTTAGGCAACGAACTAAAAAAATTATTAGCATCACTACTTGGCATTTTTATATCAAGGGCAAAAGTTTTGTTTGGACGTATTTTGTAAGATAAATATGGGTAAACAACAATATCATTGAGCTGGCATGTTGTACTACTATCCAAACCCAAATCATCTTCACCAAAAAATAATTTATATTTCAATGCCGCTGTCTTAATAACAACATCGGTTGGTGCAATGCGCCAATGATTTGCAACTACATTATTAATTGATGCTTTACCCGAAACATAAAATTTGCCATCTTCAAAATCACTTTCATCAATACTAGCGGTTAGCGTATCAAAGCCACATTTCATATTAAATTTACTCATTAAAAATGGTAAAGATGCTTTGTAATTACTTGCATGAAAAAGTTTTAGCTTTAACTTTCTTTCAGATTTATTAATGGTTGCACTTATAGTCCAATCTACAACAGAATTCGATTCTGTGATTAAAGCGTTTGAGTGCAATAGACCATCTTTTAAAACTATGATAGGTATTTGCCAACTAACTTTTGCACTATCAATATTTGCAAAAACTTGAGTCTTTTTTATTGAAATACTGTTCGGTATATTATCAAAAATATTATCCAATAAATGGTCTGCAGTTTCTGCAATATTTATATTATTACTAGAAACTTCGGAACTATCAGTTTTTCTATTTTTCCGAATTAAGAAAGCATAATTATTTATAGAATCTTGTTTATAAACATTTATCTTTACATTATCAACTTGTATTTCATCAATACGCAGGTGTCCTAAGAATAAAGGCAATAATCGTACGTGGAGATAAATATTTTGTGCTTGAAGCAAAGTGTCTTTTCCAATTGGTGCAACAATTAAATTAGATGCTTTTATTCCACTTATACCAACAAAGCTTATTTCACCAAAAGAAATATCTACCTTTTTATTGATTCGATAACCTTCAGTTTTACTATTTACAATTTTGTGAAGTATAAAACTACGACTAATAAAAAATATTACGATGAATGTGACAGGAACAAGTACAAATATTTTTAGCCAAGTTTTAAAGCTTATGCTATTAATGAATTTCAATAATGCTTTCACGTTGCCAAAATAGATATTTTTTTACATGGATTAAGATTTGATTCAATGGATAAGTGAATCAAATAAAAAACGCCCCAATTTTATTTTAGGGCGTTTAGCTTTTAGTTGAACAATCTATGTTCCGTTTTAAATAATTCTTCTTTTGGGAGAGATTTAAAATATTCATAGGTAATTTTTAAACCTTCGGCCCTGTCTACTTTTGGCTCCCAACTTAAAATTTCTCTCGCCTTGGTTATGTCGGGTTTGCGTTGCTTAGGGTCATCGGTTGGTAATGGCAGCGAAATAAGTTTTTGTTTGGTACCAGTAAGTTTTATAATTTCTTCTCCAAATTCTTTAATGGTAATTTCGCTTGGATTCCCAATATTTACAGGATTTGCATAATCGCTTAACAGCAAACGATAAATCCCCTCTACCAAATCAGAAACATAACAAAAAGCACGTGTCTGCGAACCATCACCAAACATTGTTAAATCCTCTCCACGCAGCGCCTGACCTATAAATGCTGGCAACACACGACCATCATTCAATCGCATACGAGGACCATAAGTATTGAATATACGAACAATGCGTGTTTCTAGTCCATGATATGTATGATATGCCATTGTTATGGCTTCTTGAAAACGTTTTGCTTCGTCATAAACTCCTCGTGGACCAATTGGGTTTACATTACCCCAGTATTCTTCAGTTTGTGGATGCACCAAAGGATCGCCATATACTTCGCTTGTTGAAGCAATAAGCATGCGCGCACCTTTAGCTTTTGCTAACCCCAGTAAATTGTGCGTTCCTAATGAACCTACTTTTAAAGTTTGAATGGGAATTTTTAAATAATCAATTGGACTTGCAGGTGAAGCAAAATGTAATATGTACTTTAATTCTCCAGCTATGTGTACATATTTAGATACATCGTGATGGTGAAACTCAAAGTTTTTCAAAGGCATCAAATGTTCAATATTTCGCATATCGCCAGTAATAAGATTATCCATTCCTATCACATAATATCCTTCCTTGATAAATCTGTCGCACAAATGCGAACCTAAAAAACCTGCTGCACCAGTAATTAAAACACGTTCCATAATATATTTTTTTATTGGCTGCAAACATATAAAAACTATGATTACAGAAATCAGATTTAAAACTATTGGATTAGAAATTATTTATTGCCTTTTCTTTGACTTTGTTGACTTTAAGGATTTAGAATACTCCAAAATATTATCAAAAGTTTGCTTTTTTACATAAATCTCAACTTTTCTTTCGGGTTTAATATTTTGAATGTTTTCTTTTTGATTGTTTGAGTAACTTTTTACCATGCATTTATATTTTGAAATTAATAACGCAAAATTCTTAAACTTATTGTGTTAATAGTAAAATATATTTTCCATTCACTAATATTCCTTCAATAGAATTTCAATATCCTCAATTAAGTTGAGCATTTCTTTATGATTTGTTCCATCATAGTAACCACGTATGTGCTTGTATTTATCTACCAAAGCAAAGTTTTGGGTATGAATAAAATCGTTTGGTCCTCCGTCGCCGTCATCAGTATTTAAGTAATAACCTTCGCGTGCCAATTTGTACAATTCCTTTTTGTCGCCAGTAACTAAAAACCATTTTTGGGGATTTGCATGATGTGCTTTTGCATAATCAGCTAATACAGGCACTGAATCATTTTCGGGGTTAACAGTGTAAGAAATAAACTTTACTTGTGTGTTATCTTTAAAATGCTCTGCTAACAACTCCATTTCATTACTCATAATAGGACAAATACTTTGGCAAGTGCAGAAAAAATAATCTGCAATATATACGCCACCGTCAAGATTTTTCTGAGTAATTATTTTTCCTTCTTGATTTACAAAACTAAAATCAGGAACATAATGATATAATGTATCTTTCTTGTTGCTTGCCAGCTCCTTGTTACCAAAGTAAGGTAAGATTTTAGTGGCCTTATTTGATTTATAATTAAGTAAGCCACGCAATAGAAAAACTGATGCAAGTGCTATTAAGACAACTGATGTTACTATTTTTTTTATGTTCATTGGTGAAATAAAATTCGCTTTGAAATTATTGAATTATTTACAATCGCAAGCCTTAATAATATTACTCTCAAGATTACTAAAAACAATTAGAGTATCAAAAAACTGAAAAGAGACTTGTTTTAATGAAGCGTCCTTTTTGTCATTATTAATAATGTAAGTTTTGCAAGGTTTGCCATGTACATCACTTGCACCAAAATCAACATCAGCAGTTTCTAATAAGTCCCTTATATCGTTTGGGGTTATGCCTAAACAAGTCATTTTACATTTTACCAATGGCGACATTTGAGGTTTGCCAGTTTGTATTTTGGTAATGATTACTTCCTCAGGTCCGAGATAAATATTTCTATCTTTCAACACAAAAAAGTACATGATAATTGAACCTAGTATGGCTCCGAAAACAAACAACTTTATACGCTTAGACATTTTCATAACAAAATTATTTTGAACTTTAAATTTTAAATTGAGTTTGATGTTATTAGCCTTCCCTTCAGAATTGTACATCATTGTAGCTAAATGATAATTGATGTTTGTTACTCAACCATCAACACCAAACCTTTTAAATATTCCCCTTCGGGATGAAAAATACTTGGTGCATGGTCGGCAGGTTGACATAGGTGATGTAGCACTCTCACCTTACGTCCTGCTTGTATTGCAGCACTCATAATAGTACTATTAAATAAATGCCTATCTACCGCCTGGGAGCATGAGAATGTAAATAAAATTCCACCACTTTTTATTTTGCGCATAGTTTCGGCATTTAGCCTTTTATAACCTTGCACTGCATTGTGTTTTACATTTTGATGTTTTGCAAATGCAGGTGGGTCAAGTATGATAACGTCATAATCCTCTTTTGTTTTATCTAAAAAATCAAATGTATCAACTGCAAAAGATTCATAAACGCAACCATCTTTGTGATTTAGTTTCATATTTTCATCAGTGAGTTCAATTGCTTTTTTTGAAGAATCAACAGAGTGAACAAGTGTTGCTCCATTGTTCATAGCATATACCGAGAAACCACCACTGTAGCAAAACGTATTCAATATCTTTTTGCCTTTACTATAATGTGTAAGTAATTCGCGGTTGTCACGCTGATCAATAAAGAAACCGGTTTTTTGGCCTGTTACCCAATTGATGTTGAACTTATGTCCGTTTTCTGTAACCTCCACCTTTGAACCTTCGCCAAACAAATAACCATTTTCGGCATTGAATGTTTTAGGCAATGTCTCTGCACTTTTATCATAAATACCTTTCAATTCAACACCATATAATTCTTTAATGGCATCAGTAATGGCATGACGCATATTATACATACCTATTGAATGCGCTTGAAAAACTGCATAGCCATTATAATAATCAATTATTAATCCGGGCAAACCGTCGCCTTCGGCATGTATTAACCTATATACATTTGTACCAGAACTATCAGCCAATCCACAAATAATACGTCGCTTAAAGGCATCTGTAATTTTTGTTTTCCAAAACTGTTCGTCAATAGCAACATCGTCAAAACTCAGAATACGAACGGCAATTGAGCCGCCGCTGTAATGACCAATACCTAAAAATTCATCTTTATTGTCAAATACCCTAATAATATCACCTTCATTAGGAATTATTTCACGACCGTTTTCATCTTTTATTTTTTTGATAGCACCCGAAAAAATCCAAGGGTGAAAACGGCGTAAACTCTGGTCTTTGCCTGATGATAAAATTAGTTTTGCAATCACAATATTTATTTTCGCAAACGTAACTAAATTTTGAACTAATTGATAGTTGGCAACAAGGAATTAACTAAAGTTCCAATTTCATTTACAACAATTCAATTACATGGTATTATTGCTACTTTAATAATTACACTATAAAATCCTAAAAAAAATATAGGTTTGTGAACAATCATAAAATTAAATAAACATGAATAATTTATTGAAAGGAAAAAGAGGAATTATTTCTGGCGCCTTAGACCACAATTCAATTGCTTGGAAAGTAGCTGAAAAGGCTTGCGAACAAGGTGCTAAATTCACTTTAACAAACGCGCCAATTGCCATGCGAATGGGTGAAATAAAGGCATTAGCTGAAAAATGTGGCGCTGAAATAATTCCTGCTGATGCAACAAGTGTTGTTGAGTTGGAAAATTTATTTACTAAAAGTCAGGAAGTTTTAGACGGAAAGATTGATTTTGTTTTACATAGTATAGGTATGAGTCCTAACATTCGTAAAAACATACCTTATACCGAATTAAATTATGATTTTTATATGAAGAGTATTGATGTTTCATCATTCTCATTGCATAAAATGCTTAGCGTTGCTTATAAAATGGATGCAATTGCTGATTGGGGCTCGGTTGTAGCATTATCATACATAGCTGCTCAACGAACATATCCATTTTACACTGATATGGCTGATGCAAAGGCCACCCTCGAGTCAATTGCAAGAAGTTTTGGATACCACTACGGAAAGAAAAATAAAGTACGCGTAAATACAATATCTCAATCGCCAACAAAAACAACTGCAGGTGGAGGTATCAAAGGCTTCGGCTCGTTTTATGATTTTTCCGAATCAATGGCACCACTTGGTAATGCTAGTGCTGAAGCATGCGCAGATTATTGTGTAGCAATGTTCTCAGACTTTACTAAAATGGTTACCATGCAGAATCTTTATCATGATGGCGGATATTCAAACACTGGTATTAGTGATGAGTTGATGGATAAAATGATTGGTTAGGGTAAACTAACCATATAACCCTAATAAACATAGAGGGATTTTGTAATTTATAATTTAATTCGTGCCTAAAGTTCTCCGCATAATAAACCGCTTTAATCTTGGCGGCCCCACATATAATGTTGCTTATTTATCTAAGTATTTAAGTAGTGACTACCATACACTTTTGGTGGGTGGGCAAAAAGACGAAAGCGAAGACAGTTCAGAGTTTATTCTCGATAAATTGGATTTGAAACCAGTTATTGTGGAAGAAATGATGCGCGAAATAAACATTAAGAATGATAGAGAAGCATATCGAAAAATAAAAAAAATTATTACAGAATACAAACCCGATATTGTTCACACGCATGCAGCAAAAGCTGGGACTTTAGGACGATTGGCTGCTTATAATTGCAATGTACCCGTAATTATTCATACATTTCACGGACACGTTTTTCATTCTTATTTCGGTAAACTGAAAACCATATTTTATAAATCTATTGAACGATATTTGGCAAGCAAGAGCACAGTGATTATTGCAATAAGCGAAAAGCAAAAAGAAGAGCTTACTATTGAACATAGAATTTGCAAAC
>Ga0114959_10002487_pt1 | contig 15061 bp, 14 predicted proteins | sample C_130625_EF_Meta_FD_87317 | JGI IMG/M metagenome (GOLD analysis project Ga0114959, IMG submission 87317) | Freshwater microbial communities from Lake Croche, Canada to study carbon cycling - C_130625_EF_MetaG | ecosystem: Environmental > Aquatic > Freshwater > Lake | place: Lake Croche, Canada...
CGAGTCGTACGTGTCTCGCACCGGCTGCGGGGCGAGCGAGTGCGCGCGGGTGATGCTCTGCTGTGCGACGTTCGAGCGGGTTACGCCTTCGAGCGAGTACCAAAGTCTGAGGTTGAGGAACTTGTCCTCGAGGAGGTTCCCGACATCCGATACGAAGACATTGGCGGATTAGGCGACCAGATCGATGCCATTCGCGACGCGGTGGAACTCCCCTTCATGCATCCGGAGCTGTTTGCCGAGCACGATCTCAAGCCCCCGAAGGGGATCCTGCTTTATGGACCGCCCGGGTGTGGCAAAACCCTTATTGCAAAGGCGGTTGCCAATTCACTCGCCAAGAAGGTAGCCGAAAGGACCGGACGCGAGGAGGGCCGCAGCTTCTTCCTCAACATCAAGGGTCCTGAGCTGCTGAACAAGTATGTCGGCGAGACCGAACGCCATATCCGTCTGGTATTCCAACGGGCACGCGAGAAGGCCTCCGAGGGGATGCCTGTCATCGTGTTCTTCGATGAGATGGACTCACTGTTCCGCACGCGCGGGACGGGGGTGTCAAGCGACGTGGAGAACACCATCGTGCCTCAACTGCTCAGCGAGATCGATGGGGTAGAAACACTTGAAAATGTGATCGTGATTGGTGCTTCCAATCGCGAGGACATGATCGATCCCGCGATCCTGCGCCCAGGTCGGCTTGATGTGAAGATCAAGATCGAACGCCCTGATGCTGAAGCAGCACGTGAAATCTTCACCAAATACCTCGTACCCACCCTGCCGATTCATGAGGTAGACCTCGCCGAGCATGGCAACGATCCGGTCGCCACGTGCCAGCAGATGATCATGCGCGCGGTCGAGCTGATGTACGACGACACAGATGACAACCGATTCCTTGAAGTAACCTACGCCAATGGCGACAAGGAGGTTCTGTATTTCAAGGACTTCAACTCTGGGGCCATGATCGAGAACATTGTTGCTCGTGCGAAGAAGAGCGCAATCAAGGCCTTTCTCGACTTCGGCGAGCGTGGAATACGCGTCCAACACCTGCTCGACGCATGCCTCGATGAGTTCCGCGAGAACGAAGATCTACCGAACACCACTAATCCGGACGATTGGGCCCGGATCTCTGGCAAGAAGGGCGAACGCATCGTCTTCATCCGGACCCTCATCCAAGGTAAGAAGGGTTCCGAAGCCGGTCGATCCATAGAGACCGTCTCCAACACCGGTCAATACCTCTAGGCCATGTCCGTAACCCGAGTAATGGGTATTGAGACCGAATACGGCATCACCACGCCGGGTAGACCCACGTTGAACGCCATGTCTGCCAGCTCGGAAATCGTCACCGCATACGGCCGTCATGGGATGCCGCCAGGCCGCCGCATGGCCTCGTGGGATTACGAACGTGAGGACCCGCTGCGAGATGCCCGCGGGTATGACATGTCGGTGGCAGAGGCCGATCCGTCGCAGCTGACCAATGAAGATCTCGGCCTGGCCAACGTAATCCTGACCAACGGTGGACGTCTATACGTCGACCACGCTCATCCCGAGTACTCATCTCCAGAAGTGTCCAACCCTCGCGATGCTGTGCTGTGGGATCGCAGCGGAGTCGAGGTCATGAGGCGTGCCATGCACTGGGTGTCGTCCGTGCCCGGTGGCCATCCGATAGTCCTCTACAAGAACAACACGGATAACAAGGGCGTGTCGTACGGCTGCCACGAGAACTATCTGGTTCGCCGGAGCACTCCCTTCTCCGAACTCGTCCGTCATTTGATTCCACTGTTCATCACACGACAGGTCTTTGCTGGAGCCGGGCGAGTGGGCATCGGCCAAGACGGAAGGGTCCCCGGCTTTCAACTCTCTCAGCGGGCCGATTTTTTTGAAGTGGAGGTTGGGCTGGAGACCACGCTCAAGCGACCGATCATCAACACCCGCGATGAACCGCACGCAGATCCCGAGAAGTGGCGTCGGTTGCACGTGATCGTGGGTGATGCCAATTTGGCAGATACGGCCACCTACTTGCGCACGGGTGCAACAGCGATTGTTCTCAGCATGATTGAGGATGGGTGGCTCGACGACTGTGACTTCCTGCCCTTGCATCCTGTCCCCGAAATGCACGCGGTATCCCACGACCCGACGCTGACCCACCGCATCTCGCTGTCGCGTGCGCGTAAGTGGACAGCCCTCGATATCCAGCAAGCATTTCTTGACCAGGCCCACAAATATTGTCAAAGCCGATCTGAGGACCCTGCTCCACAGTTAACCCAAGACGTGCTGCTCAACTGGCAAAGGGTCATTGACACGCTTCGGGTGAATCCGATGTCCTTGGCACGCGAGCTGGATTGGGTGGCCAAGTACCGACTCATGCTCGGCTACATGGAGCGCGACCAGCTGGACTGGACGGCCCCCACTCTGGCTGCGATAGACCTGCAGTACTCCGACATTCGGACCGACAAAGGCCTGGCTTTGCGACTGGAGGCCTCGGGCAACCTGACGCGGCTCACCCAAGAATCAGACGTCCTCACAGGGGTCCACGAACCACCTACCGACACGCGGGCGTATTTCCGAGGGGAATGCATCAGGCGTTACCCCGAATCTGTATCAGCCGCCTCGTGGGACTCGCTGGTGCTCGACGTGCCGTCGCGAGAAGCACTCATACGGGTCCCCACGATGGACCCCCACCGGGGCACGCAGGAACACGTGGGAGCGCTCTTGAACGCGTGCCCAGACGTCGACAGCCTGGTGCAGGCACTGGAGAGAGCGCACTGACGTCAGCCGCACCGGTTAACCTGCTCCCATGTCCCAGCGAGAGCCAGTTCAGTCACGTCGTCCAGCCAGGGAAGAGCCTGCGGAGCAGACCAGCGCACCCTCGACGTCGGCCGCGGATACCGACGTCGACGCGATCCTCGATGAGATCGACAGTGTCCTCGAGGCTAACGCCGAGGATTTCGTCAAGTCGTTTGTTCAAAAGGGCGGCCAGTGAATCATTCGCTGCCCCCTTCGTACCGCGCTGTCGGTTCGGCATCATTCGTAGACTTTCTGGGCGCCTCCCATCCAGACCGCCTACCCACACTTCGGGAGACCGTGCCAGTTCCTCATGGCACCACGATCGTCGCGGTGCGTACGACCGATGGTGTCGTCATGGCGGGCGATCGGCGAGCCACGATGGGCAACATCATCGCTCAACACGACATTGAAAAGGTGTTTGCAGCCGACGATGCCACGTTGATTGGTATTGCGGGCACGGCGGGTCTGGCGCTTGAGCTCGTGCGCCTCTATCAGGTCGAGCTCGAGCACTACGAAAAGCTTGAAGGCGTGCCACTGTCACTCGACGGCAAGGCCAATCGACTCGCCTCAATGTTGCGTGGGAGTCTCGGATTGGCTCTCCAAGGTCTGGCCGTGGTTCCTCTGCTCGCTGGATTCGACCCGCAGTCACACGCTGGCCGGATTTTTTCTTATGACGTCACCGGTGGCCGCTACGAGGAACGAGATTTCTTTGCGGTGGGTTCGGGTTCGTCGTTCGCCCGAGGATCACTCAAGAAGCTATATCGCCGTGACGCTGATGCACAGACGGCCATTTCAACCGTGCTCGAGGCGTTGTATGACGCGGCCGACGATGACAGTGCCACAGGTGGGCCCGACACCTCGCGGGGCATCTATCCGGTCGTCGGAATCGTCACCGCCGATGGCTCGCGAATCCTGCGAGATGAGGATGTCGAGCCTCTCGTTCAGGCGATGCTGGTGTCCCGTTCGGACAGCGGCAGGGGAGGCTTCGCATGAGCGTGCCCTTCTATGTCTCGCCCGAACAGGTCATGCGCGACAAGGCCGATTTCGCGCGCAAGGGGATCGCACGGGGCAGGAGTGTCGTCGTTCTTCAATACAACGATGGAATTGCATTTGTAGCTGAGAATCCATCGCGGGCGCTGCACAAGGTGAGTGAGCTCTACGATCGGATCGGGTTCGCTGCCGTTGGCAAGTACAACGAATTTGAGTCCCTGCGCGTGGCCGGGGTACGACTCGCCGATATGCGTGGTTATTCCTACGACCGTTCCGACGTCACTGGGCGCAGTCTGGCCAACGCCTACGCTCAAACGTTGGGCTCCATCTTCACCGAGACAGCCAAGCCGTTCGAGGTAGAGATCGTTGTAGCGGAGGTTGGTGCCACGTCGGCTGAGGACCAGATCTATCGACTTCTCTTCGACGGTAGTGTGGGCGATGAGCAAGGTTTCGTGGCGATGGGTGGTTCGGCCGATGCCATTGCTGCGTCTCTTGCAGTTCATTGGCGTAACTCCTGGACACTTCAGGAGGCCGTTCGGGGCGCAGTCGAACTGCTGGCCGAGCACGGCGATGACGAACCCCGTCACCTCGATGCTTCCCATCTTGAGGTGGCCGTCCTGGATCGCACCCGGCCGAGGCGTGCGTTCCAGCGTCTAACCTTCGACGCATTAGCCGCGCTTCTGGAGTCCTGAGCGCACTCACACGTACAGTTCAGGGGTGGAACGTCGCATCTTCGGACTTGAGACCGAGTACGGGGTCACCTGCACGTTCAATGGGCAGCGACGGCTCAGTCCCGACGAAGTGGCCCGGTACCTCTTTCGACGAGTCGTGTCGTGGGGCCGGAGCAGCAATGTATTCCTCACCAACGGCTCTCGGCTTTACCTGGACGTGGGGAGTCATCCCGAATACGCGACCGCTGAATGTGATGACCTCATCGACCTCATCTCGCACGATCGTGCAGGGGAACGAATCCTCGAGGGGTTAGTGGTCGACGCGCAACAGCGACTCCACGACGAAGGCGTGTTTGGTGACGTATACCTGTTCAAGAACAACACAGATTCCGCTGGAAATTCCTACGGCTGCCATGAGAATTTCCTGATCGAACGCAGCGGTGATTTCACTACGCTTGCCGATCAATTCATTCCCTTCCTGATTTCGCGCCAACTCATCGCGGGAGCGGGCAAGGTGTTGTCCACTCCGAAAGGCGCCATCTACTGCCTCAGCCAACGGGCTGATCACATGTGGGAGGGGGTGTCGTCGGCCACCACTCGCTCTCGGCCCATCATCAACACCCGCGACGAGCCACACGCGGACGCCGACCTCTATCGACGACTCCACGTCATCGTGGGTGACAGCAACATGAGCGAGCCAACCACCCTTCTCAAAGTTGGTAGTGCTCACCTGGTCCTGCGGATGATCGAAGCCGGGGTAACCATGCGCGACATGTCGCTCGACAACCCGATTCGCGCCATACGCGAGATCAGTCATGACATCACGGGCAAGAAGCCGGTCAAATTGAGCACTGGACGTGAGTTGTCAGCCTTGGCTATTCAGTCGGAGTATTTCGACAAGGTCTCGGACTTCGCCCATCACGAGGGTCTGATCGACGAACCTCTTGTACGACGCATTCTTGATCTATGGGAACGCACATTGAAAGCGGTTGATGCACAGGACCCAAGTTCAATTGATCGCGAGATTGATTGGGCGATCAAACAACGACTCCTTGATCGCTACATGGCCAAGCATGATCTGACTCTTGACTCTCCCAGGATTGCCCACCTGGATCTGGCGTACCACGACATCAATCGAGTGCGGAGTCCCTTCTACCTGATGGAAAAGCAGGGTTTGGTCGAGCGCGTGACCACCGATCTTCACGTTTTCGAAGCGAAATCCATCCCGCCGCAGACAACAAGGGCGAAATTGCGGGGTGATTTTGTTCGCAGAGCGCAGGAGCGGCGACGAGATTTCACGGTGGACTGGGTACATCTCAAGCTCAACGACCAAGCGCAACGCACCGTCTTGTGCAAAGACCCGTTCGCGTCAGTTGATGAGCGAGTTGATCGACTGATTGCCAGCATGTGATTTACGGTGTCCGGGTGAGAATCTTTACGTCATGTGTCACTGCTGCCGCGGCCCCCATACTCTTGGCGGGTTGTGCGAGCACGTCACTTCCAAACTCAAGCACATCGTCGGTTGCGCCCAGTGCTGTGTCAGTGTCGCCACCTGCCCAACCTTCCGACGCCGCAGAGCCAGCGAGCCCGAGTGCCTCGGCTTCTGAATACCAGCCCGCCGATGTCAATGCTGGCGCTCCGTACGTAGGCATCGACTGCCTCAATGGGCATGTGACACCGGGCAAGATTGCCCCGCCTGGGCCGAATCTCGGGGGAGTGTGGGCTCAACTGCGTACTGATAGCGCCCCTGGAATCGTGGTGCGCGAAGGGGCCCCACAAGTCTCGGAGGTGCAGACTCTTGACCTCGTCGACGGGACAGGGCAAGTCGTCAAGGGCACTGACACGGTGGTGTTGGATTACTGCGGTGTTGGTCTCGAAACCCGGACCGCCTTCGATTCCAGTTGGGTTCACGGCGGAGCATTCCCCGTGCCCCTTCAAAAAGTCATTCCTGGGTGGCGCGACGCCATCAGCGGCATGAAGATCGGGGGAACCCGTGTCATGTTGGTCCCAGCCGCCCTCGGGTTCGGGGACAAGCCGCCCAAAGGATCAGGGATCACTCCAGGGGAGACCATTGCATTCGTAGTCACCGTCCGGTCGGTCAGCCCGTGAGAGCTCACCACTGGGGCCTCGCTAGGCTGACACGGTGAAGAAAATACTCGCCGTCGCTTGCCTAGCTTTTCTCGTCTCCGCCTGCGGAACTCAGACCGATGCTCGAGTGCCGGCTGACTCCGCTAGTGCCGTGGGTACCCCTTCCGAGGCTCCTGCGGTTTCCGACAGTGCAGCGCCCTCCGAAGCGGCGCCCTCCTTCCCGACCGGGGCATTCGTGTCTGTCGACTGCGCAACGGGCCAGCAAAGTGGGTTGGATGCGGCCCCGGCAGGCACCGTCGTCGACGGGGTTACAGCGACACTCAATGACACAGGGGTCCCGACCATCGTCGTTCCAACACAAGCGACCCCAGCTCAGACTCTGGGATCCGCGGAGGTCGTCGCGGGCAACGGTCCAGCAGCCACGGCGGCCGATGTGCTCACGGTCGACTATTGCGGAGTTGGATTGGGTAGCAAGGCACTCTTTGACTCAAGCTGGCAGAACGGCTCACCGGCAACGTTCCCGCTCAATGGCGTGATCGCCGGTTGGCAGCAGGGCGTGCCAGGGATGAAGGTTGGTGGAACTCGTCTTCTGGTGATTCCAGGTGCACTCGCCTACGGTCCCAACCCACCGCCAGGTTCGGGCATCAGTAGCGATGAGACCTTGATTTTCGTCGTCACCCTTCGCGGGATCAGCAAGTAGTCCGACACACTGGGAGAGTTATGAGCCAGAAGCCAGAGATTGAATTCATCGAAGGTCCAGCACCCGACGAGTTGGTGATTACTGATCTCATCGCGGGGGATGGCGCAGAGGCGACACCGGGCGCTCAGGTGGAAGTCCACTATGTGGGTGTCGACTTTGAAACATTGGAGCAGTTCGACGCATCCTGGGACCGCGGCTCGCCCATCACGTTCCCGTTGGCAGGACTTATCGCAGGCTGGCAAGAAGGTATCCCCGGTATGAGGGTCGGCGGCCGTCGACAGCTGGTTATTCCGCCCCGGCTGGCTTACGGGGAATCAGGCGGGCACCGCTTGTCTGGTCGTACCTTGGTGTTTGTGATCGATCTCCTCGACGTCGGATAGACGATGGAGCGGGTCAACCGCACTGAGCGTCTGCTCAACCTCGTCATTGCTCTCATGGCGACGCAGCAGCCCATGCCGCGTGCCCAAATTCGACAGCAGATTCCAGGATATGACGGCAACGATGTGGCCTTTGAGCGCAAATTCGAACGCGACAAGGATGAATTGCGCTCCATGGGTATTCCCCTGCACACGTTTGTGGACCCCGGTGGTGAAGTACTGGGATACAGAATTCTTTCGTCTGAGTATGCGCTTCCCGACCTTGAACTTACGCATGCCGAGCGCGCGGCGATGAGTCTGGCCGCCCATGCGTGGCGCGATGCGGTTGCGGGTCCGCTTGCGGGTCATGCGCTCCTCAAACTCGACAGTGCCATGGATCCATCCATGATCCCCGATACCTTGCCAGCTCACTTGACCGCCCGCGAGGCAGCCCTGTTGCCGCTCATGACAGCACTGAGATCTCAGCGTGACGTGACTTTTTCCTATAAACGAGCCGATGAGGACACTCCTACAACGCGCACTGTGTCCCCGTGGGGACTACGAGTAGCCCAAGGCGCGTGGTACCTGGTCGGCTTCGACCAGGGTCGTCAAGGCATGCGCACTTTCAGACTTAGCCGGATACGCGAATCCGTCGAACTCGTTGGAACTGGTCGCACTGTGGATCCTCCCGAAGGCTTTGTCCTCGGCGTCGACACTCCGGCCGACCCCGTGACACCCGCGACACTTGCCATTGTTGACGGGCATGCCACCTCCCTGCGACGAAGGTCCACTTCATCTGTTGAGACTGATGTTTATGACATCTCCTCCACTGACCTCAACCGACTTACCATTGATGTGTGCGCAGCGTCGCCTGGGGTTATCGCCCTTGCTCCGCCTGAGTTGGTGACTCAGGTATGTCGCGCACTGGATGAGATCATTGCTGCTCATACGGATGATCGATGAGTGCAACAGCCGGGCAGCGCCTGTCGCGAATGCTGGCTCTCGTGCCGTGGCTGGTGGCCCATCCAGGAGTCACCATCACGGAGACCGCTCGGCACTTTGGCATCACTGAGAAGGAGCTAGAGGATGATCTCTGGCTCGTGATTCTGTGTGGCGTACCGGGTTATATGCCCGACCAGTTGGTTGACATCGATTTCTGGGACGATGGTCGTATCTCCGTGATTGAGCCGCTCACCCTGACCAGACCTATGCGCTTGAGCCATGACGAGGCACTCACTCTGCTCATTGCGCTTCGTGTGATGGCCCAGATTCCAGGGCTTGACGACCACGAGTCGGTGTTGAGTTGCATCGCCAAGCTTGAGCGCACTATCGACTCTCACACACAAACTGACATTGTTGATGTCTCGTCGACGGTAAGCCCGCAGGTGAGCGCCCTGCTAAATTCGAACCAGAAATCAGCCCTGGCAATCACCTACACTTCCGGAAGCGACGACCGAGAATCCCAGCGAATTATTCAGCCTCGTCGGACATTCAGCGTCGACGGCATCGTGTACGTGGATGCCTACTGCTACTCGGCCGAGGCGTTCCGTACCTTCCGACTGGACCGCATTACCGACGCCAATGAAGTGGATACTCCCCATGAGGTTCCGGAGTTCGAGCAGACAGGCAGCGACCAGACATCAGCGTCCTGGGATGTCATCTTGGACCTCGCTCCGTCCGCTCGTTGGATAGTCGACGTCCACGGCGCTGATGTGCTGTCCACTGAGCCCTACCGCGTGCGGCTGACGGCATTCTCCCAAGCGTGGGCCGCACGACTGGTCATGTCCCTTCAGGGCGCAGCTACCGTGGTCGAGCCGGCTTCCTTACGCGCGGCTGTGCTGGAGTCGGCGCGCGAGGCACGCTTGGCCTACCCATAGGCGTAGGCTGACGCTACCGTTCTTTTTGGAGGCACCATGTTTAACGGGATCAGGCTCCCCGAGTTGCTCATCATTGGAGCAATTATTCTGCTCCTGTTCGGTGCAAAAAGACTTCCCGACGCCGCGCGCGGCCTCGGCCGCTCTATGCGAATATTCAAGGCGGAAACCAAGGGGCTCATCGACGACCCGACAGCCACCTCCACCCCCGCGACCGGTGACACACATGTCGCGCCGCCCGTCCAGCCGCCGGCCACGCCGGAAGGCGACCGCACGCAGGCATAAGGATGGCGCTCAAGGAGCGGTCGCACGATGCGGCAATGCCGCTCGCGGACCACTTGAGAGAACTTCGTAATCGGCTGGTCAAGTCAGCGATCGCCATCGCAGTCGGCATGACCGTGGGTTGGTACTTCTACCCACAGATTTTCACCTGGCTCAGTGCCCCCTTCACCGGGGTCATTGACCAGGCAAGGGCGCAGGGCCACGTCGTGACCTTGGCGTTGACCGGGGTCGCGGATCCCTTCGTCCTCCAGCTGCAAATTGCGGCTGTCACGGGATTGGTGATAGCGGCTCCGGTGTGGCTGTACCAGCTGTGGCGATTCGTCACCCCGGGTCTTCATAATCATGAAAGGCGATGGGCTGTGGGTTTCGCCCTCGTCGCAACCCCACTATTTCTCGCGGGTGCCTTTCTGGCCTACAACGTACTGCCGTTCGCCCTGCAACTGCTCTTCGGATTCACGCCGGACAATGTCGAGAACATCGTCTCGGTCGATAAATACCTGTCCTTCTTCCTTCGCACAATCCTGGTTTTTGGCGCTGGCTTCCTCGTGCCACTACTCCTTGTGCTCCTGAACTTTGCCGGAGTGCTGTCTGGCCGAGTGCTCTTGGGGTGGTGGCGCTGGATCTTCATCATTGTCGCCATTTTCGCGGCGGTTGCAACTCCCACCGGTGATCCCATCAACATGACTCTTCTGGGTGGCCCCATCCTGGTTCTTGTTTTCGTAGCGATCGGAGTCTGCTTACTCAACGATAGGCGTCGGTCTCGACGTAAATCCCGTGCCGGGACCGACTTCGCCGGGTTGAGCGATGATGAGGCGTCCCCACTCGATCTGACATGAACGTAACCTTGATTGCCAATACTTCGGCAGGCAGTGGTCGTGCTCAACGCAGCATGATTCGCGCAGCCTCGATGCTTGCAGATGCGGGTATCGAGCCTCATCTGCATGCCCCGCTGGATCGGAATGGCACGGTGGCAACGACGCGCGCGGCGGTAGACAAGGGCCACGACGCGGTGATCGCCATAGGTGGCGACGGAACCGTGCACGATGTAATGCAAAATCTCGTCGGAACACCCGTCGCTCTTGGTGTGATACCGACGGGGTCGGGGGACGATGTCGCTGGCGGCCTCGGGCTCACCACGGGTTCACCATCAGAGTGCACCCGCCCCATAATTGCCGACCTTTATGAGGGCACCCGGCGCAAAGTCAATGTTGGCGTCGCAACGACAGGCGACGGCGCCAGCAAATATTTCGGCAGTGTCCTCTGCACCGGATTCGATGCTCGAGTGAATTCCCGAGCCAACACCATGCCGCGGCTGTGGGGGCAGCGCTACACCCTGGCGATGATTCGTGAACTCATGACATTCCGCCCATTGATCTACCACGTATCGCTTGGGGGACGCCCACGTGAGTTGTCAGCCATGATCGTGTCAGTGGGCAACGGGCCGAGGTACGGGGGAGGAATGCACATCTGTCCTAATGCAGATCCGACTGACGACCTGCTTGATCTTGTCATTTTGTCCCGGGTCTCACGCGCGCGGCTGCTCTGGTCCTTTCGCCTCGTCTTCTCGGGAGCCCATGTGCGCCTGCCCTTCGTGCAGGTGTCCCAGGTAGACAGTCTCGTCATCGACAGTGTCGGCCAGACCGCTTTCGCGGACGGTGAGCGGCTCGGCCCACTACCCGTACGAGTTCGAACGAGCGACACAGCCCTGCTGCTCGTCGGCGGAGAACGTTCAGGCCGGGTGCACCCATAGCCTTGGGCTGTGGCCAGTCCCTCTGAGCGATATGCAGCGGCAGTGAAACGGCAGGCGAGCCCCCGGGTCACTGAGTTTCAATCGGCATATTCCTTTGGCTTGGACCATTTCCAAATGGAGGCGTGTCGCGCGCTCGAGTCTGGCCGCGGTGTTCTCGTTGCGGCGCCAACGGGGTCGGGCAAAACCGTGGTCGGCGAATTCGCCATCCATCTCGCACTGGCCCAAGGGCTTAAGTGCTTTTACACGACGCCAATCAAGGCACTCTCAAACCAGAAGTTCCACGACCTGGTCAAACGCCACGGGGCAGACAGCGTCGGACTCCTGACCGGCGACACCAGCATCAATGGTGAAGCGCCTGTGGTCGTCATGACCACTGAAGTGTTGAGAAACATGATTTACGCACAGTCCTCAACACTTCACGATCTCGGATTTGTCGTGATGGACGAGGTTCACTACCTAGCGGACAGATTCCGGGGAGCAGTGTGGGAAGAGGTCATCATCCATCTACCCGCATCGGTCACCGTGGTGGCGTTGTCCGCGACCGTGAGCAATGCAGAGGAATTCGGCGACTGGCTGGAAACCGTCAGAGGAGACACCGCCGTTGTCGTCGAAGAGCACCGGCCAGTGCCGCTGTTTCAGCACGTCATGGCAGGTTCACGACTCTATGACCTCTTTGCAGATGACGGGATTCTGAACCCAGAGCTGGTTCGGCTCGCTCGTGACGAAGAACGCCGCGCTCATGTCCGCCACGACAGACGGCGCCAGCAGCGCAGTGCGTCAACGCCGTGGAGAAGCGAGGTGATTGATCGCCTCAATCGCGATGGGCTACTCCCATGCATCTACTTCCTGTTCAGCCGCGCGGGCTGCGATGACGCTGTCAAACAGACACTTGACGCCGGGTTGAGACTCACGGGATCCGACGAACGCCGGGTGATTCGAGAAGTTGCACTTGCGGCAACCCTCGGCATTCCCGATGAGGACCTTGGCGCATTAGGCTTCGACGCTTGGCTCAACGCCCTTGAACGTGGGGTCGCTGCGCACCACGCCGGGCTGTTGCCGGTGTTCAAGGAGACAGTCGAGACTCTCTTTCAGCGCGGACTTGTCAAGGCCGTCTTTGCCACCGAAACGCTGGCCCTTGGTATCAACATGCCGGCGAAATCTGTCGTACTGGAGCGCCTCATCAAGTGGAATGGTGAGACGCATGTTGATCTCACTCCGGGGGAATACACGCAACTCACGGGGCGAGCCGGCCGACGTGGCATCGACATCGAAGGCCATGCGGTGGTGCTGTGGCAGGCAGGTCTCAATCCGCAAAACCTCGCTGGCCTCGCGTCAACCCGTACCTACCCCTTGCGCTCCTCATTCCAGCCCAGTTACAACATGGCGGTAAATCTGGTGGAGCGCCTTGGTCGACATTCCGCACGAGAGGTTTTGGAGACATCCTTCGCCCAATTCCAGGCCGATCGTGGGGTCGTCGGTATCGCTACTCAGATTCGCAAACTCGAGGAGGCCCAGGACGGATACCTCACGTCCATGACATGCCATCTGGGGGACTTTGGCGAGTACGCGGGGTTGCGCGAGAGCGTGACCCGACGGGAGAAGGACCTCTCCCGGCAGCAAGCGGGGGAGAGGCGATCGGACGCGGAGGCTTCGTGGGCGGTGCTGAGGCAGGGAGACGTCATCGTCATTCCGGCCGGCAAACGTGCGGGCGCTGCTGTCATTCTCGACAAGGCACAAGCGCGCAGGGACGCGACTCAACCCATGGTCCTCACCGCTGATGGGCAGGTCAGGAGACTGTCCCAGGCGGATACCTCCGCCGTCGTCTCCGTTGTTGCTCAGGTACGGGTGCCCAAGTCCTTCTCAGCAAAGGACGCCAGAGCGCGAAAGGACCTCGCGGCGGCTGTTCGAGAGGCCGCTCTGGGAATGCGTACTGGCAAAGGCAGCAAGGCATCCAGCGACGGTGATGCTGAAATTTTGGCGCTACGAGCCCAGATCCGCCAGCACCCGTGCCATGGATGCTCCGATCGCGAGGCACATGCGCGATGGGCCGAGCGTTTCCATAAATCTCAGCGACAACTTCAGGAGTTGGAGCGAAAGATCGAGGGCCGCACGAACAGCATTGCTCGACGATTCGACCGAATATGCGAGGTGCTGTCTGAACTTGGATACCTCTCTGAACCCGGCGATGGGGCTCGTGTCACTCCGGCCGGTCAGATGTTGATGCGGCTATACACAGAATCGGACTTGATTGCGGCGCAGTCGTTGATTGATGAGGATTGGACCCAATTGCAGCCAGCCGAACTCGCTGCAGTCTGCAGCGCCGTCGTCTACGAATCACGGCGACCGGATGAGGATTCGCCTTCTCCTCGTCCTCCGACTCAGGCCATCGCGCTGGCCCTACGTCGACTATCGGACCGTTGGGTCACTCTTCATCAGATCGAGGCAAGACACGGGCTGAATACCTTGCGTCAACCGGACCCCGCGATCGCCGAGGCTGTGTACCAATGGGCATCTGGAGCCAGTCTCGTGCAGGTCATGCGCACCGCCGACATCACCGCGGGGGACTTTGTGCGCTGGATGCGACAGGTCATCGATCTCCTTGGACAGGTCGCACAGGCAGTTCCCGCAGATCACGCACTCCGAAGTACGGCCTCAGCGGCTGTTGATGCACTGAATCGCGGGGTCATTGCCTACTCCTCGACCTGATCGCAGGCTTTCACGAGGTCATCCCACTGCTTGGTGACACCCCAATCCCGCGCAATGCGAGACGCCTGAGCGCTAGACATTGGCCGGGAAACAGTGGCGTCAATGGGTACATCAGTGCGAGCAGTGGCCACCCTCTGCGCTGCCGAGAGATAGTCGCGAGCATCAAGTAGCAGCTTGGCAAGTCTGGGAGTCATGGGCTTGCCTGCTCCGGCCTTCGCGGCTGCGAGCACTCCATCGATGGAGTCAAACGCCGACAGCAGCGCGACTGCCGTTTTGGCACCGATTCCCGAGACACCCGGCATGCCATCAGAAGGATCGCCGCGCAGTACTGCGAGATCCACATACTGATCAGCCCGTACGTCGAAGCGTTCGATGACTCCCTGGCGGTCCAAGAGGGGCCATTTCTCCATACCGCCATTGATGGCGAGGTGCACACGGACTGAGTCGGAAACAACCTGCACGAGATCGCGGTCTCCTGAGACAACGATGGATGGATGCGTCCTGGCGACGGTCGCCACCACGTCGTCAGCCTCGAAGCCCTGATGCCCCAGCACCGGCACTCCGCCCGCGGTGAGAAGGTCGGAAATAGCCTGGGACTGCGGACCCAAGGTCTCGGGTTGAGCTGACTCGCCCTCCGCCTCATCGTCTTCGGCCACGCGGTGCAGCTTGTAGGACGGAAGCAGATCGACCCGCCATTGTGGTCTCCAGTCGTCGTCCCAGGCAGCCACAATGTTTGGGACTCCATGGTGACGGACCAACCGGGTGATGGTGGACAGAAATCCACGTACGGCGTTGTTCGGATAACCGTCCGGAGCGGTCATGGATTCCGGCAAGGCATGAAAGGACCGGTAGTACAAAGACGCGGAATCCAG
>Ga0114959_10002488_pt1 | contig 15050 bp, 12 predicted proteins | sample C_130625_EF_Meta_FD_87317 | JGI IMG/M metagenome (GOLD analysis project Ga0114959, IMG submission 87317) | Freshwater microbial communities from Lake Croche, Canada to study carbon cycling - C_130625_EF_MetaG | ecosystem: Environmental > Aquatic > Freshwater > Lake | place: Lake Croche, Canada...
GATATTGAGCATGCCACCGATCCAATGGAATGGAAGTTTGTGGGCATGGATGGCCGAAGATCAGACTTGACATTAGGCGAATTAAATGCTAAAATTATACAAGATCCAAAATTATACGACCTTCCCCCAGAGAGTAGAGATTGGTATCTTAGAATGAAAAATTTAACAAAGTATTGAACGAACTATAGTGGCTAAAGAAGAAAGTTTTATGATGAAGGGCCGTATCACCGAGGCTCTTCCAAATGCAATTTTTAAGGTGAATTTAGATTCCGGGCAAGAAGTTCTTGGATTCTTATCAGGTAAGATGAGGATGCATAGAATCACTATTATTCCCGGAGATGCAGTAGACATTGAAATGAGCCCGTATGATCTATCAAAAGGCCGTATCATGTTTAGACATAAAGGATAAAATACAGTATGTGGATACTGAACTGGTTGCCTGATTTTGTTTTTCACCTGATCTTAATTGCAGGTGTGCTGGCCCTTCTTGCAGGTTGGGCATTGCGAATGATACCATTGGTAGACAAGTACTCATTGCCTATTCAAGTTGCAGGCATATTGCTTACTATAGTAGGTGTATGGTATGAAGGCGGTATTGCCAAAGACGCAGAATGGCAAGCCCGTGTAAATGAACTTGAAATCAAAGTAGCGCAGGCTGAAGCCAAGTCTGAAAAGGTCAATACAGAGATCATGACCAAAGTTGTTACAAAAACTCAAATTATTCGACAAAAGGGCGATGATGTGGTACGCTACATTGATCGAGAAATTACCAAATATGATGCAGAGTGTAAAATACCACAAGTGGCTATTCGAGCGCACGATGCAGGTGCGTTAAACCGAGCTGTAGATGAAATAATACTAACACCCTCCAGTGTTATTAACACTACAGATCATAACGCATTGGCAGTACCTAAAGAGAAAAAATCATGGCGAGACTACCTACCAAAATAATCATATCAGCATTAGTAGGCATTGTGCTTGCAGGATGTAGTACAACTGTTCCTGTTAAACGTACCTTCCCCGATGTTCCCGACGCACTGCTCAAAGAGTGCGGCCCACTCAGCACTATTAGTAAGCCTGAGGTCAAGCTGAGTGAATTGATGGATACAGTGACTAAAAATTACGGTAAGTATCACGAATGTGCAGCTGTTACAGAAGCTTGGCAAGAGTGGTACAATGAACAGAAAAAACTGTTCGACGAAGTTAACTAACAGCGCAACGCTGTAAAATGGACTACTATAAAACCCTAGGAATCTCCCGCGGAGCATCCGAAGACGAAATCAAAAAGGCCTATCGCAAACTGGCGATGAAACATCATCCCGACCGTGGAGGTAATGAGGCTGAATTCAAACGTATCAAAGAAGCATACGAAGCATTGTCAAATCCCGATCAATATAAATTTAATACGGGATCTGATCCATTTGGTGATTTAAATGAAATGTTTCGTCAAGGACAAAGAGCCGGATCCAGTCACTTTGATTTTGATTGGAATGCAAGATCTATTAGAAACCCCGATGTCAGTATCAGTGTTCCGTGCTCGCTAGAAGAAGCTCATACCGGCTTTACCAAAGAAGTTGAATTCACCTTACCATCTGGGCAATCAAAAGGTATTAAGGTATCGTTTCCTGCTGGTACAACTAAAGATATAAAAATAAGATTTTCAGGCGAAGGCGGAACATTGATGCCCGATAGCCCGCCAGGTGATTTGTATGTCAAAGCAAATATTGCAAGTCATCCTGTTTGGCGTGTGGATGGCAACGACCTGTTTGCCATGATGGAAATAACAGTATGGCAAGCCATGTTGGGCACCACTGTGGAATTTGACGACATTGGCGGTACTCGAATGCAAATCACTATACCACCTGGCACTCAATCTAGATCACAGCTAAGATTAAAAAATAAAGGTATGAACATTCGTGGATCAACTCTGCGTGGCAATGCTTTCTTAGAAGTGGTTGTGCGGATCCCAGCATTGACCGAAGCCGACCTAAACAAAACAATCATTGACCTACAAGGTAAAATATAGTAAAATAACAATATGCTAGAATTTGTACACGAAACCCATCCAATATTATCATCTAAACTGCCACCAGTTGATCCAGGTGTCAATTTAGAAGCACTTGGCAAAGACATGTTTTTGCTGATGTGGAGCAATGGCGGAATTGGTTTGGCAGCCCCTCAAGTAGGCATGGCTGTGCGTATGTTTGTAATGGGGCCACAACAAGGTCCTAACTATGTTTGCATCAACCCAGAAATTGTTGATGTTTCTTCTGACGAAGAAAATGCCACAGAAGGGTGTTTATCGTTCCCTGCACTTTGGTTAAATATCAAGAGACCAAAGTGGGTACATGCTCGCTATACAACAATTTCGGGCGAAATAGTAGAACAACGGTTTGACGGATTGCTTGCAAGATGTTATATTCACGAACTGGAGCATTTGGATGGAATTACATTTACAAAGTACAGTTCGACACTGGGTTTAAAACTTGCAAGAGCTCGCCAGCAGAAAAGTTTAAGGAAAAAGAAAAGGGTATTATGAGTCAAGAAAACGAAAATAATGGAAAAATCAACGAGGTTATTTCTCGTGCTTTCCAAGAAGCTCTAAATCGCGAACATGAATATGTAACGCTGGAACATATTCTGCGTGTGATGTTAGACGAAGAAGAAATTCGAGATGTCTTGGCAGAACTACAAGTCAATGTACACGATCTCAAAGATGAAATTGACAATTGGTTGCGTGAACAAGAAGACATTCGTGTTGAAGGTATTACAAAGCCGCGCAAAACTGCAACACTTGAACGTTGTTTTAATCGTGCCTACACTCAGGCAATTTTTACAGGCCGTGGACATATGGAGCCCATGGACTTGCTTATCAGCATTGCTTCAGAAAAGAACAGCTATGCCAACTTCTTTTTGGCCAAGAATGGCATTAACAAAGAAATCATCATCAACTATGTTGGCAAGTTAAAAGACGGTGGCAGCAAAGAAAGCAAAGTGGCCAAGAAGCGTGATGGCGAAAAAGTTCTTGCCAAGTACACCACTAACTTAAACAAAGAAGCTGAAAAGTCTGCAATTGATCCCTTAATTGGACGTGAGAAAGAAGTGTTCCGTTTGGCGCAAACACTTACTCGTAAGAAGAAAAACAATGCTATCATGGTAGGAGATCCTGGTGTTGGTAAAACTGCCATCGTAGAAGGACTGGCTGTTGCCATTGTTCGTAATGAAGTGCCAGAAGTCTTAAAGAAGAAAGTTATCTATAGCTTAGAACTAGGCAAGTTGATGGCAGGTACACGTTACCGTGGCGACTTTGAAGAACGTATGCAACATGTGCTCGAAGCACTGGAAGAACGTGATGACATCATTTTGTTTATTGACGAAATTCATATGATCATGGGTGCTGGTAATACTGGCAGTGGCAGCATGGACGTTGCCAACTTGTTAAAGCCAGCACTGGAAAAAGGCAAACTGCGTTGTATTGGCAGCACCACTTACGAAGAGTTTCGTGAACACTTTGAAAAAGATCGTGCGCTGTTACGCAGATTTACCAAGGTTGATATTAATGAGCCAAGTGTAGAAGAAACCAAAATCATGTTGCGCCGTATTGCGCCCGTGTACGCAAAGTATCACAATCTCTCTATCAATGAAGAAGCTATCGACTTGGCCATTGACTTGTCAATGAAGTATATGCTTGATAAGAAATTACCAGACAAAGCAATTGACATCATTGATGCTTCTATGGCTCGTATTCGAGTTACAGGAGTTAACGATCCAGTGGAAGTGACCAAAGACAATATTCGTCAAGAGATCAGTGATCTTACCCGAGTTCCTATTGAACAGCTGGGTGAGCAAAAAGGCGTTGCAGTTACAGAACTTGAAAGCCGTATGCGTACCAACGTGTTTGGTCAAGATGAAGCAATTGATCGCTTGATGAACATGGTTTATATTGCCAAATCTGGACTTAAAGAAGTTAATCGCCCAATGGCCAACTTCTTGTTTGTAGGACCAACAGGTACCGGTAAAACAGAACTGGCCAATCAGCTTGGTGAAGGCTTGGGTATGGAAGTGGTTCGCTTTGATATGAGCGAGTACAAAGAGTCACACAAGATTGCAAGTTTGATTGGTAGCCCGCCAGGTTATGTGGGCTACGGTGAGGGTAAAGCTGGTTCAGGTAAGTTGATCAACGAACTAGAACGTGTTCCCAACTGTGTGTTGCTGTTTGACGAAATTGAAAAAGCACACCCAGATGTTATCCAAGTATTACTGGGCTTGATGGACAATGGTATTGTTACTGGCAGTGACAACAAGCAAGCCAGTGCTCGTAATGCGTTTGTTATTTTAACCAGTAACTTGGGTGCAGCCGACAGTGAAAAACAAGTGATTGGTTTTGGCGACGGATTTAACTCCAGTGCCAGCGATGAAGCAGTCAAGCGTTTCTTTAGTCCAGAATTCCGTAATCGTTTAGATGCTGTTGTCAAGTTTAACCGCTTGCACAAAGATGTTATTCGACGCATTGCTGACAAATTTATCAATCAAATCCGAGATCAGTTGTCTGAGCAAAATCAAGCAATTACCATTGATGATAGTGCATTGGATTACTTGGCTGCAAATGGTTACAGTGAAACAATGGGTGCTAGACCAATGAAGCGCCTAATTAATGAAGAAATTCGACTGCCAGTGGCCAAACGTATTATCAAGGATGGCTTGAATGCCCATGCTGTAACTAGCGACGGTACAAAACTAATAATTGCATAATGAAAGAACACAGTACTCAAAAGCTATTCTGGAAGAAGTGGCCTTACAAAGCAATTATTGGAGTTGCATCTGCTGGTCCAGTTACCTATGGTGGTAATTTCTCGTATTCACGTAGAAATAACCCCGAACGTGTGTCTGAATTTGCAAGATTAAAAGAATGGTTTAAAAATCATTTGCCTGAAGCAGGTGTTAGATGCGAAACCAATTTGAGTGTGTTTTTATCAACTGAAGCAGAGCTTACAGAAGTGCTGGATACATTTGGGCACAAAGTAACTGAAGTCTGGAAGCCTGCATCTGACTCAGCTAGAAACTTGCTGGTTGAGCATGAGTTTGATGTTGTGCGTGACCGTTTATGGTATGGCAAATATCCAATTCGTGCAAGGATTGCATACAGTTCAGAATTTAGAATAAAACATATTCCTGCCTTTAGAGAAGCAGTGTTATCATTAGGCGAAGGCAATTGGCATGCTGCTGGGCAACTATTAGATATTATTATAAAATCCAAAGCTGATCGTTATGGTTGGGGACAACCTTTACATTTGTATCTGGCCAGCGCAGAAGATGCAGCCATGCTGAGACTGCAATGCGGTGATTATATAGAACGTTTTGAACGCATAAGAAAACCTTAAAATCCCAAGCTCAATAAAAGCCTCCCAAGCTAAATACTTCGGAGGCTTTTAAATGGCAAAAATACAGGAAGAACTAATCGTAATCAAACTAAGCAAGTTGTTTAAAGACAGCGATGCTGGTGTAGCGGCCCTTGCAGACGCGGAAATTTCCGCTAGTCTAGAAGCAGTGGTACAGCAACTAGTTGGCGATGATGTTATTGTTGAACTAATCAAGGAGTAATCAGCATGAGTATGCGTAGTACAAACATGTTGGTTGCTAATGGGCAATTGGACCAAACTGGTCCAGCAACTCGTGCTGACGGATATTATGGATTTGCCAATGGTCTACACACAATTGGATTTTATGTAAACAATTTCCAAGGCAGAGTATACATTGATGCATCTATTAGTGATAATCCTCAAGAACGCGACTGGTTCCCAATTGGATTAGGAAACGTAGAATTTTACGACTTTGAAGAACCGTCAACAAGAGTAGAGACATTCAACATTGTTGGCAACTTTGTCTATCTAAGAGCAAGAATTAAAAGAAGTCATTTGGGTCAGCCAGTTTCGGCATTAGGCACCTGCGAACGAGTAGTTCTAAGCCTATAAAAGAATAACAGGAGAAATTATAATATGGCGATCAACGCATCTTCAGGGGGACAACTACAAGGTGGATCAAGCGGTGGCGGCGGTAGCGGGCTTACTGAAGAAGATGTCCAGGACATTGTAGCTGAACAAATTGAAGTAGGCAATGACATTAACATTGGCCTACAAACATCATACGATGATGTCACTGGTAAACTAAAAATTAGCCTGTCTGGAGCAGGCGGTGGATCAGGTGGCGGCAATCTTGGAACTATAGCGGTCAAAGAAGATGGTACTGTACGTGGATCAGTCACTGCTTTAAACTTTGTTGGCCCTAGCGTAGACGTACAAAATAATGTTGCTACAATTACTGGTGGTTTAGATAGTATTTCAATTTACGAAAACACTTCAAATCGTGGCAACTTTACAAGTATTAATTTTGTAAGTGGTGCAAGTGTTAATGTAGCCAATGGTGTAGCCAATGTCACAATATCTGGTGGTAGCGGTGGCGGTAGTTCATTCAGCGGCAACTACAATGACTTGACAAACAAGCCAGTATTGTTCTCGGGTAATTATGCAGATTTAATTGGTAAGCCAACACTGGTTACTTCATATTCACAATTGACTGACAAGCCAACTATCCCTAGTCTTGTTGGATATGCCACAGAGAATTATGTCAATCAAAAGTTAAGTTCATTGAACTTAGAAGATTTAACAGACACTTATGTAACTGGTGTTACAGACGGTCAAGCTCTTGTATGGAGCCAAAGTAATCTAAGATGGCAACCAGGTAACGTAGGTTCCGGCGGTGGCAGCAATTATACATTACCAACAGCAAGTACCAGTGTACTGGGTGGTGTCAAAGTTGATGGTACCACAATTACAATTACTAATGGTGTGATTAGTGCAACTGCTCAAGGTGGCGGTTCATACACATTGCCAACTGCCAGTGCAAGTGTACTGGGTGGTATCAAAATTGGTACAGGCCTGTCAATTGATGGTAACGGAGTTGTTAGTGCAACAGGTGGCAGTTCAAGTGGTGTTACATTAAGTGATGTAGGCACATACCTAAACAACAATGGTTATGCTACTCAGACTTACATCACAGGACAGATAAACAATCTAATCAATGGCGCCCCTGGTGCATTAAACACATTGAATGAATTGGCAACAGCATTAAACAATGATGCTAACTTTGCCGCAACAATCACAAACAGCCTAGCTGGTAAAGTAAACTTGTCAGGTGGCACAATGACTGGCGCATTGATATTGTCAGGTGCTCCAACAAGTCCATTGCAGGCCGCAACAAAAGCCTATGTTGATAATCAAATTACAGCAGGTCTTTCATCAGTTGGATCTGGTGTTAGTTCTATTGCTCAATTAACTGATGTCAATTTAACAGGAATTACTGCTGGTAAGATTTTAGCTTATGATGGCAGCATGTGGGTACCGGTTAACAACAGCGGTGCCAAGGGTGATACAGGCGCACAAGGTGTCAAGGGTGATACCGGTTTAAGTATCAGTGCTGCAACTGTAACATTGGCAGGTCGTTTACAATTGACATTGACAGACAACAGCATTGTTGATGCTGGTAATGTATCAGGTATTAAAAGTGCCGCGGTAAACGGCAGTGGCGAATTAATTTTAACCAAGCAAGATAATACAACTGTCAATGCTGGCAGTGTGATTGGCCCACAAGGTGCCACAGGTGCCAAAGGAGATACAGGTGCCAAAGGAGATACAGGTGTACAGGGTCCTGCTGGCTTAACAGTAACCGGCGCAACAGTAAATGCCAATGGCAGATTGATTGTTACTCGTTCAGACAATTCAATTATTGATGCTGGCGTAGTTATTGGACCAAAAGGTGATACAGGTGCTGCAGGCGCCGTTGGCGCAAAAGGTGATACAGGTGCCGCCGGTGCAACTGGTCCAACAGGTCCTACTGGTCTACAAGGTGTTGCTGGTGTTGCTGGTGCAAAAGGTGACACAGGCGCCACTGGCGCAACTGGCCCTGCAGGCGCAACTGGCCCTACTGGTCCAACTGGTCTACAAGGTGTTGCTGGCGCAAAAGGTGACACAGGCGCCGCTGGCGCAACTGGTCCTGCTGGTGCCAAAGGTGACACAGGTGTTGCTGGTCCAACAGGTGCTACGGGTGCTATTGGACCGCAGGGTGCTACAGGTGCCATTGGTATAGGAGTTAGTACAGCCGTTGTCAATGGCAGCGGCCGTTTAATTATTACAAAAACAGACAGCACTACAGTTGATGCTGGTAGTGTAATTGGTCCCAAAGGCGATCAAGGTGCTACTGGTGCTACTGGTGCTACTGGTCCCAAAGGAGATAAGGGTGTTGGTGTATACCAAGCCGTAGTGGACGGTGACGGCAATTTACAAATTACATTAGATGATGCTACACCAATCAATGCTGGCAGTGTGATTGGCCCACAAGGTCCACAAGGTAGTCAGGGTCCAGCAGGCCGTAGTATTGCCAATAGCGGTGTGGTAGTAGATGCCGGTGGCAATTTACAAGTTACATTAAGTGATGGTACAACAATTAACGCAGGTCGTGTTGTTGGCCCACAAGGCAGTACAGGTGCCACAGGTGCCACAGGTGCTCAGGGTATACAGGGTATCAAAGGTGATACAGGTGCCACAGGTGCCACAGGTACAAGTTATACTGTAAACAACAAGAGTGGTACTGTACAAGTTTACGGTTTAGGCAATACTACACAACCTGGTTATGACCTAGAAGTTGATTTAGCCAATAAAGCAAATAAATGGACAACAGCCCGTACACTTACTCTAAGTGGTAAAGTTACCGGTTTAACCAGCTTTGATGGTAGTGGTAACATTACTATGACAACAGCATTAAATGCTGTAACAACAAATGATATCACTGAAGGTACAAACAAATACTATACAGATGCCAGAGCAAGATTAGCTCATAGTTCAATAGCTGATAGTAACATTACTACTTTGATCAGCTATGATGATCAAACTGGTCAAATTAAATATCGTGCCAATACAAGTTATATCACTGAAGGCAGTAACTTGTACTTTACAAACACTCGTGCTGATGCTCGCGCAGATGTTAGAATTGGTGCAAGTAGTATTAATGCATTAGCAGATGTTGACACAGTTACAGCAGCTCCAACTAACGGACAAGTATTGACTTGGACCGGCAGTGCATGGACGCCCAGCAGTGTTGCTGGTGGTAGCGGTGCTGTATCCAGTGTTAATGCAAAAACTGGTGTGGTTGTACTAAACACCGACGATGTCAGTGAAGGCACAACTAATCAATATTTTACTAACACACGTTGGGATAATAGATTAGCTGCCAAAACAACTGACAACTTGAATGAAGGTACTAATAACAAATATTTCAGCAACACGCTAGCTCGTAACGCAATGGCAGCTGGTACTGGTTTAAGTTATAACAGTTCAACTGGTACATTCAGCTTGAACACCAGTACAGACAATGTTACTGAAGGTGGCACAAACTTATACTATACAAATGCACGTTTTGATACACGACTAGGACAAAGCAACTTAAATGCATTTGCTGACGTTACTAATACAACCCCAACAGCAGGACAAGCACTTGCTTGGAATGGCAGTGCTTGGGCTCCAACAACCATCAGTTCGAGTGGTGGTGGTGGCAGCAGTTCTGGTATCTTCCGTGCTGCGGTTCAAGTTGAATACGATGCATCAGGTAACCTATCAAGTGTTAACGTATTGAATGGTGGTATCAGTGCTGTTATTGCTACAGCAACAAGTACAACAGCTACAGTAACATTTACATTTACAGGTAGCGTGTGTGCGCCATTGAATATTCAAGTATATGGTTATCAACGTGCAAGCAATGTATTTGTAACACGTAGCATTGGTAGTGACTACTCTGCAAGAACTCTTGCAGGCGGTGGCAGCTCAGGCGCACCAAGTGCGTTCTCCGCATTTGATGCAAGTGCAAATACAATGACATTGAGTTTAACAAAGGCATTAACTGGCGCAACAGCCGCTGTGGGTCAAACGACACATTGCGTGGTACAATTTTTATTAAGTAATGTATAAAGGATAATAATGTCAATTAATGCTTGGAAAACTAGCTTCATTGGGTTAAACAAGCCAGCTAAGGTGCTATCTGGTACAGCTGATTCTTTCAGTACTGTAGCACTTTGGCCACATGCCAACGCCAGCGATGATCCATATTGGGCTGGCGGGTTGAATCCACAATATTATCGTTGGGAAGTGACATTTACTGTTCAAGATAGAAACCACGGCAGTAACCTTACTCGTGTTCCTTTTAGCTTTAATGCTCAGGACATTGAAGTAGGTGATTTTGTGGCAGGTGCGCTGGATGGCAAGGTTTGTCAAATTATGAGCATCAGCGAAAAAGGCAATAATACTTTAACTGCTGTTTTAGAAGATAGATTACGTTATAATACATTTAGAGATCCAACAGGCTTTGGCTTGTTTGGTACTCCGGGTCCTGTTATCTTTTTCCAAATTAATGAACTGGGTTTCCCTATGTTGGATCCTATTCCAGGAGATGCAGCTGCAGATTTCTTTACCAACGTAATGAGTAGATTCCAATATATGAATCCGTTGACAAATTACTTGTTGGAAAAACCCAACCACGGATTTGAACAAGGCGACTCAGTTTGTATCGAAGATGGAGAGTTTACACTCAGTGATCCAAACAACATTGATCGTTTTATTGGCACAGTGGTTTATCCTGGTCCAGGCCCTGATCAATTTATTTTACGTCCGGCCAACGGTATCATTGACTTTGTCCCAGGACTGCCTGGCAACGTAGGTGATTACCTGTATCCCAGTTTAGATGGCAGCGGTAATTTAACTGCCAGTGACGCAAGCCGACGTCCAATTTACATGAAGATTGCAGACCCTATCCTAACGTCAACTACAGGAACAGGTATTGATCCCATTGGTAACGATGGCGACATCATTGAAATCAACAGAACTCAAATTACACTGTCAAGCGGCAACGGAACATATTCAGTGGAAGATGCAGTTGCTTTAATCAATGAACATACTGTTGAACATAAAGTTACTGCGGTCAAGGTAGGTGCTGCCACTGAAGTATTCAGTGATGTTGCAGGCCAAGGCAGTGCATATGGTATTATTGCTGGTTATGTTCCTTTTAGCGCAAGCATCAATGGTACCATTGTTAATTTTACAACAACTACCAGTGGTAGTGCGGCATATGGCGACCCAACAGTTGCCGATGCCAATGACATGGTTGTTGATATCAATGCTGCAAAGGTAACAGACATTGTTGCCAGTGTAATTAACGGCAGTGAAATTAAACTTAGAAATAATGCAGGTGGCGAGATTGCTATTGTAAATGTCAGCGCAGACCTTAACAGAAATAACTTTGCTGGTGCAACTTCAGTTTCCAGTTTGCCAACAAACACACCTGCCAACACAACAACATCTGCACTGCGCTTGATGCGTTTAGATGGTGGTCCATTAACTATTAGAGATTTTGCGGGTCAGTTCTTAAACACAGCAGGAGTGATGAGTGGACAAAATGGTCGCTATGCTTTGGGCCTAAACATTGAACAAGGTATTCGCACAGGCGGTATTGCTGTGGTTGCTAATATAACAGCTCGTGATGCATTGAATGCATTGGTTGGTGATCAATGCTACGTGATTGACGATGGCAATGGTGAATGGGCTACATTTACATACAGCGGTACACAATGGACCAAAGTTGGCGGTGAACGCAGTGTTGCCACAGATGCTAGAACTCTTGTGACTTCTATTAACCTAGCAACTAGACCAAGCGGCATAATTAATTTAGGAACAATCAGCGCAGGAAGAAAAATATTAAACATTGGCGTTGATGTTGAAAACGCACAGCCGGCTAGAATCTCTGGTATTATTAATTCAGTTAGCGTAGCATATAATCCCAGTTTTACTGCACTACCTCCAAGTGATCCAAATTTAATTCAAGGTGCGTACGGAACTCAGCAGGGTAGTCTTTACGGTACGGCGTATCAAGCATTGATCAGTCCTCTTGTTGATACAACCGGTGATCTGTTAACAAATTTTGCCAATTGGACTGTTGTTGGCGCTACAGGTGGTAGTTATACTTCTTTATTTGCGTCAGGCCCGGTTCACATTACCTCTGTTCAGCAGGTTAATAGTTATGGTGCTTGGTATTTAATAACATTCGATCAACCTGTAAATCAACAACAACCAGGTGCTGACTCGGGATCTGTTTTCTTCTATCCTCCAGGAACATATACTGCTCCACCAACAGCAGTAACAGTAAGTTCTCCTACTTGGACAGACGGCAATGCTACTTTTAGAGTTAGTTACGATAGTCAAACATCTACCTTGTCTGTAACACCATTAAATAAAGGTAGCGGATACAGTCAAAATCAAACAATAACAATACCTGGTTCGTTTCTTGGTACTCCGGGTCAAAATGCTATTGTAACGGTTACTGGAGTAACTTCAAAATTACAACCAAGCACTATTAGCCTTGGAACATCTTTAAACAATGAGTTGTTTATGCATGCCTTAGATAGTCAATTATTTGGCACAGCAACATACACTGTTGATCCAAATTATTTAACTGACAATTATACTGATGTAGTTATAAAACTAAACAGTGTTTCTGGCGCCAGTGGTTTAATAACCATTAAACTAACATACGTATAAAAGGATGATCTGTGACCAAGCAATTTAATAACACAAGCGGTACAACTTCTACAGATTTTGCCATTGGACAAGGAACTGGCAGTGAAGTAAAACAATATGTGCTGTCATCTACAGGAAACGGTGTTGCCGTTGATCGCGAAGGCAATCAAGTAGCTGTCAGTGGTGTTTGTTTTTATGACATGAAAGTGGTGTCAAAAAATGACACCAATGGCATTGTGGCAAAACATCTTCGTGGCACTATCAGCGGTACTGTTGTTACAAGAATCGAAGATGTATTCCAAGAAGATTTTGCCGCAGACGTTGAGCTGACATCAACAGGAACAACACTAAGCGTAAATTGTACAGGCTCTGCCAATTTTACAATTTACATAACAATAACAAAGGTAGCTGAATAATGGCACACGAATACGTTAAAATTTCTGAGCTAGATCCTGCATCTGGCTTTAACACAAATGATTTATTTGTAATTGTACAAAATGATGAAACATTAAAAATCAACGGCAGCGATTTAATCAACAGTCTTGCAACAGTGGCCAATTTTGCAACAAGATCATTTGTTACAGCAATAGTTGATTCTGCACCTGAGACGCTGGACACTCTTAAAGAGTTGGCGGCCGCATTAAATGACGATGCTGACTTTGCATCAACTATTACAACACTAATTGGAACAAAGCTAAACACAAGCAGTTTTGGCTTTTACTTCTGGAACGAAGTTGCCAAACTAAACACATATAATATAGCAGAAGGCAGCAACTTATACTTTACAGAACAACGTGTACTTGATGTGTTGGATTCTATTCCGCCACTTGATAGATTGGTCAACGGTGATTACATTGTGTCATTGGCCACAACAGGACAATTAAATTTACCTGGTGCGGCCAATACTGAAAGCAACAATGCCCGCATACAAAGTGCCAACAGCATTGACATAGTATCAAATTTATCTATATGGACCTTTGGCACAGATGGCTCTTTAACACTAGCAGCTGACCCTGTAAGTGATAACCATGCGGCAACAAAAAGTTATGTTGATAGTCAACTTAACAGTATTGATATTAAATCAGACCGATTGGTAAACGGAAGCAAAGAAGTTGTATTACAATCAAATGGTTACATAACATTGGTCAATGGCGCACAACTTTATGATTACGGATCAGGTGCCGGAAATGGTTATGGAATAACAGATAGCTTAGGTGCCACTTACATTGGATATGATCCAGATGATATTGGTGGTGCGCTGCATATGGATGCATACAATGGCAAAAACATTAGAATCCGAACAACACCTGCGGGCACAAGCAATTATAAAGATTGGCTATTTGACAGCACTGGTGTTCTATCAATTCCAGTTGGTGGAGATATTAAAAGAAACGGTGTCAGCGTATTATTCTCAGGCAGTTACAATGATCTAACTAACAAACCAACATTGTTCAGTGGCAGTTACAATGATCTAACTAACAAGCCAACCAATCCAACATTTACAAGTGTTACAGCAACACAATTGAATGTGCAAAATGTAAACTTTACAGGCACAGGTGCTGTTACAATAACCAGTGGTAATGATTTAAATCTTGTTGCCGCTGGCAACGTTCAGGTTAAAGGTCAAACTTTAGTAGCGTCAGCAACCACTGATACAACTAATGCAAGTAATATTACAAGTGGTACATTGCCAAATGCCAGATTAAGTGCAGTTCCAAACAGCGCACTTGCTAATAGTTCTATAACAATCAACGGCTCATTGGTTGCCTTAGGTGGATCTGCATCTATTAATACTACTAATATTACAGAAGGAACAAATCTGTATTACACAGGTACAAGAGTTGGCGCATACTTAACAGCCAATGGTTATGCCACTCAAAGCTATGTAGATCATCAAATTACTGGCGTTGTTGCAGGTCAAGGTTTTGCAACACTGGATTATGTAAAAGATGCAATTGCAGATACCATTGTAGATGTTACAGCTACAGTCAACGACTTTGACGGCGACTCAGGCGAGCTTGGTAGCGGTGATGATTCCAGTAGCATACGTGGGCCGCAAGGGCCGCAAGGACCTGCCGGAGCAGATGGAGCTCAAGGGCCGCAAGGCGAAACTGGCGCAAAAGGCGACAAGGGCGATAACGGACCACGTGGATTTCAAGGCGATGTAGGACCACAAGGCCCACAAGGCGATGTAGGACCACAAGGCCCACAAGGTGTTGCTGGTCCTCGCGGATATGATGGCGCCACTGGGCAGCAAGGACCCACTGGAACAACTGATTATAGTGATTTAAGTAATAAACCAAATTTTGCAACAATAGCAACAAGTGGTAGCTATACTGACTTGATCAACAAGCCCACATTGTTCTCAGGCAGTTACAATGATTTAACTAGCAAGCCTACATTGGTTACTTCATACACTGACTTGACCAACAAGCC
>Ga0114959_10002491_pt1 | contig 15046 bp, 9 predicted proteins | sample C_130625_EF_Meta_FD_87317 | JGI IMG/M metagenome (GOLD analysis project Ga0114959, IMG submission 87317) | Freshwater microbial communities from Lake Croche, Canada to study carbon cycling - C_130625_EF_MetaG | ecosystem: Environmental > Aquatic > Freshwater > Lake | place: Lake Croche, Canada...
AATTCGTTAGAAAACGCCTTCCGTTGCTCCAAATAGCCGCATAATTCTATTACGCGAACAACATTATTTTCCTGAAACTGCTTTTTTATTTCTTTCCTTAAATAGTTAACAGCCTTGGTTTCTCTCTTAAGCTTTTTGCTCGTAGAAGAAACAGGCTTACTATTACTATTTATTACAGATTGGGCTTTAGCGGTATAGGTTCCGAAGGAAAGAAGGATAAGAACTACCCAAAGCGCGTGCTTAATAATAATCTTTACAAGGAATAGATTGCCTTTTTGGGGTATTCGGATCCCAGAATCCTGCATAAACCAAGCTAATCTCCAATGTTCTAACCCTTGGTCTGCCAATAGGGGTAGCACCGTTTTCTGCACCTGAAAGTCCGCTAATGTTAACATCGTAGGAAATACCACCGGTAATATTTTTGTATCGCATACCAAGGTAAGGAATTACGGCATCGCTTGTTCTATAAAACAAACCCAAATAACCAATAACTTGGTCTGTATTAGCTAGGCCTTTCTTGTTGGTAACACTGTTCAATTGATAGGCAAAATTAGCACCTACAGTTAGTTCTTTAGCACCACCTTGCCTTTGAAGCATAACCATTGGGTTAACAAATGCTTTTGGCGAAACTTGGAACTGCATACCGTAAGTACCTAATATTCTTCTCCTTAATTTTGGGGTAGAAGCACTTGAAAGCCCAGTTAAGAACTGCTCTTTCGGTTCCAAAATATTGAACATTGATGCACCAATAGTTAGATTAACTTTTTTGCTAAGCAAAAGGCTGTAGTTTGCTCCTGCATTAAAGTTAAAACTGCTCTGGGTTTTATTAAGCAATACTTGCTCTTTGGTAGGTAACGAAGGGTCTCTAAATTTATCAAATTGGTCTTCGAAATATAAACCATCGGCATTAATGCCCTTTTGGTAATAACCACCTTGAACACCAAAAGCAACAGTGTGCCTGTAAAATTCACCAAAAGGCTTAATAAATGAAGCAGAGCCCATAATATGCCTAGCCTTATAGACACCATTACCCAATTGGTCGTTAATAAAATACATTCCTAATCCAATTTGAGGGGCACCTTCTTTTGCTACTCCTTTAAAAGAACCAGGTTTAAAATTTACATCTGCAAAAACTCCAGAAGTAAGGAATGGATTTCCTATTTGCTGCCATTGCCTCCTATGTATTACACCCGCCCTATAATCTTGCCTGTAATAACCTGTATTAGCAGGGTTTGTGGTAGGTGGGAAATTAAAATATTGGGAAAAGCTGTAATCTTGGGCAAAAGAATTTACCGTTAAAGTACTTATTACTAAGATAGTAGCCAGGACTGCAAGTTTTTTCACTAGTTGGGTACGTTTCTGTGGAGGTGGTGAAGGAAGTCTATAAGGAAATGCAAAAAAGCAAATAAATCTGCTTTAAATATGCATAAGCACTTTTTTTCTTTCTTGATGAACAAATATCGGGTAAATCTTGTACATTGTAAAAGTTAATTGCATAGATTTGCATTTAGTGCCCTCACTAGGTTCTTCGATACTCCAACACACAATATTTTATTCTGATGAAAAAACTTCTTCTATTCCTTTTGCTCGTTATAATGAGTAATGTGGTAATGGCTGCAAGGTTTGCTGGTGCTTATATAGAGTACCGATGGAATGCAAACGCAACCCGTTACGATTTCACATTATACATTTACAAAGATTGTTCGGATAACGACCGTGTGAACGATTTTGAAATGATTAAAGTTCGAAGAGGCGCCGCTGGCTCTCAAATCGACGAATTTCAAGTAGATCGTGTAGCTGGTGCACCAATTGATGTAGGTAATATTTGCGCCCAACAACAATTACAAAGTGCCTGTTTGGGTGGAACGGTGCCTTCTATTGAAAAATATACTTACAGAGGTAGCTATCGCTTGCCTGCACCGCAACGTGCCGATAATTGGATTTTTTATTGGTTCAATACCCAACAACCAAGAATTGATGGCATTAATGGGGTAATGGCAAATGCTAACGGTCCTAACGTAATTTATATCGAAGCGTCCTTAAATAACCTAGATGCAGAACGCAGTACGCCTGTATTTAATTCTGAGCCTAATTTCTTTATTTCACCGGGAGAAGCTGCAATTATTGACAATTCTGCCTATGATAACGATGGTAACCAAGTTCGTTATTCTTTAAGGGCTATCAGAAACGCACCAAATAACAATTATACTTACAACGCTGGTTTCTCTCCAGGAAACCCTATTGCTGCCACATTCTTTCAACTAAATGGTAAAGGAATTATAAATACCACTCCAGCACCAGGAACAGCAAACGGAGCATATGCAGTAGTGGTAAACACTTACGATGCGGGTAGATTAGTAACCAGCACAATGCGCGATTTATCGCTCTTCGTAAGAGAAGATAACGATCTTAATCCAGTTTTTCAGCCAGCCACTGGTGGCAATATTTTTGGCGCAGAAGGAGATACTATTGTATGGTGTTACCCTTATGAACCTCAAACTATTACCATACAAGCTACAAATGCAGAAGCAGGTCAAATTGTAAGAATTATCCCACCAGACGATTTAGTGCGTACCCTCCCTGGTGTAGTTGCCACAACTACTCCAGGCGGAACTGGTACATTTACTTTCACTTGGACTCCAGATTCGCCAGGTACAAGGCGCCTAGTATTAACTTCTAAAGATGGTGCTTGCCCAAGAGAAGGGGTAAGTCAAAAAACGTATGTTCTAGTAGTTAGAGATAAGCTAATAGTAAGTTTGCCACAAAACACTTACGTAGCTTGCGAAAAAAGCCCAATTAACCTACCTTCTGCTATCAGAAATGGGCAAGCACCTTACACCTATTCTTGGACTGCAATAGATGGTGCATTTATTTCTAGATACGATACTGTTACTTTAAGAAGAACTACACCTCCAATAGGTGCAGATTCTATTGCCTACATCCCAATCTATGCCACATCAGATACATCGTCTAATATTATTGTGGCTGGTATTGGAACCTATACCCTAAAGGTTACAGATAGATTTGGTTGCGTATCTACCTCAAATAACGGTTCTGATACCGCAAGCGTTTTCAGGGCTTTTGGAAAAGCATGGACCACAGCAATTGGAAAACCATACCAATGTTTCAATCGTCAAGTACCACCTAGCTGTTTATATGAAGGTTGTATAGACGATATTATGCGTTTTAGATACCAAACTTTATTTGGTCAAGCATCTAGTGTTACAGTTAATCCTACTTCATGGGTATGGTCTTTCGGTAGAACACCAAACTTACGTAGAGGGCAGCCTGAACTAGACTATCTAGTTGGCGGGGTAACCTCAGGAACAACAAGCTCAAGTGCTGCATCTACAATCTGGAAAAGAAAAGGAGTTTATAGGGTAAAAGTTCAGTTCAAAGCTATGGTTATCTTTAACAACGGCGGCGGAGCAGATACTACCATATGCGACTATTCAGATTCTATAGATTTTGAAGTTTACCGCAAGCCAGATTTGAATGTACTAGCAATTGATAGTTGCCGTGGCGAACGTTATGCGTTTTATAACGATGCCAGTGGCAGAATTTCTGGCCGCTTTAATCCTGCCAAGCCAATCGATACTTTAGAGTGCCGTTCAAAATTCGGACAAACTTATGACTTTGAAGTTTACAGAATGAATTTCGATACCTTATATCGCCGTTCTACTGGCAGAAGAGATTCATTAGTAATACGAGATTCTACAAAAGTGTTTTCTACTGTCGATCTCGGATGGGGTAATCCAGGACAACCACCTAAATTACAAGCCTCTTGCGATACTATTCGTTTCATAAATCCGCAAGCATTAACCCTACCAGATAACCTTTGGGGAAGGGCAGGTTCGCCACCTCCTGCTTTCCGTTTTTGGGTGAAAGCAACTAACGGGTGCGGCGATTCACTTTCGTTCTACGATAAATTTATCTATCCACGGCCTGTATTCTGGCCTACGTTTACACCTGTAGGGCCTAACCCACCAGTAACTTGGAAGGTAATTCCTCGAGGGTGCCCGGTATCGATAGATGCGCCAATCTCCGATACCTTATCGCCTGCTCCTTATGTATGGCATTTTGAAGGCTCATTAACGCCAAACGATACCATTTCAGGTTCAGGATTATACGATAAAGAAGGTACCTATTTGGTAAGAACCAAAGACGCACACGGTTGTACATTCCAAAAAGACTTCCAAGTAATTTCAGATGTAGTTTTAAATACTATTGGTCAAAAAGCCGATTGCCAATCGCCAAACTGTTATGAATTTAATGGTCTAGTATTGCGTAACAAAATTGGAAATACTGCCCTTGCTGTAATATTTGACTATGGCGATGGAAAAAGAGATACCATTGTGAAATGGGATGCTAATAAGCGCGCAAATCCTGAATTCAGAAGAAAGCTAGCGAAAAATATTCACTGCTACGAAACTGCAGGTACTTTCAATTATTCTATGATAATTATTTCTACTACCGTACCAGACCTATACTTACTAGGTGGTGTGCCTTTCCCTCCAGGAGGCAGGTTATGTAGAGATAGTATATCTACCAATATTTATGTAGATGAAGTAGTACCAGGTACTCTAGTACGCGATACTTCTATGTGCTATGTAGGTTTAACTGCATCTGGTTTACCTTATTGGGAACCATTGGAAGTAGATGCGCCATATACTCCAGGTGTAACCGATTGGGCTTTGTATCCTGACCTAAACGATCCAAGAGAGCGTATTGAAAAGCGTTTTAACATTAACGGTAACGGCAGAATTACTTACGCTAACTTCAGAACTCCTGGTAAGTACACTGGAGTAGTAGTTACTAATTTAGCTAATGGCTGCGCACGTTACGATACCTTTAGTTTTGAACTTGCTATGCCTATTACAGGTGGTATTTTCACTTCAAATAACTGTTACCCATCTGCACCAATTTCTTATGAATTTATTCCTGATAGCTTAAATGCAATTGGAAGAATATCTGATATGCTTTGGGACTTTGGCGATGGTACTACTATTATTGGCAAAGACAGCCTAAAAGTATCGCACCAATACAGTTCAGAAACTGTTCAAACTATTCGCTTAACAGTAACCGATTCATTGAATTGTGCCTATCAGTTTGTGTATGGCCTTACCCCTCCAGATTTTCCACCTATTTGCGTAAATGGTATTCAAACCCCAATTTGCGGAGGTTCTACTAGAACATTCTTCATTCCTGCAGGTTCTTGCTTGCCTAGAGATGGTAGAGGTCTTATTAGCTGGCAAATAACCGGTCCGGAAAGTTTCAACGAAGCTGGCTTAGTAGATACTATTGTTACCCACACTTACAACCAACCTGGTACTTACAACTTAACAATAACAGTTGAGAGACAAGATGGACGTTGTTCTAGAACACAAAACTTTCCCTTCATTGTTTACGCTAACCCTACTGCTGTTTTAGCTGTAAATAGTCCTTGCGAAGGCGACCCTGTAGTGATAAGTGCTAGTGGTTCTAAAGGTGGTTTTGTAACCGATTCAATAACCAACTACAATTTTGTACTAGATAACGGCCTTGTATTTAACGGACCAGATAGCTTAATTACCACTCCTATAGGGGTAGTTGGCAACTATACTGCAAAGCTATTTGTTACCACCCAAAATGGTTGTATAGATTCTACTTCTGTAAACTTTAGAGTTAAGTCTAGACCAAACGCTTCGTTCACTTACAGAGACTTAGCTGGTGCTCCAGAAGTACAAGCGCAAGACCCTATAGTATTTACCAGTACTTCTACCGATAACGTATCCAGAATAAGTATTTATGGTTGGGATTTTGGCGATGGTACTTCAGAACCAAACAATTACAAGATTATTAAAACCTATAATCAGGCAAATGTTTGGCGAGTAATACATACTGCTACTAACGATGAAGGATGTTCTGATGTAGATACGCAGTATGTAGACCTTAAAGCCTATATGGTATACCCTACTGCCTTTACGCCAAATAGCGACGGTTTGAACGATAACTTTAAGCTTATAACCAGAGGTTTAGAATCTGTTTTAGAATTTAGGTTATACAACCGTTGGGGACAAGAGGTGTTTAATGGTGGTACAGACCGTTATGCAGCTTGGGATGGAACTACAGATGGTATAGAAAACCCAAGCGGTGTATATATATTAAGAGCATCTGGCATTACTATTTATGGCGATCAACTCACGGTAGATGGCAAGGTAGTTCTGATACGATAACCTTTATTTGCTTTACATACAAAGCCCTTCTGTTTATTGCAGAAGGGCTTTTTTGTTAGAATATGGTTTTTAATACGGGCAAGTTCTCTTTTAGAAAAAAGGCTTTATTATAGGAATATAACCTAGCCTCTGCATGCGGCCCTACCCTAGTTTCTGGCAAAGCCGTTAAAATAGGATTGCCGTCTAATTTCTTACGGAAATTTCGTCTATCTAAAGTAACCCCAACCAATTGCTCGTAAGCGTATTGTAATTCACTGAGCGTGAATTTTGAATTTAAGACATCGAAAACCGCATCGGCAAACTTTGCTTCCCACTTTAAGGCATTTCTTGCCTTTTCAAAACTAATAGAATGGCCAAATGCCAAATGCTGGAGCCTTTCATCTGTTACTGGCACCCAAATGGCTTCACTTGCTTGCCAAGATACCAATAGGTTTTTACTCAAATTTGGCTTCAGCAAGGCCAAAAATATTTGGGAAATTACTTTGTACTCCTCAAAGCTATTATTGCTTAATGCAATTACTTGCTTCAAATGTGCTCCTCCCAAACCTGTAATGTGCTCTAAAAGTCGTTCAGCGGTTTGCTCTATTTCTTCGTGCAACTCCATAAATCCGCTAGGAAAAGCCCATTGGCCTTCGAAAGGATTAATTGCACGCTTAACAATTAGCGTATGTAACTTTTGTTTTTCAATACAAAAAGGAACAACTATGGCTTCTAGTTGTAATTCTTTAATTTGGTGATGCATTTGGGTGGTACCCAATTAATGGTGTTTATGAGCAGGGGAATATTAGTAAATTTAAATATATATTTTAGTTGTTAAGCTTTGGAAAAACAATCATCTTTTTGGGGATTAGATATAGGCGGCGAAAACATAGAGGGTTTAGTGCTGGCTTCATTTTCGGAAAATAACGATAATCCGAAAGTACTTGCCAGAATGCGCGTACCAACAGAACAAAACGAGGGATACCAGCACGTTCTGGAAAGGCTAAAACTCACTTTCGATATCATTAAAAAACAAGTAGGACATAGCCCACATACTATAGGAGTTTCTGTGCCAGGCTTGGTAGATATTGAACACAAAGTTCATAAAAACTGCAGTGTTACTTGCCTCAACAACAAGAACTTAAAGAAAGATCTTGAACAGCTTTTGCAAGTAGAAGTGCTTATTGAAAACGATGGCAATTGCTTAGTATTAGCAGAAACTAGGCTTGGCATTGTTAAAGAAAAGGCTCCCGATGCCGTAAATGTTTTTGGAGCTATTATGAGTACCGGGGTTGGTGGTGGCTGGATGCTTCACCATAAACTTTTCCGTGGAAAGCACCATTTAGCAGGCGAATGGGGCCATACGGTAATTAGCCACACAGGTAAAAAATGCTATTGTGGGAAATACGGTTGCCTAGAAACTTTCATTGGGGCGCCAGCTTTACAAGAATTATACCTAAAGCATACCAAGCAAAAAGCTAATATTAAGGACATAATCCAACTTTCAGATGCTCTACAATCTGATGCTAGGGTAGAAATTGTAAAACATTTGGTGAAATACTTTTCTTTGGCTATAAGCAATATCGTTCACCTAATAGACCCTGAAGTAATTGTAATTGGGGGCGAACTTTGCCATTTTCCTGAACTGTTTGAACAAGGAAAAGAAGAAATAGGTCAGCTTATTTTCGATTCCAAATTACAAACTACTATACTGAAAGCAAGGTTTCGAGAAGGAAGCAGCGTATACGGGGCTGCACTCATTGCTGCGGGTTTAGACTAAATATATTAAAAATAAACACCCCGAATCAAGGATTCAGGGTGTTTTCGGTGTATTAAAAGGTAGTTGTAAAACAGTGTATTAAAATAGCGCGAAGCCAGGTAACTAATTAAGCTTTCGAAGTTTGGTTTACTTCTTCTTGGGGATGTTCGGCTTCATATGCTTCAATGAACATTTTTGCCTTAGAAACCATTTCTTCACTACCAATAAACAATGGCACACGCTGGTGTATATGGGTAGGTGTAATCTCCATTATTCGATTAATGCCATCTGTGGCCATACCGCCAGATTGCTCTGCAATAAATGCCAATGGATTGCATTCGTACATTAGGCGTAGTTTTCCTTGCTTATCCTTTTTGGTTTGCGGATAAAGGAATATACCTCCTTTGAAAAGATTGCGGTGAAAATCGGCCACGAAAGAACCAATATACCTACCACTGTAGTTATTGTCTTTACAATGGTTTATGTATTGCTTTACTGGTTCTGGGAAACTATTAAATGCTCCTTCGTTGCAGCTGTAAATTTTTCCGGACTTTGGTGTTTGCATATTCGGATGGCTCAAATAGAACTCACCCAAACTTGGCTCATAAGTAAAGCCATTAACTCCTGTACCGCTAGTATAAACAAGCATTGTAGAAGAGCCATAAAGAATATAACCAGCAGTTACTTGGTCTACTCCTCTTTGTGTGAAATCTTCACGAGTAATAGGCCCACCAACTGGCGATTTCCTTCTGTAAATGGCGAAAATAGTACCTACCGCAACATTTACATCGATGTTAGAAGATCCATCTAATGGGTCAATAGCTACAATATACTTACCGTTAAAGGCATCGGTTTCTATAACATCTTCTTCTTCTTCGCTAAGTACGGCACATACTTCCCCACCCAATCGTAAGGCACGCGTAAAACGCACATTGGCAACAACATCTAGTTTTTGTTGGTCTTCGCCGTGGGTATTGCTAGTTCCAATATTTCCTACAATGTTAATTAAGCCCGCCCTATTTATTTCTCTGTTTACAATTTTTGAGGCTAAGGCAATATCGCGCAATAGTTGGCTTAGTTCGCCAGTTGCATAAGGAAAATGCGCCTGGTTTTTCATGATAAACCTATCGAGCGTAGTTCCTATGGGCAGAATTAGTTTTTCTAATTGGTGGTCCATGGTGTATTAACTGGTAGTGTATAAATAGTATTCGTAGAAAAGTGAAGAGCCACCTAAGCAGAATGTTCTTGGTATTTAAGAAAGAAGGGGGTAACCAAAAAAGTCACCCCTTTCCCGCATCAAGTAAACATTCAACAACTTAAGAAATCGGTATGTAAAGCCTAATAATTAGGCAACAGTATCTTCGGTAACTTTAGGCGCCCCTGCCATAATTTCCTCATTTGCATAAGAAGCATAAGCTTCAAAGCTGGTTAGGAAGGCTTTAGCTAATTTGTTTGCTGTAGCATCGTATTCTGCTTTATTAGCCCAAGTATCACGTGGGTTAAGCACTTCAGTTGGTACGTTTGGAACGCTCTGAGGTACAGCAAAACCAAAAACAGGGTGGGTAATATAATCCACGTTGTCTAGTTCGCCTAGCATAGCAGCAGTAATCATTGCTCTGGTATAGCGCAATTTCATACGGTTACCTACGCCATAGGCACCACCTGTCCATCCGGTATTAATTAACCAAACTTGTACATTGTGTTCGCGCATTTTCCTTCCCAAAATTTCAGCATATTGGGTTGGGTGCAATGGCATAAAAGGAGCACCAAAACAGGCAGAAAAGGTAGTTTTTGGTTCAGTAATACCTACTTCAGTACCAGCAACCTTAGCAGTGTAGCCAGAAATAAAGTGGAACATTGCTTGACCTGGAGTAAGCTTACTTATTGGAGGCATTACACCAAAGGCATCGGCAGCTAAGTAAAAAATATTCTTAGGGTGCCCACCTACCGATGGTATTAAAGAATTCTTAATATAATTAAGCGGGTAGCTTACTCTTGTGTTTTGGGTAACACTAGTATCGTCATAGTTTACGGTGCGGGTACCAGGGTAGAACCTAGTGTTTTCCAAAATGGCACCGAACTTAACAGCTTCAAAAATATCTGGTTCGCTTTCTTGGCTTATGTTAATAACCTTAGCATAGCAACCGCCTTCAAAGTTAAAAACGCCATTATTTGTCCAGCCGTGCTCATCGTCGCCAATTAGGTTACGGTTACGATCTGCTGAAAGGGTAGTTTTACCTGTACCGCTCAAGCCGAAGAATACTGCTACATCGCCATCCTTACCCATATTTGCGCTGCAGTGCATACTCATGGTATCTTTATGCAACGGCAATACGTAGTTCAAAATAGTGAAAACGCCTTTCTTTATCTCGCCAGTATAGCCTGTGCCACCTATTATGATCATTTTCTTGGTCATATTCAGGATAGCAAAGTTCTTGTGAGGAACGCCATCAGTTTCTGGATTGGCTTCAAAACCAGGAGCACTATAAATAGTATATTCTGGAAGGAAAGTAGCCAATTCTGCCTCGGTAGCCCCAATAAACATGTTGCTTACGAACATGCTATGGTAAGCCTCGGTAGTAATTACGCGAATGTTTGTTCTGTAATCGGCATCTGCACAGGCAAATGCATCTCTTACATAAAGGTCTTTATCGGCATAGAAAGCCAATATTTTACTATGAAGATTTTCGAAAACTTCAGGAGCAATTGGTTGGTTTACCTTACCCCACCAAATTGTATTTTCGGTAGTAGCGTCCTTAACGAAGAACTTATCGTCTGGTGCTCTACCGGTAAACTTACCAGTATCGCACATTAAAGCGCCTTTGTCGGATAACTGACCTTCTCCTCTTTTTAAGCTGTGTTCTACCAATTCCGCAGGACTAAGGTTCCAATAGGCGTTACTAAATTTAGTTACACCGCTATTTTCTAAGCTTGCTGCTGTTGATTTGATACCGTACTGATTCATATAATCTGGGTGCATAATATGTAGTTAGACGTTTAGTTACTTTTAATTTAAACCCACAATGAAGGTAAGGCTTTATTGGATGCGAACAACAATCCAATTATTAAAAGTAGCTATTTCCTGTCCTACTCATCTAGGTGCAATAATTGGATAAGTTTTCGTTCCAACCAAAGAAAATTGCATTTGGTATGCGGTTCTTAAAAAAACGAATATAATTTGGAAGAAGGCACCTTCAACCATCAAACGTATAAAACCCAATTTTTCAAAATATTATTCTGCATTTTTTATGTTTTACAAAGTTTTCAGTACAATATTCATAGTAAACTTAAAATGCCACCAAATAAACTAATGCTAAGGCGAACTCAAAAATAAAGACAAAATTATAATGTGTATATTTTACACAACTAGTCTAGTTTTCCGTGTTTTGAACGAAAATCGGTTTTTGGTTAATACACATTAAATTTCAATAACACTTAAATAACAGTATTAAAGGCAGTTATAGCGTGATTAGTTTAAATAAGACTTAGAAAAGCCCTAAATGGCTTGGGTTATTTGACTTATAACTAGCCTCCAAAAATTCAATAAACGCGATATTTATCCTAAAACAGCCGTGTGTATTTAACACAACAAGGTGAAATTAGCTCATTTTCTTAGCAGTTTAAGAAAACTTAAAAAATGCTAAACAGAACTACAAAAATGAAAAAACCCCAAACAAGTTGGGGCTTTTGCTATTTAGCTAGGTCTCTTTTATAAAAAGTGGGTAAAGGTATCGCCCCTTAAACCAAGTCTTATTGTTTCTAATGGAATTACTTCTGCAGGAGCTATGTTACCCAAATTTACATTGGTTCCTAATAACTTGATGAAGAATACCTGTTGCGTCTTTTGAGGGGCCTCCCAAATAATTTTTTCGAAAGGGATTTGGGTTAGTATTTCCTCTACTAGCCCTTCACGAACTTCGCCGCTACTGCGGAACAAACCTACGTTTCCTCCTTCTCTTGCTTCACCTATTACTTGCCAAGCACCCGCATTTAGTTCCTTTTGCATGAGGTCTATCCACTTATAAGGTGGAATAATTTTCTCGGCATCTTTACTACCTACTTCACTAAGAACAATAACTTTTTTACTTAGAATGCTTATGTATTCGCACTTTTTCTTGTGGTCTAGCTCTATACTGCCATCGCTTACTTCGGCATGGGTAAGCCCGAATTTTTCAATTAAGTTCAGGTAATCGTTAAACTGATTTCTAATAATGAAAGCCTCGAATAAGGTGCCACCGAAATAAACCGATAAGCCTGCATTTTGATATACGGCTATTTTCTCCTTCAAGTTTGGGGTGAACATAGATGTGGACCATCCTAATTTCACTATATCGGTATAGGCACTAGCTACTGATACAAAATCTTCTGCCTCTCTAAGGCTTAGCCCCTTATCCATGGCCATTGTAAGGCCCTTTTCGCGGGGTTTTGAGGTACGCTCTGGTAAATTATTTAAGCTGAAATTCATTTACTTAGTATTGTTTCTGGTTCGAAACTTATCTATGAGTTTGTAAATTGTTTTTTGCATTTCAATTTCCGTGAAGAAATCGAATAAGACTATATGTTTATCGAAATCCAAAAGTAAGGCATTTTCTAGATAATTTATGGCATCTTTATATCTGCCACAGCCTAAAGCATAGATCACTGCTCTGTACCAAAGCTCGGCTTCTACCGGTAATTCATCAATACCTTCCAATATTAATTGAATAGCTCTATCGTAATCGCCTTGATCGTAATAGATAAAGCTCCAATCTAACCACACGTCGGCATTTTCAGGGTCTATATTACAAGAGGCCTCGAAAGCTTCTAAGGCGCTTATTACATTCCCTGTTTTCCATTCTGCTTGCGCTAAACCAAGCCAAAAGAGTTCATGTTCAGGATTTAGGGCTATTGCTTTCCTTAAATAATGCATACTTTCTATGTATCGTTCTTGGGAAAGAAAGCACATTCCAATACCATACCAGGCATCGTCCCATTCTTGGTCTATTTTTAAGGCTTTTTTATAGTATTCAATAGCCTTCACATACTCTTTTTGGTGTTCTTGAGAGGCACCAAGGAAAACGTAAATATCTGGATCTGGCCCAGAAATATTAAAAGCTTCCAAATATGCATTATAGGCATCTGGAAAACGCTGAAGGTTCATTAGGCTATGCCCTTTTTGCAGCCAACCTTCGCCAGCTTTGGGGTCAAGTGCCAAATAATATTCAAAAGCATCTAAGGCTTTTTCAAATAACGCCAACCTTTGAAACCCTTTACCCAACCCTAGCCAGGTATTTTTAGATAATGGATTTGCAAAAGCCAATTCTTCCAAAAAGGGAATTATGTTTGGCATTGTTTCAGTAGCTTCATGCACCAGCAAAAGCGACCACATAGCATCTGCCATTTCAGGGTCGTCATTTAATGCTTTTTGGTACCAATTATTGGCAGCTACAAAATCGCCTTCTTCCCTAGCAAGATTACCCAACTGATTTAACAAAGGCGATTTATTGGCAGAAGTTGGCAATCGTTTCTGAATTAACTCCATTGCGGCTTTGGTTTCACCAAGCCCATCGAGCGCCATTGATTTGTAAAGCAACAAGTCTTCATCGTTAGGCGAAAGAATCTCTGCTTTTTCTATAGTTTCTAAAGCCTCTTCAAACTGTTCTTCTTGGATAAGGACTAAGGCAAAATCGGTCAATATTTCGGGGGAGAAAGGAAAAGCAGCAATAGCTTTTTCACAAGCCAAGTGGGCTTCTGGGTGCTTCCCTTTCATTAAGTAATGCATAATAATATGCACGTAATCGTCTTCCTCAAACAATACGTTAGAACCCAAGCTATTGGCTTGTTCATAGCGAACTATGAGTTCTTCTTCGTTTGGCAGAGGAAAGTAATCTGAATTAAAATCCATTAAGGGTATGCTAAATTATCGGGTATTGATTCTTTGCATGTTTTAACCTACAAAGCCTTTGTCACCATAGGGTTATTAAAGGTGGTTTAGGTTAAATATACGCTATAGGATAATTAATTCAAAGAAAAGGTAGCTTTTACAGTTCCTTAGTTGGAAACCAAAATGCCAAAGTTTCTGCCAATTCTGGGTAGTTTATGCCAAGACTATCTGCACTTGGTTTACCATCATAAACAGTTTTTCTATGTGCATTACGCAAAGTTTCTGGCGAAAGAAAACTGGGTAAATCCGTAAACAATGATAATAAAGAGGTAAAAAAGGCCAAGGTATTGGTATGCAATGGCTTCAATTCTACGGAAGGTTCCTTTAGACTAAAGTACCTTGCCATTTGCTGAAAAAAAGAAAAATTGGTTAGGGTTCCTGCATTAAGCACAAATCGCTCCCCTATTGCACTCGGATTATCTATTACCTTAATTATTGCTTCAATAACTGTCCTCACATCTACATAATTAATAGTGCCTTGTGTATAATACGGACGTTCTTTTTTGAGGTAATGGAATAAGGCAGGCGTACTTTCAGATTCTATTTGGCTATTGCCTAATATTAAAGAAGGAGAAATAACTGTTATTGACAAACCTTCTTCCATCCCACGCCAAACTTCTGTTTCTGCTAGGTACTTACTTTTCCCATAGGTAGAAGCTAGCATATTAGGGTCTGTTGTGCTAGCGGCATTTAATACCTCATCGCCTTTTACGCCCGTTATGGCTGCAATACTGCTTATATGTATAAACTGCTTAATGTTTGCAGCAATGGCCGCATTAACCATATTAGAAGTTCCAATCACATTAGCTAGCATTAGCTCCTTTTCTGCATGAGCACGGAACGAAACAGCAGCTGCAGCGTGAATTACATAGGCACAGCCCTCCATACCGTCGGTAAGGTTTAGCACATCGTACAAATCGCCTTCGATAACCTCAACTTTAGCAGCCCATTGAAATTGGCTTAGTTTTCTAAGGCTTTCTTTCCGCACCAGAACTTTAAGCGAATAACCCGCTTCTAGCAAATTAGTAGCCAAAAGCGAACCTAAAAAGCCTGTACAACCAGTAAGAAATATGGTGCCTTTATCCATAAAATATTAACCCCGACTTTTTGAAAATCGGGGTTAAATAAAAGTAATTTTTATTTGAAGGCTTGGATGCCTGTAATTTCTGC
>Ga0114959_10002492_pt1 | contig 15046 bp, 7 predicted proteins | sample C_130625_EF_Meta_FD_87317 | JGI IMG/M metagenome (GOLD analysis project Ga0114959, IMG submission 87317) | Freshwater microbial communities from Lake Croche, Canada to study carbon cycling - C_130625_EF_MetaG | ecosystem: Environmental > Aquatic > Freshwater > Lake | place: Lake Croche, Canada...
AAAATATACTACGATTTATACCATACATTTGTCACGCAAGGAGGCATAGATATTCAATTTGGCGGGGCGGAAACGATACGTCAGCAGTTTGTTCAGACCCTTTTGTACGCCATCATATTGATGTGGGCATTTTACCTTTTGGAATATCTGAAAACGAACGATGTGTTGTTATTAAATGTAGTGTTCTTGGTGCTCGCCCTGGTCTTGGTGTGTTACGCCATCTATCATTTCATCCATCAGTATGTGGTAATGGGGGTCATAGAAACGGTGGCTTCGTTTATCAGTATGGCCTGCATTCAATACATCAACGAACATCCTGTGGATTATGCCCATTTCTTCACACAGCACCCCATTGTTAACAATGTGATATTACTGGTGGGTATCGTATTCAATCTTGTGGCAGTGGTACTTTATTACATGGCGAGCACCCTGGCCGAACAAGCCGGTTCCATTGCATTGCCTGACGTATTACAAATGAACCCCGCCTACCATGAAGGGTTCGTGATGACCCAAACCATCCAAGGCAAGGAGTGTCAGTTGGACAGTCAAGACCCTGAGCTTTATACACTTCTGAAAACTCCCCACGCCGGAACCATGGATATTATTGCTAACAATTTTTGTTCTGAACCTACCCCGCCAGCTCCAACCCCCACCGTTCCCAATATCCAGGACCGTCTTTTGAGTATGTGGAACAACCGTGAAGACCCTCCGTCCAGTACCAGTGCTCCGTCATTTTTCAACCTCGTAGAATCGTCCAGCAAATATGTGCCGATTAACGATCGCCCAACCGAGGAACCTACAACCACTCCAACTCCTTTTCACACCGTCAGTCCAACTCCTTTTCACACCGTCAGTCCAACTCCTTTTCACACCGTCGGTCCAACCCATGTACCTACCACAAAAACCGTTTAGAATGATCCTTGTATACTTATATTAAGGACCGTTTCGGTAATTTTTCAAGGATAGTGTCGGATACATATCCATATGACTGCCAAGGTATATGCGTTGCAGGAAATCCAGGAATGGATCCAATATAGTCTTGATTCCTTTCCGGGGACCACGCCTTACCAGTCGCATCTTCCACATGATGTGGTGGAACGTATTCGGCAGTTGGACGAAATTGTGGTAGAAGTACCGATCCCCCCGGCTTCAGCTTCCGGGAGTTCCGTAACCGCATCTGAACATCCAACGTTTTATCACCGACCTACCCATCATCCACGTTCTGCGTCTAACTTGGTCCAAATTAAGCGCGGGGCTGAGCCTCCTTCTCGTTTTGAACGTCATCATGGACGCGAACGCACACATGGAAATGGACGCAAACCCGCCGCGCCGAGCCGTCAGGCCACGGAAGAATGGCAGGCAATGAAAACCCATGCCCCAGTGGTCCGTTCCAAGGAAGGGGTGGAAAAAGACATCAATGAGGTGCGCATTGCCTTGAATAAAATTTCCAATAAAAATTACCAAGCACAGCTGCAAATCATTATGGATATTGTTACCAAAGAGGCCGATAACACTGAGGCTATTCAAAAAATCGCCCAGTTTATTTTTGATATTGCCAGTACCAACAAATTTTACGGGGAAATATACGCCGACTTGTACCACGACCTGGTGAGTAATTCCGAGGGAGAATCGTGTACCGCATTCATAGACATTTTGCACGATTTCGTCGCGTCGTTCAAAAGCACCATTCAGACCATTCAGTACGTGGATTCTAATGTAGATTACGATGCCTTTTGTGAGTATACGAAAGCCAATGAAAAACGGCGGGCCACAGCGTCGTTCATTGTCATGTTGATGTTGCGTGAGTTGCTCACTTGCGAGACCATTTTAGATATTATGGATTTTTTTCAGACCACCGTGGCAGAATATGTTCATGAAGACACCCGTACCAACGAAGTGGACGAAATTACTGAATTGCTCTTTTTGTTGGCGACTTTAGGTAAAGATACCCTGAAATCCTCCCCTGCATGGAACACGTCCGTCCTACCTTATATTCACCGCATGTGTCAATATAAAATGAAAGAATGCCCAGGATTGTCTTCACGCACGTTATTCAAATACAAAGACCTTGGTAAAATGATCCTATAGTTTTGTTTGATTATGTCTTCATAACGTATAGGGTCTAGACAAGCGCCACAATGAACGATTGGCAGGCATTCGTTAAGTGGTTCTATGCATCAGAAAAGAAACGTGATAGTACGCCCTGCCGAGAAAGCGGTACCTTGAAACGAGTCGCGAAAAGTTACCAATGTCATAAACGGATGGCGAACCGCAAGACGCGGCGTAGTACGCGTTTCCGGGGCGTCAATCCGATGCACAAGCTGAAGAAGGATTAGACGACTGGACCATCCACTGCTTAAATTCATCAGGCGTGGGACAATGTTCACACCAACGACAATAACATATTTGTTGTGAACGCTCGGGGTCCAAGTCTATCCAATCCAATACGTAATCGTGGGTACATACGTGATATTGAACATAACCGAATGAAATATCCGAGGTACCAGACATATTATGATATGAGCCCATCTATTTAGATGGGTTGGTTTGTATACACAGCTTATTCTGTGCAATACTATATACTGACCTACATTTAGAAAAGAAACAACATGACTTCGGTTCAAATGGCAAATTTTGCCACCGGCACCGGAGCGTTTGATGCCACGATGTACAACGGTGCCATGTTGGATAGTTCGCCATTTGCAGGTAACGGTGATTTATCATTGAATGCCGCTTCGTTGCAATATGTTCAAACCAATACCGCGTTCACCACATCAGCTCCAGCCTTGGGTAATGGTATGACTTTTACCGGATGGTTCTTTCCTTCGGGAAATCAGGTAGTCGGAAGTACCATTTTTGATATTTCCACCGCAACTGTTGCAGTGTCTCTTTTTTACAGCACTTCCACGACCTTATCTGGCTATTTCAATGGCGGGTTAGTCAATTCCGTTTATACCATCAGTACCAACACATGGCATTTTTTTTGCTACACCATTTTTTGTACCTCGTCCTACTACGCTATGCAAACGTTGTATGTGGATAACCCTACAGTCATCAACTCTACACAAACCAGCGTGAATTATGTGCAAATCACCTCACTCGGATACAATTATTTGGGCTACGGAATTGGCCAAGCCGGCACGACCGCTTACCAATATTTCAACGGCAAATTGGACGAATTCCGCTTCTACAAACGCGTATTGACGCTTCCTGAAATCAACGTGCTCTACAACTACAACTACAATACCAATACCATTTCTTCCAGTTCAGTGACGGCCACTCCGGTTTACAACTCCAACATATATTCCAACGCCGTGCAAATTGATGTGACCGGTACCTTCAGTGGCCTGGACATCAGCCGCAACCCTCCATTCACCGGGGCCTCCATGTTGGTGGTATCATGTGCCAGTCTCTATTCTAGCAATGGCACCACTTGGTCATATTTTGATACGAACGTCCTTCCAGATGTCTCCTATACCTACTATGTGATGCCCTATGTGTCCACGGTCTTGGGTAACATGGTGACCATGGGCACGATCTATACCACGACCATTGTGAACGGGTTTTTCAACACTTTAGCATCCGGTACTTTGCCAACAAACAATACCGGCACCAGCACCTTTAGCTTGTCAGGATGGACGGTAAGCAACGGTGCAGGAAATACGTGCTATCTTTGCGCAGGAAACGGAACGGTCAATAGCAGCGTGGTGTACAGCGGCACTCTCCCTTCACTCATAACCTACTACTTGGACATATACACGGTGGCTTCCACAACATCCAATATCAGCCAATACATTGGGCTCTATACCAACACCACTGGAACCATTAGCTTCTATGCTTGGCCGGCTGACGGCGCCTACGCGACCGGGTGCACCCTTTCCGTCTACTTGGGGGGCATGACCCTTCTTTACAACTACAGCTTTACACCGGGAACCGCCGTTCCCTACATGTCATTCTCTCTTCCGTTCACCATGAGCACGTTGGGGTCGTACGCATTGACCTTTGTCGTAAACAACCGTTCCTCCAGCGCCAGTTCCATCTGTATTGCCGGCGTACAGATACGTAATCCCACCGTGGCCGGCATCGGCTATAAAACCGTGGATCCCAGCATGACCCAACTTTATTATCCTCTGGACGCGTCATTTGGAACAGCCGGGGCACAAGGTCAATTGTACAACTACGCTACCGGGACGGGGGTGTATAGTACTGCCAAATTGTACGGAAACACACGTATTGGAACCATCAATCCCACCCCCATCTATGGAAGTGGATACCTCGCTTTGGACGGCACGGCAGGGACCTACATGACCATGGATAATTGGATCTGCCCTGCTGCCTCGGGTACCAACGGATTTTCCATGACGGCGTGGATCTATCCCACGTCCATCACCGGAAACCCCACAATTTGCTACCTGTCCAACGGCACCGCCAGCGTCTCCATCAGCCTGAATACCGCGGGTCAAATAGATTTTTCCTTCAATAACACGGCAGGCAGCAACTACATCATCAACAATTTCAACCTGGTCCCTAATCGGTGGTATTTTGTGACCGTGACGGCCAAATACAGCACCGGGACCAGCGGTATCTACAACTATTTTGTCAACGATGTTTCGTTGGGTTATTTTGTGGCCCCGTGGCCCAACGTTACGAGCTCCTATACCACCAACTATTTGGGAGGATTCCCCAGCGGGACCACAATTGCTGGTGCCAACGGTACCCTGGGTAATTTCACTGGCAACATTGAAGAATTCCGAATATACAATCGGTGCCTGACTAGTCAAGATATTCTTTCACTTTGGTGTAGTGGATTTTCCAATAACCAGTATTCCAACCTCATTGACCCGAGTGGACTTAACTTGTACTTCACATTTGACCAAGGCTCACTCTTGGTGTAGACAACTTGTCCTAGGCAAGGGATCCTATACATTCATTGGTACGACGTATTTGGTTGTTGGTTGTCATATTCTCTGCAATGCATTCACGAGCTGTAAAAATAATGTGATGATAATGTAAAAATACATTATCATTCGGTAAAAATGTCAAATTTAGTCGCCAATTTTGCCTCGGGAGTGGGAAAACGGGACATTATATTGTTGAACGGCCCCGTCGTGGATGTGTCGGCCGTGGTGGGAGAGACGACTGACCTGTCACTCAATGCCGCCATGTCGCAATCGCTGCAATTCATCACTCAATTCACCACGTTTTCCCCCACTCTTGGCAACGGCATCTCATTCTCAGGATGGTTTTACCCAAGTGGTAATCAAACCGCGGGCTCCACCATTTTTGATATCCAGGGAGACGCGACGTCCGTGTCACTTTTATATAAAACCGCCAATACACTCAGCGCTTTTTACAACGGAGTCACCCTGGATTCATCTTATGTCATCGTACCAAACGCGTGGCATTTCTTTTCCTATACCGTCTTTTGCACCTATGCCACGAAAGCATTGCAGACCCTCTACATTGATCCGGGCAACAATCCGAGTCCAATGATCAGCCAAACGGTCGCACCTTATGTGGCCTTTAGCTCCACAGGCAACAACTTCTTGGGTTATGGGAAAGGCACCAACGACGTACCTGGAATACCGTACGGCTACTTTAACGGCAAATTGGACGACTTTCGCTTCTATAATCGGGTCCTTACTTCCGCCGAAATCGGTGTCTTGAGTGGATATACCAATACTTCTCCGTTACCCACACCCGTAGTAACCTCGGCAAATAGCGTGGCCTACGACACTGCAGTGCGGGTTGATGTGAGCGGCACCTTCAGCGGCTTGAATATCACTCGGAATCCTCCGTTTCCCGCGACCGGAGTGGACGTCGCCTACAACACGACTATAAATCCCGTCTTTGTAGTGACCGGCAAAGACCTGGTGTCCGTGGACGGTTATACATGGTCCTACGTAGATACGACAGTTTCTCCGGGTCAGACCTATAGCTATACGTTGACGCCCTACATACCCAGAGGCAACCTATATTATCCCAATCCTTCCTACGGTACTCCGACAACCGTATCGGGTCTGACCACATTGACGTTACGAAACGGTAATTTCACTGCATTAACCACCGGCTCGTTGCCGGCCTACGACGGTTCGTATGTGGTGGCCCCCGCCATTGCCAATTGGTCATTTACAGTGACACCCGACAGTCAATACTATCTGAACCGCGGTCGGGGCCCTTTGACCGGCATCAACCAGTATAACAATGCTCTACCGTCCAATAGCACCTACTATGTGGCGGTCCAAACGGCAGCATCGTCCACCAATACCTTTTCCCAATCCATCAGTATGTACCAAAATGCCCACGTCAATGTCTCTTTTTACGCCTGGACACTGGATAATTCGCTGAACACGGCCCCCCTGAAATTATCAGTCTCGGTAGGTGGGACCGTCTTGCTCAATGCCTATCCTTTGCCTGTCGGAACGGGTATTCCCATGCGATCCTTCTCCCTACCAGTGACGTTGACCACCTCGCTCTTCAGTACACCGGTCACTTTTACCGTCACCAATACCTCAACGACAGGCCCCAATACCATGTGCTTTTCCCCCATCCAGTTTGTCCAAAACCAGACAGAAGGGGTTTTTTATACCGCGATAGACCCCTCGGGACTGCAACTCTACTATCCCTTGGACGTGGCCACCACCGCCGGGAAACTCACCAATTATGCTTCTGGTTCGGGAACAGCCGACGGTACCATGGTAAACACGAATCTCCAGAGGGCTCCGCCCGTACCGGTGGGAACCGCGTACTTGTACACCAACGGCAGCCCGAATTCGTACGCAAAACTGGGTAATTGGAACTGTCCGACCGCCAGCGCCCAGCATGGTTTTACTGTTGCCGGCTGGGTCTGTGCCTCTATTCCAGTGAACCAAGAACCTTCGGGGGCCACCGTCGTCTCGCTCTCCAATATGACTGGAGGCCACCTGTCACTATATTTGAGACAACCGGGCATCTTGGATCTGTCGTGCAGTGGAGTGCGTGGTATCATGATGGACCCGTCTAATCAGCCATTGGTGGCCGGACAATGGACCTTTTTCACGGTGACCTGCGCCGGGACCAGCGACGGAAGTGGCACCTATACGTACTATTTGAACGATACCTGCATGAACCAGACGGTGGGCAACTGGCCCGACACAAGAAGCGTCTACAGTTTGAACTATTTAGGAGGGGTACCGAACACGACCGTCATCGCGGTGGACGGTTCCACGAATCTCTGCAACTTTACCGGGTATATGGACGATTTTCGTATTTATAACCGCGCTCTCACCTCACAAGACATCTATGCTCTGTGGAACTTGGGTCAAAGTGCGGGCGGAGGCGCCGGAGTCAATACGGTGGACCCCACCAACATGAACTTCTACTATAGCTTCAATTAAGAGGCCGAACCTGTGCTTCCATACCAACATGAAAGCCAGATTTATCCCCATGTATACTATATGATATGAAGAGCGCTGTTGCCATCGTGGCGGAGATTGTCCTCTGGGTCATCGCCATCTATTTCACCATTTACTGTGTTAAAAATTATATTGACGGATCCAATATTTACTATACCTGTTTCCTGCATTTGCTCCTCATTTTCCTGACGGTACTTTTGTACCCACCCGAATAAATACCCATAATGTATAGGATGGGCAACTGCACCACACGACGATACCTACATTCAGTGCAGCGCGTCCAAATTTATCTAGATTTTCCATATGAAAACAGCCTGCTTCATGCGACAAGAAAAAACGACACAATATGTCCTATATGCTTGGAACCCATACGTATTATCTTCATGTTCATTCCATGTTTTCATCCCGTCTGCGAACCCTGTGCCATCCAAATGTATAATATGAAAAAAAAGTTGATATGCCCCCTCTGTCGCAACACGTATCTATGAGAATGGCGGTTTCCGCGTTGGCAGTTACACGTACATGGACAACAAGCTCTGATTCTGATTCTCGTCCTGGCGAATCAGAATATCCACATCCTTCTTGGTCACCGTATAGGGAAAGGTCACCCGGAGTTCCACGTCCTTGCCCAAAATAGACTTGGCGTCGTCCTCCACCCGCATCAGACGGAACAAGTTCAACTTGGTATGAATGATTTCCAAGCAACGGTTCAGGTTGCGCACTCCCTGCTCATTCTGCGTAAACTTGGCACTAGAAATGATGTATTGGATCACCTCGTCCGGGATGACAATATCGCCCTCTTGGAAATTCACCTGCTCCCGGATCTTGGGCAACATGTACTTCTTGGCAATGATGACCTTTTCCGCTTGGTCGTACCCCTTGGTCTTGATCCTATACATTCTATCACGCAGAATAGGATTGACCAAGTTCTCGTCATTGTAGCTGAAAATGAATAGGCATTTACTCAGGTCAAAATCCACCTCGCTGAAATACTTGTCATGGAACTGACTGTTCTGACTTTTGTCCGTCAAATGCGTCAAGATGCCCGTAATCTCCTGACCGCGCGCCGAATCGCTAATCTTGTCCAACTCGTCAAAGTAGATCACAGGATTCATGCATTTGCTGTCAATGAGAATCTGCACGATGCGACCCCATGTACTCCCTTCGTACGTGTACGAATGACCCTCCAGGACGCTGGAATCGCCGGCGCCCCCCAACGCCATGAACGCAAACTCGCGGCCCAGGATTTTGCTGATACCCTCCTTGGCCAGGCTCGTATTATGTGTGACGGTGAAATTCCCCAAAATGAACCGTTTGTTCCCGTCAATCTCAAAACCGTAATAGTTGCCCCGCCCGACGGGCGTCACCTGAATCGGGCTCCAGAGATGGGCATCATGTGGTTCTGTAGTTTCGGAAGGACCGGAAGGACCGGAAGGACCGGAAGGAACCGTAAATACTTGAGACGGAATGTCGCCGAGGCCCGTGCCCCGAATTTCCAACCAAGTGTCGTTGGTATCGTTCGGGACCACACTGACACGCAGACCCAGCGATCGTACCAAGAAGAGCACGTCGCTCACCATGGCGATGTGTTTCAATCGGAGACTGAACACGGCCCGCAATGCATCATAGTATCCTTGACAGTCCAATATACCGGCCAACAGTTGCAGTCGGGTCGGACGGTCATTGATGACATAGGCGCGGAACGCGGTCCCGTCGTCCACATCGTAATAATCTTCAGGATGCTTCAGGAAATATATGCCCATGTCGTAAGCTGAAATCATAACAGGGAATGTGGGAAAATCTACCCCCGTTTTGTAGCCGTACAGTTCGGTTTGCTTGCTCTCCGGCAACGCCAGATATTCCATCACGGTCATGTCCACTACATCACCACGGTACGTCTTCAGCGAGAGAATATGCTCCGAATTGACCGTATAAGTTTCCCCCGTATGACTGATGATATCGTACATCTCGTCCTCACCGCGTCCGAGCCCCAGTACATTACGGGGTGTGGAATCGTCACCCATCAGGATATCCCCCGTTTGAACATCTTGGACCATTTTTGTGGTACCGTCGTACATGAGGATGGGGGTGTTCAGTGCAAAGCACTTGCCTGTGCCAGGTGGACCGTGGATCGCAATGGCGCATCCCATGGCATCGGGGTTGGTCATCCACTGACCAATCATCTGAAGGATTTGCAATTTGGCGTCGTCTAGACCGTACACACAGTCGTCCAACTGGGATTTAGCGTTTTTCATGAACCGATCACATACATCCACTCCGTCGGACATTTTCACGTCCAGACTCTTGTAAACGTTGAAAGGAATGCGCATGAACGTGTCTACCCACGTTTTCATCTTGTGGTATTCCGTCTCCCCGGGTTCCATGGTGCGCATGACATTGAGTTTCTGCATCACTGTGGCCTTGTGCTTCGCCGGCAACCTGGTCTGAAGGAGGGTGAGACGGTACGGCTTGTCAATATGAATGTGCTCGTTGATGATTTTTAGCTCGTCCATGATGGCCTTTTGCTCCTTGTGCGACAGCTTCTTCTTGAAATAGTCAATCTCCGACGTTGTGTTCTTGGTCTCCGTCTTGATGAGACTGAAATAATCCTTGGCGTTCTTGGTCCGCGTCTTCTTCACCAACTTACTGATGGAATCGCAACACTCTTTCATGGTACGCAAGAGAATTTTACTGCGAGGGTTCTTTTTTAGCTTCTCGGACAAGTGACGCTTGAGGTCAATGAGCTCCTTGTACTCGTCTTCCACCGTGATTTTGGGGACGGCCTCTTCTTGGGCTTTTTTGGTGGCCGCCGCCTTCTTCGCCGCCGCCTTCTTGGACTTGGGACTCACCATGGATTGCAACCCCTCCTTGGGATACTCAATCGTCTCGTACGATTCCTTCATAAAGGTCTTCTCGTCTTCGCTACCGCATTCGTCGTTGTCAAACTCCAACGCTTGCTCAATTTCGGCATTCTCGGCCTGTTCCAACGAATCGTAAAATCCGCCGTCCTCGCCGTCGCCGGGTCCTCCCAGCATGATCATGATACTTCCCTGCTTTTGTCCCCCCATCACAAAGTCGTCGTCTTCGTCCTCCTCTTCCTCTTCGTCCTCTTCTTCCTCTTCGGCCCTCATACGACGATGACGGTCTGAACGCTTGGACGGCTTGGACTTTTTATCCGAGGTCTTTTTTTTGGCCGGTTCGGTGGCCTTGGCCTTTTTGGGGGTAGTCGTCGTCTTCTTGCGACGAATGAAGCGGTCAATCAAGGCATCGTCCTCTTCCTCTTCGGAATCCCGCACCCGAATTCGTTTTTGGGATTGGGATTTCTTGACCGGAGGATGGTACGACGCGTCCTCGTCCTCGTCCTCATCGTCCTCGTCCTCGTCATCTTCTTCATCCTCTTCCTCATAATCGTCTTCATATTCTTCTTCATCCTCTTCATCTTCGTATTCCTCCTCATCGTCGTCGGTCACCCATTCTTCCGACACCTCTGAATCGTCGTCGTCACTCTCGGGCTGTTGCTGCCGACGCTTCTTCTTGGTATCGCGTTCCGGCTTGGTCGCTTCACGCATCTTGATGTTGTGCTTGAGAGACATGGTCAATGGGGTTGGGTCGGTCAGGGATAGGGTCAGAACAATGGAGTGTGGAATTGGAATCCTATACTTTCGTTGGAATCAATTTTTTGTTTGGTTCTAAAAATTGATTGCGTAATGTGTTTCATAAAAAAGGACATAATAATACCTGCTTTAGTATATACCATCAACATCACGCTTCTGGATACAGACAGTGGCCATGGAAAAGAATCACCGTTCCAAGATGTTGAAGGAAAAGACGCCCTCACGGATCATCGGGATTCAGTTCAGCATGTTGTCGCCCGACGAGATACGTAAAAATTCCGTCGTGGAGATTACGTCGCGGGACACCTACATCAACAACAAACCGTGCATTGGGGGACTCTTTGACCCGCGCATGGGAGTCTTGGAACCGGGCACAATTTGTCCCACGGACGGCATGGTGTACATCAATACCCCGGGGTACTTTGGTCATATTGAGTTGGCGCGTCCCGTGTTCTTCATTCAGCATTTGAAAGAAATCATGAAAATTTGTCGGTGTGTCTGTTTCAAGTGCAGCAAGTTGCTCATCAATAAAAGTCAACATACGCATATTCTGAGCTTGCGCGGTGAAGAGCGGTGGAGTTACGTGTCGGCGTTGGCGGTCAAAATCAAGCGATGTGGTCAAGATACCGACGACGGATGTGGCTACAAGCAACCGGACAAGATTAAGCTGGAAGGCATGTCCAATATCATGGCGGTATGGGAGAAACTAGGCGAGCTCAAGTTGACGCCGGAGATTATCTTGAAAATCTTCAAGCGCATTTCCGACGACGACGTCTTCTTCATGGGATTCAATCCGTTGTGGTCGCGCCCCGAATGGATGATTTGTACGGTGTTGCCGGTTCCGCCGCCCGCCGTGCGTCCTTCGGTCAAGCACGACGCTCAGCAACGTTCGGAAGATGATTTGACGCATATTTACAGCAACATCATCAAATACAACAACAATCTGAAGGAGCGTATGAACTCGCAGGACACCAATGCATACGCCATTGAGGTGTTGAGTACCATGTTGCAGCATTCCATTGCCGTGATTGTCAACAACAAAATCAAGGGGGTGGATCCCATGGCGCAACGCTCGGGTCGTCCTTACCAGTGCATCATGACGCGTATCAACAGCAAATATGGGCGTATTCGCGGCAACCTGATGGGGAAGCGGGTGGACTACAGCGCCCGGTCGGTCATCACCGGTGACCCGAATTTATCCATGCGGCAAATCGGGGTGCCGCTCAAGATCGCCAAGAATTTGACCAAACCCATGGTGGTGAACGACATGAACCGCGATTTCCTGATGAGCCTGGTGCAAAATGGTCCGGACATTTGGCCCGGGGCCAAGATCCTGGAGCGCAAAAACGGCGAAAACATTTCGCTACGTTACGTGGACCGCGCATCCATCACCCTGGAGAATGGCGACACCGTCCACCGTCACATGATGGACGGCGACATGGTGTTGTTCAACCGACAGCCGTCGCTCCACCGGGCCTCCATGATGGGGCATATTGCCAAAATCATGAAGGTGGGCGACTCGTTTCGCATGAACGTTTCATGTACGCGTCCGTACAATGCTGACTTCGATGGCGACGAGATCGAGAAATTTGTCTCTAACATGTAGATGCCCATCAAGTTGTAGACAATACTTGGTGGGGAAAACATTGGAATGTCTACTTATCACATACCTTGGCATAGGTATGAGGTAAATATAACTACATAGTCGGATTATCAAATCTATATAAAAATAGCTCCTATAATATAAAGAACCATGTCGGAGATTTATAACAAAAACGAGTTTCATCGGGTTAGTGGAGAAATTTATAAAATCACCAATACAGTTAACAATAAATGCTATATCGGTCAAACAAGAAGTCACCACTTAAACAATGGTAAATACCGTCCATTTGGATATTTGGGTAGATTCAATTGTCATATTTCCGAAGCATATAGAAATAAACTGCATTCAGTGTACCTGGATGCATCTATACGGAAATACGGACATGACAAATTTGTATGTGAACGTATTCTGGAATGTTCAATCAATGAACTGGACCAATACGAACAACACTACATTTCTGAATTCAACTCCAAATATCCAAATGGGTATAACTTGACCAACGGTGGGCAAGGAAAAGGATACATGAAAGGTGAAAAGCTTACTTTCCATGAACCTAATCCGAAACCTCCCAATTGGGAAAGAAAACCATTGACACGAAGTGAACATACTAAAAAGTTGATATCTGAACGTCTCAAGATTGCCAAACAAGACATTTCACACCGTGAATGTCAAATGCGCCTGACACAGAATCAACACTATAAAAAGAAGTTTGACCTTTATAAAGACGTTACTGTAGATGGTAGCAACCTTGAACAATATATCCACGTAATTCGTAATAATAAAAAAAATTACGATTATGTGCGCGTAAAAATTCAAGGTATAAGAATCCACTTTACCGGGAAATATGAAACTATCTCCGACACACAAAAACGAGCTTTACAATTTATAAAAGAATTGATAATCTGGCAACACGACCAAATTGCGGGAACGTCCTTAGAGCCCTCACCTACCACCCCATTGTTGGAAACAACCGATGGGGGAACTCGGGTAATGACCGAAACCAATGGTAAAAACGGTGAGGGATTGGGCAATCCGCAGCCAAGCCCCTACGTCCGCTATGATAAGGATACGGGGAAGGTTCAACGACTTGATGATTGTGGGTCTGAGGGGACTAATCACCCCCAATGAAGGCTTAAGGTAAAGTCTAATCCTGGTCCGAAAGGTCAGGCATCACCTACGTTGTAAAACATAACGTAGTGTGTATGGAATTTGCATATGCCACAAAACACCATTACAGAAATAGAGCTGCGTCATTTGGCAGCCACCCCGTACCAAATTATCAACCCGGGGTCCAACAAGCCGATTATCGGCATTTTCCAGGATTCGCTGTTAGGATCCTATAGATTCACTCGGAAGGACATTCACTTTACCCCCCTGCAGGCCATGAATCTCTTGATGATGTTCCCCCATGTCCAGGTAGACGAATTGCGGCGTATCTACGAGGAGGACCCCGACCACCGGATTTCCAACTTCCATGTTCTGTCCCAGATCATGCCGCCTCTCACCCTCAAGTACAAGACCGGGCTGTTTGACGACGCGGAACACGCCAAGACCTCCAACAACGTATTGGAGATTCGCGCGGGCCAGTACTTGCGCGGTCAACTGGAAAAGGGCGTCTTTGATGCGGCGACCAAGGGCATCTTGCACCGGATTTGCAACGACTTTGGCAACATGGCCTGCGCCGACTTCAACGATAACATGCAAAACGTTGTCACCGAGTACATGAAGACCAGCTCGTTCAGTGTGGGCATCAGCGACCTCATTGCTGACCGCAAGACCAACGAGGAGATCATCACCTGCATCAAGAAACAAAAGATGGAGGTGCAGACCATCATTGACAAGGTGCATCTGGGCATCTTTGAGAACAAGACGGCCAATTCCAACGCCGTGCATTTTGAACAAGAGATCAGTAATATTCTCAACAAGGCCACGGAACATGCGGGCAAAATCGGCAAGAAATCCCTCAGCCGCGACAACCGTTTCCTCATGATTGTGGAGTCGGGTTCCAAGGGCAACTTGATCAACATTTCGCAGATGGTGTCTTGCTTGGGGCAACAGTCGGTGGACGGCAAGCGCATTTCCTACGGGTTTGACGACCGCACCCTGCCTCATTTCAAAAAATACGACGATTCGCCCAATGCCCGTGGGTTTGTGGAGAATTCGTACATCACCGGTCTCAGTGCCCCGGAACTGTTCTTTCATGCGATGGCGGGACGCACGGGGTTGATTGATACGGCGGTTAAGTCGGTGACGCGCGAGACGCCCATTGTCATCATCCAGGACGGAAAGCCCCTATACACTGCTATTGGTGATTGGATTGATGGACAATTGGATGCACCCGAGAATGCCTCCCAGCTTCAACGGTACGATAATAATCCGGAAAAGAAAAACATGGAACTGCTGAACATTAATACCAAGGTCTTGATTCCTACGAC
>Ga0114959_10002494_pt1 | contig 15039 bp, 16 predicted proteins | sample C_130625_EF_Meta_FD_87317 | JGI IMG/M metagenome (GOLD analysis project Ga0114959, IMG submission 87317) | Freshwater microbial communities from Lake Croche, Canada to study carbon cycling - C_130625_EF_MetaG | ecosystem: Environmental > Aquatic > Freshwater > Lake | place: Lake Croche, Canada...
GCGCCCATGCCCGAGCGCATTTCGCCCTGGGGTATTTACGATGTGTTCAGCGTAGAAGGCGGCGCCCAAATCTTTCTAGCGGTGGTGGGCGATACCCAGTGGCGGGTGTTTTGCGAAGCCTTTGGCTTTCACGATTTGTACGCCGACACCCGCCTAGAGACGAATAACGACCGCGTGCGCGCCCGCGCCTGGATGATGCCTCTGTTGCGCGAACGGCTGGCAGCGCATACCCGGGAGGAATTGGCGGCGGTGTTTGAACGCGAAGGCTTGCCCTTTGCACCGATTACCGATCCGCAGCATTTGTTCGCCGACCCGCATTTGCTGCAAACCGGCGGTTTGGTACCCCTGACACTGCCGGACGGACGTGCGACATCGGTACCCCTGTTGCCGCTGACCTTGGACGGTGAACGCCTGGGCTTGCGCCTGGACCCACCGCGCCTGGGCCAACACGGGCGCGAGGTTTTGTTGGATGTGGGCTACAGCGACGACGAGATCAACGCCATGGTGCAAGCCGGAACCCTGGCCTTGCCACAGGAGTAAGCCATGGACAAACTCAAACAAATGGAGTCTTTTGTAGCCGTAGCCCTGCGCGGCAGCTTAACCGCTGCGGCCAAGGCGGAGGGCGTGGCTCCGGCCATCGTGGGGCGCAGGCTCGATGCGCTGGAGCAGCGCCTAGGCGTCAAGCTTCTCACGCGCACGACCCGGCGTATGACGCTGACCCAAGAAGGCACGGCTTTTTTGGAAGACTGCCAGCGCTTACTCACCGAACTGGGCAATGCCGAGGCCAGCGTCAGCGCGGGGGGCATACAGGCCAGCGGACAATTGCGGCTGACCGCGCCTGCGGGCTTTGGCCGACGCCATGTCGCGCCGCTGGTGCCCTGGTTTCGCGAACTGCATCCAGAGGTGACGGTGTCACTGAACCTGAGCGATCGGGTGATTAACCTGGCCGCAGAGGGTTTTGACTGCGCGGTGCGGGTGGGGGATTTGCCTGATTCGTCCTTGGTGAGCGTGCGCCTGGCCGATAACCGGCGTATGTGCGTGGCCACGCCGGGCTATCTGGCGCGCCACGGGCGCCCGGCCCACCCGTCCGATTTGCAGCGCTTTGACTGCCTGACGCTTTCCAGCGATGCGTCGCAAACCCGCGGCTGGGCTTTTACCTTACCCAAGGCCGAGGGCAGCGAGGTAATCCATCTCAAACCCAGCGGTCCGCTCGATTGCTCAGACGGCCAGGTTTTGCACGACTGGTGTCTAGGCGGTTTGGGCATCGCTTGGCGCAGCACCTGGGAGGTGGAGGCGGAGATTGCCGCCGGTCTGCTAGTGCCGGTGCTGGAGGAATTCGCTGCGCCGCCCAATGGCATTTACGCCGTGTTCACCGAGCGCAAACACATGGCGCTGCGCTTGCGCCTGTGGATCGATTTCCTGAAATTACATTACAGCCGCGAGGGCTTCTGGACGGAGTCGCGCCATTGAGCGCGAATGGGGCAGGGGATGCGCCTGCATTGATTTGCGACGGATTTACATTGACGCATCACATGCTTGCGACGTTTTAATAACTAAGCGCCGAATTCATCGCCCAATTCTTGGCCTCTTTGCCGCGCCGCCTGCATAGCGGCGATGAATGAGGCTTTGACGCCGTCGGCCTCCATGGATGTCAGTGCCGCGAAGGTCGTACCGCCTTTGGAGGTGACGCGCTGGCGCAGCACTTCGGGTGCGTCAGCAGAGGCAGCGGCTAAGGCGGTAGCACCACTAAACGTGGCCAGTGCCAGCTGGTAGGCCTGCGCCTGCGTCAAGCCCATAGCGACGCCCGCATCACGCATGGCCTCCAAAAAATAAAACACATAGGCCGGACCAGAGCCCGACAGCGCAGTGACTGCGTCGATCTGTGCCTCATCATGGAGCCAAAGTGTTTGACCCGTGCTCTCGAGGACTTGTGCCACGCGTGCCTTGTCGGCATCGCTCACGCCCTTGCGCGCAAACAAGCCGCTGATGCCTTGGCCGATCAGAGCCGGTGTGTTGGGCATGGCGCGCACGATGCGTTCGCTGTGTAGCCATTGCGCCAAGGTGTCGCTGCGTATGCCTGCCGCCACGCTCAGGTGCAATGCTTGCGGGGTGTGGCTTTGCGTGGCCGCTGCCGCATCTTTAAAGGTCTGCGGCTTGACGGCCCAAACCACCAATTCGCTCTCTTGCAAAAACCTACCGGGCTGCGCTTGGGCTTGCACGCCGTAGCGCGCCAACAATTCCTCGCGCGCGCCAGCAAAGGGTTCGACCACCGCAATGTCAGCAGCTAGCGTGCCGCGCTTGATCAGACCGCCAATGAGGGCACCGGCCATTTGGCCGCCGCCTATAAATGCAATGGAATGGGACATGGAGTGTGCAAATGCTGATGCGCTGAGCGCTTCAGTCTAACTGCCGCTTACATGCCATGGATACACAGGGGCTGCAAATGCGTTCCCGGTGCAGGATTACACCGCTGTGGTTTGCCGCACTGCGTGCTCCCAGCGCTGCATTTTTTCTTGGGCTTGGGCGCGGCTGATTTGGGGTTCGAAGCGGCGCTCAGCTTGCCATAGTTGGCTCAGCGAGGCGGTGTCTGGGTACAGGCTGGTGGACAGGCCAGCGAGGTAGGCGGCGCCTAGCGCAGTGGTTTCGGTGACCTGAGGGCGCAGCACGCTGATACCGAGTAAGTCGGCCTGAAATTGCATCAGCAAATCATTCACGCAGGCGCCACCATCGACGCGCAGTTCAGTCACGGCTGCTGCGCCGGCTTGTTGCGCATCACGCGCCATGGCTTGCAAAAGCGCGGCGCTTTGGAAGGCAATGCTTTCTAAGGCCGCGCGGGCGATATGGGCCAGGGTGCTGCCGCGGGTTAAGCCAGTCATGGTGCCGCGCGCTTCGGGGTTCCAATACGGCGCGCCCAGTCCGGTAAAGGCCGGCACCAACATCACACCACCGCTGTCGGGTACGCTCTGCGCCAGCGCCTGCACTTCGGCGCTACTGCGGATGGCGCCCAGCCCGTCGCGCAGCCATTGCACTACCGCGCCACCGACAAAGACGCTGCCTTCTAAGGCGAACTCGGGGCGGGCGCTAGGCTGCGCCGCACTGGTGGTGATCAGGCCGTTGGTGGAGGTTTGAAAGTGGGTGCCCGTGTGCATCAGCATGAAGCAGCCGGTGCCATAGGTGTTTTTGGCCATACCGGCGCTAAAGCAGGCCTGGCCGAACAGTGCGCTTTGTTGGTCGCCCGCCATGCCGCCTACGGGAATGCGGTGGCCCAGCAGGCCTGGATCAATGTCTCCAAAATGCGCCGCCGAGGGCAGCACTTGGGGCATCAGGCCCTCGGGAATGTCGAGTGCCGCCAAGAGTTCCGCATCCCAGGTGTTGCTGTGCACGTTAAACAGCATGGTGCGCGCCGCATTGCTCACATCGGTGGCGTGCACCCGCCCGCCCGTCAGTTGCCACAACAGCCAACTGTCCACCGTGCCAAAGGCTAGCTCACCGTGGGCCGCCTGGGCACGGGCGTCGGGCACATGGTCCAAAATCCATTGCAGTTTGGTGCCGGAAAAATACGCATCGACCAGCAAACCGGTTTTCTGGCGTATGGGTTCGGCCATGCCGCGCTCTCGTAGGGCTGCACAGGCTGGCTCGGCACGCCGGTCTTGCCAGACGATGGCTTTGTGGATGGGCTGGCCTGTCTTGCGGTTCCAGACTACGGTGGTTTCGCGCTGATTCGTGATGCCAATCGCGTGCACTTGTTGTGCACTGATGCCGGCTTTGGCCAGCACCGCACGCGCGGTCGCCAGCTGGGTGCGCCAAATTTCCAGCGGGTCGTGTTCGACCCAGCCGGGCTGCGGATAGAACTGGGTCAACTCTTGCTGCGCCATGGCTACGATGCGGCCTTGTGCATCAAACACGATGCTGCGGGAACTGGAGGTGCCTTGGTCAAGCGCGAGCAGGTAGGTCATGGCAGGTGGTGATGAATAGGGCAATAAGGGTAAAAGGACGGTTGACAGGCCGAGCGCGGAATCAGTCAGCCGCTAGCGTAAATCGTACTTGCGCTTCGGCCATTAAATCCATAAAGGGCTCTGGTGGAATGGCGTCTGAGAATAGGCGGTCCAGGCTGGAGAGTTGCGCTACTTCGACCATCGCAGCGCGGTTGAATTTGCTGGCATCGGCGGCCAGCCAGACTTCGCGGGCATGCGAAATAATGGTTTGTGACACTTTTACCTCGCGGTAATCAAAGTCCCGTAGCGAGCCGTCCGATTCGATGGCCGAGATGCCGATCAAGCCGATGTCCACCTTGAACTGGCGAATGAAATCCACCGCCGCCTCCCCCACAATTCCCTGGTCACGCCCGCGCACCACGCCGCCCACCACAATCACTTCGCTTTGTGCGTTGGCGCTCAGGATGGCGGCTACGTTCAGGTTATTGGTAATCACCCGCAATCCTTCGTGCTTGGTCAGCGCCCTGGCAATGGCCTCGGTGGTGGTGCCGATATTGAGCAGTAGCGAGCAGCCATTAGGCACGGCATCGGCTACCGCCTGCGCAATGCGCGCTTTGCCTTGGGCGTTGAGGATTTCGCGTTGCGGATAGGCCAGGTTCTCTACCGTAGAGCCAGGCACGCGCACGCCGCCGTGAAAGCGCGCTAGCAGGCCCTCGTCGGCTAGCCGCTGCACGTCTCGCCGCACCGTTTGCAGCGTCACATCTAGCGTGTCGGCCAGCCGCTCCACCGTGACCGAGCCTTGCGCCCGCACTACGCTTAGGAGCTTGATTTGTCGTGGATTAGGGTTCATGCGCCGATTGTCCGAGCCTTGGGTAAAGTTGGCCGGGACACTTTAAATCGAACAGAAAGGAATTGTTTTAGGGTAAACACCTAGTTAAAACGAATAATTTCGAACAATAATTCTCATATTCGAATTAACGTCGCGCTAAATTGGTGCGAACGATCAAGGGTGTCAGATGGACTTGAGTCTGCAAGGCGTAAGTAAAAAAGTGGGCGCGCAGCCGTGGCTGTATGCGCTGGACATGGACTTGCGCCCCGACGCTGTGACGGTGCTCTTGGGTGCAACCCAAGCCGGCAAAACCAGTTTGATGCGCATCATGGCCGGCCTGGATGTACCTAGCAGCGGGCGCGTCTTGGTAGACGGTGTGGACGTCGTCGGCGTGCCGGTGCGCCAGCGCAACGTGTCTATGGTTTATCAGCAATTCATCAATTACCCCTCCATGACGGTGTTTGACAATATTGCTTCGCCCTTGAATTTGCGTGGCGAGACCGGCGTGCGCGAGCGGGTGCGCGCGCTGGCTGAAAAGCTGCATATCGATATGTTTTTGGAGCGTTACCCCTCGGAGTTGTCAGGCGGACAGCAGCAGCGTGTGGCTTTGGCGCGTGCACTAGCCAAAAGCGCTCCCTTGATGTTGCTCGACGAGCCCCTGGTCAATCTGGACTACAAGCTGCGCGAAGAGTTGCGTGACGAGCTCAGCGCATTGTTTGCTGCGGGCAATTCCACGGTGGTTTATGCCACCACGGAACCGGGTGAGGCTTTGTTATTAGGCGGTTACACCGCCGTGATGGACGCTGGCCAATTGCTGCAATACGGCCCTACCGCCGAAGTGTTTCAACGGCCCTGCTCTATCCGCGTTGCGACCGCATTTAGCGACCCGCCTATGAATCTTTTTGCGGCGCGAGTGCAGGAGCAGGCGCTGGTCTTGGCCGACGCCAGCGGGTTAGCACTCGCAAGCGCTTTGGCGCAGGGCCCGGTCACAGCGGGTCTGCGTGCCAGCGCTCTGCGTGTGCAGGGTCGCGAGGGCGACGTTGCGGTCCAGGCGAGTGTGGCACTGGCCGAAATTTCTGGCTCGGATACGTTTGTGCATTTGGATACTGCGCTGGGCGCTATGGTGGCGCAACTGGCCGGTGTGCACTACTTTGACCTGGGCGATGCCATACCGGTCTACTTCCGGCCGCAAGATGTCTACGTGTTTGACAGCGCCGGTATGCTGGCCCTGGCGCCTACACGCGAAGGGGTGCACTGATATGGCCCGCATTGATCTGGACCTGGCCCATGCTTACGGCCCCAAGCCGCAGCAAGACAGTGATTACGCTTTGCTGCCCCTGAAAATGTCTTTCGAAAACGGTGGGGCCTATGCCCTGCTCGGTCCCTCGGGTTGCGGCAAGACGACCATGCTCAACCTGATGTCGGGCCTATTGCAGCCATCGCAAGGTGCGGTGCATTTCAACGGGCAGGACGTGACACGCGCTACACCCCAACAGCGCAATATCGCGCAGGTGTTTCAGTTCCCGGTGATTTACGACACCATGACCGTGGCCGAAAACCTGGGTTTTCCGCTGCGCAACCGCAAAATGCCCGCTGAGCAAATCCGCAAGCGTGTCGGCGAAATCGCCGAGATGCTGGACTTGAGCGGCCAGCTCAACCAGCGCGCATCCGGCTTAGCCGCTGATGCCAAACAAAAAATTTCGCTCGGTCGTGGCTTGGTGCGCTCGGATGTATCAGCCGTGTTGTTTGACGAGCCTTTGACCGTGATCGACCCGCACTTGAAGTGGCAGCTACGGCGCAAACTCAAGCAGATTCACCGCGAACTCAAGCTCACGCTGGTCTATGTCACGCACGACCAGGTGGAAGCCCTGACCTTTGCGCAGCAAGTGGTGGTGATGACGCGCGGACGCGCAGTGCAGATGGGTACAGCGGCGCAATTGTTCGAGCGGCCGTCGCATACCTTTGTCGGCCACTTCATCGGTTCGCCAGGCATGAATTTTTTGCCTGCCCAAATGGGGCCGCAGGGTTTGCAAGTGTGCGGTATGGCCCTAGAGTTTGACGCCTTGCAAGGCGATTTGCCCCACGGCGATTTGAAGCTGGGCATACGGCCCGAATATGTGCGCTGTGCCGGCAGCCGTTTTGAAGGTGCGCTTCCCATGCAAGTGCAGCAGGTGCAAGATGTGGGTACCCACTTCATCGTCACGGCTAGCTTGCAAGGACAGGTGTTCAAAGCGCGCTTAGCGATGATGGCCGAACCGTTTGCCGTGGGCAGCACCGTGTGGTGCCAGGTGCTTAATGACAAGAGTTGTTTTTATCGCAACGAGGAGATCGTGGCATGAGCGCAAGCAATAAGCCGGTCAACCAGAAGGCCTGGTTTTTGATTTTGCCGGTGCTGGTGTGCGTGGCGTTTTCCGCCATCTTGCCTTTGATGACGGTGGTGAACTATTCGGTGCAGGACATTATTTCGCCCGAGCGCCGTGTTTTTGTAGGCACAGAGTGGTTTGTCGCGATCATGCGCGACGAGGAACTGCATGGTGCATTGCTACGCCAGATCACGTTTTCGCTGACTGTGCTTTTGATTGAGATTCCGCTGGGCATTGCGCTGGCCTTGTCCATGCCGGCGCAAGGCTGGCGGGCTTCGGTGGTCTTGGTGGTGGTGTCGCTGTCGCTGCTGATTCCCTGGAATGTGGTGGGAACGATCTGGCAGATATTCGGTCGGTCTGACATCGGACTGATGGGCGCTGCTTTGCAAGGCCTGGGGATTGAATACAGCTATACCGGCAATGCGGCGCACGCCTGGTTGACGGTGCTGCTCATGGATGTGTGGCACTGGACACCGCTGGTCGCGCTCTTAGGCTATGCCGGTTTGCGCTCGATCCCGGATGCCTATTACCAGGCCGCCAGCATTGATGGCGCGAGCAAGTTGGCCGTGTTTTGGTATGTGCAACTGCCCAAAATGCGCGGCGTATTGATGATCGCTGTGCTGCTGCGCTTTATGGACAGCTTCATGATTTACACCGAGCCCTTTGTGCTCACCGGCGGTGGCCCGGGCAATGCCACCACCTTCCTGTCGCAGTTCCTGACCCAAAAAGCCGTAGGTCAGTTTGACTTAGGACCGGCGGCGGCGTTCTCGCTGATCTATTTCCTGATTATTTTGCTCATGTGTTTTGTGCTGTTCAACTGGATGCAGCGTGTCGGTACCCAAGCCAAGGAGGGCGACCATGCATGAAAAGCGTTTCCATAAGCGATCGATCTTTCTGATCGCTTATATGGTGTTTGCCTTGCTCCCGGTGTATTGGATGGTCAATATGTCCTTCAAGACCAACACCGAAATCCTGGCTAGCTTTGCCTTGTTTCCCCAGCACTTCACTTGGGAAAACTACCACCTGATCCTCACCGACGTGTCCTGGTATTCCGGCTATATCAATAGCCTGATTTATGTGGCTATGAATACCGTGGTGTCTATCACCGTAGCCTTGCCTGCCGCCTATGCGTTTTCGCGCTACAGCTTTTTAGGTGACAAGCATGTGTTCTTTTGGCTGCTGACCAACCGCATGACGCCGCCAGCCGTTTTTCTATTGCCCTTTTTCCAGCTCTACACCACCGTAGGTTTGATGGATACCCATTTGGCAGTAGCCATGGCGCATCTCTTATTCAACGTGCCTTTGGCGGTATGGATCTTGGAAGGTTTCATGAGCGGCATTCCAAAGGAGATCGACGAAACCGCCTATATCGATGGCTATTCCTTCCCCCGGTTTTTTGTGCGTATTTTTCTGCCGCTCATTAAAGCCGGCGTCGGTGTGGCAGCGTTCTTTTGCTTTATGTTCAGTTGGGTGGAATTGCTGCTGGCGCGCACCTTGACCAGCGTCAATGCCAAGCCGATCGTGGCGACCATGACGCGAACCGTCTCGGCTGCCGGTATGGATTGGGCGACGCTGGCCGCTGCCGGGGTGCTGACGATTGTGCCCGGCGCCATCGTCATCTGGTTTGTTCGCAACTACATCGCCAAGGGATTCGCCATGGGGCGGGTTTAAAGCGCGATGCGTAAGGAGATGCGCAATGTTTGAGTGGATGGCCTGGACGACACCGGTGGCGGTATTTTTTATTTGCATCGCCTTGATGCTGGTGGGGATGACGGTGTGGGAGACCAAGTCACCTACCGTGTTGCGCAAAGGCTTTTTACCTATAGAAACCACCCGGGGTGACCGTTTGTTTATCGGCCTCCTCAGTGCCGCCTATGTGAACTTGGCCTTTCTAGGCTTGAGCGGCCGTTTGGCCGAGTTGCTGGGACTACTAGAAGAGCCGTCTATCTGGTTTAGTTTTGTTCTGTCTTTGGTCGTGCTGGCCTGGGTCATGCGTAAAGGTTAATTGGAGTGTGAAGGATCGGCTCCCTTTTCCCCTGGAGCCGAAGCAGCCTTTGATCGTAGGGGGTGTTCATCAAACGAGGAGACATAGCATGAAGTTACGGTATTCAATGGTGTCTGTCGCAGTCGCCTGCCTGCTGGCTAACAGCGCGTGGGCGGACGAGGCAGCAGCCAAAAAATGGATCGACAGTGAATTTCAACCATCCACACTGAGCAAGGAAAAGCAGCTGGAGGAAATGAAGTGGTTCATCGACGCGGCTAAGAAACTGCAAGCCAAGGGCGTGAAGGAAATTAGTACGGTTTCTGAAACGCTGACCACTCATGAGTATGAGTCGAAAACGCTGGCGAAGGCGTTCGAAGAAATTACGGGCATTAAAGTGAAGCACGACATTATTCAAGAGGGTGATGTAGTCGAGAAGCTTCAAACGTCAATGCAATCCGGTAAATCGATTTATGATGGCTGGATTTCTGATTCAGACCTGATCGGTACGCACTACCGCTACGGAAAAATCCTCAGCCTTTCCGACTACATGGTCGGTAGTGGTAAGGAGTGGACCAATCCCGGATTAGATCTCAAAGATTTCATCGGAACGAGCTTTACCACCGCACCTGACAAAAAGCTCTACCAATTGCCTGACCAGCAATTTGCCAACCTGTACTGGTTCCGCGCCGATTTATTTGCGCGCCAAGACTTGAAAGATAAATTCAAGAAGAAATATGGCTATGAGTTGGGCGTTCCGCTCAACTGGAGCGCTTACGAAGATATCGCAGCGTTCTTTAGCGTCGATGTAAAAGAAATAGATGGCAAGCCCATTTATGGGCATATGGACTACGGCAAAAAGGATCCTTCCCTAGGCTGGCGATTTACTGATGCTTGGCTGTCAATGGCTGGAACTGCGGATATCGGCATTCCAAATGGCTTGCCTATCGACGAATGGGGTATCCGCGTTGCGGACGATAAGTGCACACCGGTTGGTGCGTCGGTCTCGCGCGGAGGTGCAACCAATTCTCCTGCGGCGGTTTATGCCTTGACCAAGTACATTGATTGGATGAAGAAGTTCGCCCCCAAAGAAGCAATGGGTATGACCTTCGGTGAGGCCGGGCCCGTGCCAGCGCAAGGACAAATTGCACAGCAAATCTTCTGGTACACCGCATTTACTGCTGATATGGTCAAGCCTGGATTACCAGTAGTCAATGCCGATGGCACACCCAAATGGCGCATGGCTCCTGGTCCGAATGGCCCCTATTGGAAGCAAGGAATGCAGAACGGCTACCAGGACGTAGGCTCTTGGACCTTCTTCAAAGACCATGATCCCGATAAAGTGGCGGCGGCATGGCTGTACGCACAGTTTGTCACCAGCAAAACAGTTTCGCTCAAGAAGTCCATCACTGGTCTGACTTTCATTAGAGATAGCGACATTCGCGCGGACTACTTTACGCAAAACGCGAGTAAGTACGGTGGTTTGATTGAGTTCTACCGCAGCCCCGCCCGCGTGGCCTGGACGCCCACCGGTACCAATGTGCCTGACTATCCCAAGTTGGCCCAACTCTGGTGGAAAAACGTCGCAGTGGCCGTGACGGGTGAAAAGACCCCGCAAGCGGCTATGGACAACTTGGCCGAGGAAATGGACCAGGTCATGGGCCGTTTGGAGCGCGCTGGCATGGCCAAGTGCGCGCCTAAGCTCAATGCCAAGATGGACCCTTCTAAATGGCTGAGCGACAAGAGTGCTCCATGGAAGAAGCTGGCTAACGAGAAGCCAAAAGGCGAGACGATCGCCTATGACACGCTGCTCAACGCGTGGAAAGCCGGCAAAGTTCGCTAAGCCGCTGCGGGCCTAGGGCCCGTGTTTTGAGTGGCCGTTCGGCGCAGCGCCGGACGGCCACTTCCCCGAATTTCAAGAATGTGCCCTTCGCCGGTGGGGTGTGGCACGTCCGTAGGTTTTGATATATGGCCAACCAGCACACTGCATCGCCCGCGCCACGCGCTGAGATTCTTGCCCGATTGGGTGAGGATGTGGTGTACGACCTGGCCGTGGTCGGTGGTGGATCAACCGGTTTGGGCATTGCGCTGGATGCCGCCATGCGCGGCCTCAAGGTCGTGCTTCTGGAGTCGCATGATTTTGCCAAGGGTACTTCGTCGCGATCCACCAAGCTCGTACACGGGGGCGTCCGCTACCTGGGGCAGGGCAATGTGTCGCTGGTACGCGAAGCTTTGCATGAGCGGCGCACGCTGCTCCACAGTGCGCCCCACATCGCGCAGCCCCTGGCCTTTGTTGTGCCTGCTTACCGTTGGTGGGAAAAGCCTTTTTATGGCGTCGGGCTCAAACTGTATGACCAGTTGGCCGGTGAAGCTGGGCTGGGCAAGACGGAAATTCTGGGCCGCCAGAACACCTTGGCGCTGATCCCGGCGGCGCGTACCCAGGGTTTGCGCGGCGGGGTGCGGTACTGGGACGGTCAGTTCAACGACGCGCGACTAGCGATTGCCATTGCCCGCACGGCAGCGCAGCACGGCGCATTGCTTGTCAACTACTGCCGCGCCGAGGCCTTGTTGTATGAGGGCGGCCGTATCGTTGGGCTACTTGGTACCGATACACGCAGCGGCACGTCCTACCGCGTCCGCAGTCCTTGCGTCATCAACGCAACCGGTGTGTGGGTGGACGCTTTGCGCGAAAAGGACGCCCAGCAGGACCCCACCGCCGCCTTCAAGCCTTTGGTGGCCCCGAGTCAGGGCGTGCATCTGGTGGTCGACCGCAGCTTTCTGGAGGGGGATACCGCACTGATGGTGCCTAAAACGTCGGATGGGCGGGTGCTGTTCGCCGTGCCCTGGCTGGGCAAAGTTATTTTGGGTACCACCGACACGCCGCGCCAAGACTTGTCTCGCGAGCCTCAAGCGTTCAAGCAAGAGGTGGACTTTATTTTGGGCGAGGCCGGCAATTACCTGCGCCGTGCGCCCAAGCGCGCCGATGTGCGCAGCATTTGGGTGGGCTTGCGCCCTCTGGTCAAGCACCAGGACGACCAGGACACCAAAACACTGAGTCGGGAACACGCCGTCGCCATCAGCCGCTCCGGGCTGGTCACGGTAACGGGCGGGAAATGGACGACCTACCGGGTGATGGCCGAGGATGTTCTGGCAGCCTGCCAAGAGGCCGGTCTCCTCGTTACTTTACCGGCTTGCCGTACGCAGCAGGCCCGCATGGTGGGGGCGCCCCTGGCCCAAGCCGGCGTCACTTCGCTGAGCCTGCCACCAGGCTTGCACTCTTATGGCGCTGAGCAGGCGCTGGTGCAGTCCCTGCCCGGCGCCGCGCATTGGATCTGCCCGGGCTTGTCCGAAGCCATGGTCCGCTTTGCGCTACGGTATGAATATGCCCTGACGGTGGAAGACGTCCTGGCGCGACGCTCGCGGCTCTTATTTTTGGATGCGCAGCAAGCCGCCGCAGTGGCCAGCCAGGTCGCTGAGCTGGTCCTTCAAGAATTGGGACAGGACGGCGGAGAGGCCGAATTTTTGGAAATTTGTGCCCATTTTTCACAAGTCCCCTAAAAACACCCAAAAATAATCGGGTCAGGGTAGGAAAAATAGTGCATAATCGCGGGCTTCGCTTGTAAAAGCTGAAGATTCTGCCCACATGGAGTCAGCCCGAACGGTTCGGGTTGAGGACAGCGGGCCCAAGACTGACTGGTCTGCGTTTTCCTGGTTATCCACGGTGGCGCTTCCGGTGCAAGTTGGGAAAAACTGACATGATCCAAACTGAATCTCGACTGGAAGTCGCCGACAACACCGGCGCGAAATCGGTCCTCTGCATCAAGGTGCTGGGTGGCTCACGCCGCCGTTACGCCAGCGTAGGGGACATCATCAAGGTGAGCATCAAAGAAGCTGCGCCGCGTTCGCGCGTCAAAAAAGGCGAGGTGTACAGCGCTGTGGTGGTTCGCACCGCCAAAGGCATCCGCCGCTCTGACGGCTCGCTGGTGAAGTTTGATGGCAATGCCGCGGTGTTGCTCAATGCCAAGCTCGAGCCTATTGGCACCCGTATCTTCGGACCGGTCACGCGTGAATTGCGTACCGAAAAGTTTATGAAGATCGTGTCCCTGGCTCCCGAAGTTTTGTAAGGACAGACTATGAACAAGATTCGCAAGGGCGATCAAGTGATCGTCATCGCAGGACGGGACAAAGGCAAGCGCGGCGTCGTGACCTTGCGTAGCGACGACTCGCATGTGCTCGTCGAAGGTGTGAACCAAGTCAAAAAGCACACCAAGCCAAACCCGCTAAAGGGCACTACCGGCGGCATCGTGGACAAAACCATGCCGATCCACCAATCCAATATCGCGATTTTCAACGCGGCATCTGGCAAGGCGGACCGGGTTGGTATCAAGCTACAGGCCGATGGCAAACGCGTTCGCGTGTACAAGTCCAGCGGTGACGAAATCAAGGTTGCATAAATATGGCACGTTTACAACAACACTACCGCGAGAAAGTCGCGCCTGATTTGATGGCCAAGTTTGGTTTCAAGTCGACGATGCAAGTTCCTCGTATCACCAAAATCACGCTCAATATGGGTGTGAGCGAAGCGGTGGCGGACAAGAAAGTCATGGACAGTGCGGTGGCAGACCTGACAAAAATCGCTGGCCAAAAGCCGGTGGTTACCAAGTCCAAAAAAGCGATCGCGGGTTTCAAAATTCGTGAAGGCCAAGCCATTGGCTGCATGGTCACGCTGCGCGGCGTGCAAATGTACGAATTTCTGGATCGCTTTGTCACCGTGGCCTTGCCCCGAGTGCGCGACTTCCGTGGTATTTCCGGGCGCGCTTTCGATGGCCGTGGCAACTACAACATCGGCGTGAAAGAGCAAATTATTTTCCCTGAGATTGAGTACGACAAAGTTGACGCTTTGCGCGGTCTCAATATCAGTATCACCACGACCGCAAAGACTGACGAAGAGTGCAAGGCACTGTTGTCGGGCTTCCGTTTCCCGTTCAAGAATTGAGGTGACCAGTGGCAAAAATGGCTTTAATCGAGCGTGAGCTCAAGCGCGACAAACTGGTCGCTAAATATGCAAAAAAGCATGCCGCTCTGAAAGCGGTAGCGGGCGACGCCAAGCGCAGTGACGAAGAGCGCGCCGCAGCGCGTCTGGATTTGCAAAAGCTTCCACGCAACGCCAACCCCACACGCCAGCGTAATCGTTGCGCTATCACGGGTCGTCCTCGTGGCACGTTCCAGCAATTTAGACTGGGCAGAGCAAAAATTCGCGAAATGGCGTTTGCCGGTGAAATCCCCGGTATCGTCAAGGCGAGCTGGTAAGCGGCAGGAGAACCCGATATGAGTATGAGTGATCCCATCGCCGACCTGTTGACGCGTATCCGTAACGCGCAAATGGTCGCCAAGCCCACCGTGCTGGTGCCTTCCTCCAAAGTGAAGGTCGCTATTGCACAGGTGCTCCAAGATGAAGGCTATATCGACGGCTTCAAAGTAACGACGGCCGCTGGCAAGTCGGAACTAGAAATCGCACTGAAATATTACGCGGGCCGCCCGGTCATCGAGCGTATCGAGCGCGTCAGCCGTCCAGGTTTGCGTGTGTACCGCGGCAGCGACGCCATTCCCCAAGTGCAAAACGGTTTGGGTGTAGCGATTGTGACCACGCCCCAAGGCGTGATGACAGATCGCAAAGCGCGCGCCACTGGCGTGGGCGGCGAAGTGCTGTGCTACGTGGCCTAAGCTGCAATCTGGAGAATCAAACATGTCCCGAGTAGGTAAACGTCCCGTAAGCATCCCCGCTGGCGTTGATGTGCAGATCAAAGAAGACCAGATCAGCGTCAAAGCGTCTGGTGGAACTTTGCATTTGGCACAAAACGCACTAGTCAAAATTTCCAATGAGTCTGGCTCTTTGGTGTTCGTGCCCGCCAATGACTCGCGTGCCGCCGA
>Ga0114959_10002495_pt1 | contig 15035 bp, 13 predicted proteins | sample C_130625_EF_Meta_FD_87317 | JGI IMG/M metagenome (GOLD analysis project Ga0114959, IMG submission 87317) | Freshwater microbial communities from Lake Croche, Canada to study carbon cycling - C_130625_EF_MetaG | ecosystem: Environmental > Aquatic > Freshwater > Lake | place: Lake Croche, Canada...
AGAGTGCAGATGAAAAAAATACTTGTAAGAAATATGTGATTGCAAAACAATATTCAAGCGTCAAAGATTTGGAAGAAGATAATGGCAAAAAAGTCTATTATGACAAAGCATTTGATAAGACCAACTATGGAATATTGGATGATTACGAGAAGGAGCAAATAGAAATGAAACCCGAAGATTTTGAGATATTTTTAAGAGGTAAACTCATATCCAAGCATAAGTATGATGTTGATGATGCACCAATCATTGCAGGTGCATTATTGAATGGAATGAGAGAAGTAACAGATGGTGACTTGGCTATAGTATATTTAAATGACGAGAATGATTATGCTTATTATGGTCGTGAAGGCAGACAATGGACAATAATGACAGATTTAACCGATGAAAATATTGTATCAAAAGATAATAATGTCTTATGTAACTTACAGAAAGATTGTATTGAGGTTGATAAAAAGATTAAATCATCTTGTGAATCGCTTGACTTGAATAAGGCGGAATTAGAAGAAACAGCTTTGAAACAAATGATTGCTGCATTTGATAAGAGATATAAGTTTTCAAAGGAGGTTCAAGAAGAGTTGATTCAAAGGAAATTTGATTATTGTCTGGAAGTTATGCCTAGTTTGGAGAAGATTGAGAGAAACCGAAAATATAAGTACAACAAGCAGCATTATGAGATGGGATTAAATGAAGAGGGCGAAGAAAATGTGCCAATTATTTCACCTTATGCGAAGTTGAGAGATGCCATTTTGGGAACAGAAGATTTTGTGAAAAAACAGAATGACATTGTGCGATTTTGTAGGCGTTTTACTAGGGAGGCGACTCCTGATGAAGTGGATTCGGATCCAAGAAATGATTATTGGCTCTATTGTATTAAAACAAACACGTGGTTAATGCCATATTTTTATTATGCACTTGCAAAGGCTTATTTGATAAGCGAAGATGATTATTTAGATGAAATGGCTCAAATTATCAAAGCTGTAGGTAAGTTGAGCGATGATGGAGATATGTGGGTGGATGAAAATAGTGGTTATCCTATCAAGGCAATAGATTATGATGTTGAAGAGGGTTATGAAGCATCTGGATTCAAAATTAAGTCACGCGATTTATTGGAACAAGATATTGGCGACAATATATTGAAAACTGCACAACAACCAGGTAAGAAATCAGAAACAAAGGAGACAAGAATAATTAATAATGTGGTTACCTTTTTGTCCGGTTCAATGGGTGTAAATATGAGTGATAAACGCGAATTTATATCAAAGGTTGTATTGGATGCTTTCAGGGTTGCAATTTCGTCAGAAGCAGACTACAAGAAGAAGGTGGAAGAAATGGCGAAAAAGGGGAAAAAGTTACCCTCCTACAATGAAGTATATAATTTGACGATCTTGTATTTGTGTCTTGGTGCTTTTTTAATAGCTGCACAAACAAGCATACCTTCTATTAAAACGCGTAAAACATATCCAGGTTGCGTTCGCGCATTTGATGGGTATCCATTAGAAGGTAAAACTGGTGATTTTTCGGGAATAACTTATTTGGCGTGTGTAGCAGAGAAATCCAAGAGCGCAATAGAACCGTGGTCGGCACTCAAAGGATCCAAGGCTGATAAGATCAAGGAGAAAATAATGGCATTTACAGACAATTATTTATTGAAGCATAGTGATGTGATTCGCAAAATAGAAGAGAAAGTAGAATATGTGATGTCTAACCCAACTGGTGAACAAATTCCAGATGAATACAATTTGTTGAAATGGAACAACTTTTTGCCACCTTTGATGCCTTTTACTATCAAAAGTAATTTATTAGAGAATGTTTCATCACAATTTAAAAAAGTTTTATTAGATGATTTTAAGTCTGGTTCTGATATTCAAAGAGAGAAACTTCTAGTTCTGCAATCTAAGACGATCTTTTTCTCTCTTGCTATCCAAGAATTAATCCAAAAAGTTGTGAAAGAAAAGGAAAACAAACTGTTATTGGCAAATGCAGCTGGTGAGCCTTTTTTAGAGAATTCTTGTTGTAATGAGAATATTGATAAAACCACGATTGAATATTTTGAAGAGGCTCAACCAAATATTGCTAGTTATAATGAGATTGTTGAGGATTTAACTAATATTTTAACAGATATTAACGCGATTACCAAAGCATCTTATATGTTTTCAAGAGAGAATACCAAGAATATTTATCCTCCTCTTACAGATCAATACAATGAAGAGACCATATATCTAGCATTTATTAAGTATTGTAGGTTCGGTAATTTAATCCCAATGAATGAAGACTTATTGCCTATTTGTTCTGATAAACCAGAACCTGGGTTTTTAACAAACAAAGATAGTTTGAGTGAGAAAATTCGCAAATTGAAGCAATCTGGACGTGACTATAACAATGAACAGTTGCTGAGATTAATGCAAGTAGTTGAACGTCATAATATTGTTGATATTAATGTCAGTGAAGTTCAAGAGAAGCCAATACAAAAATTTCGTGATCTTCTTGAATCCATTCATTCCGAAAAAGATTCACTAATACCAGAGTCATTGGTTAAAAATTTGGATAGACTATTAGATTCATATTATCTTACTGTAGAAGAGGATAATGAAGAGATGAGAGCATTCAAGAATTATTTGAGTAGAAGTAACGATAGACTGAGAGATGAGTTGTTTGATTTTATCAAAGATAATTCAAAACTCAGTAGAACAACTATTAGAAATGTGAAAGCAATTATTGACGGGTTAATGAAATGGGAATCAGAAACAAACTTAGAATTACAAGCAGAAGTAGAACAAAAATCTATTTCTGATAATGTTAGGTACAATTCTCTTAAATTTATCAAGGAGTTTATGAGAAATATGATAGATGTATTTCCAACAATGATTTTAAACAAGGTGGACTTTAACTCAGTGAAAATTCAAAAATATTTGAAGTTATCTGGAAATCACGAAAGAGATATTGCAAACAGTATTCGTGACTATTATGCTACACTGAGACCATTTTATGATGACGAAAAGTTGACAAATGTGTTAACAAATATTCAAACCAAATGCAAAAATTTATTGTTGCTTGCATTGGAGACGCCATCTTTTAGTGATATTGTTTATAAAGGAAAATCAGTTCACAATATTTTTGATAATAGAACAAGTACTATGTTATTTGAGAATTATGTTTTACAGACCTTGATGACTTATGCAAATCTATCAGGAAATGAAGAAATGGTGAATCTGTCTATGCCAGAGTCGGATATTAACGAGGATGATGGCATTGTAACAACTGAACAACTAGAATTGGCGAGTACTGCTATGGAACCGAAAGAAAAAGTGGCAGATATTATTTTGTCTGGAAATTTGTCAGACTTGAAACAAAGAGTTGCAAAATTGTTAATTACCTTTTTGAATATTATGCGTGAACATAAAGGCTTAGTAAATATGAGTTATGAGAACATTATGGATATTTTGTTCAAGACAAAGGAAAAGGAGAAAGATAGCTTCACTGATCGTTTGAAATCTATGAACGATGAAGAACGTAATGTAGATACTGCATTAAAAATAAATAAATTGGGTGCCTGGAACAAGGGCTTGAAAAAGGGTTTGACCCAATATGTAGCAGAAGATTATGATGATGAGCGTGATGAAATGGAAAAGTTAGCACAAGTAGAGAAGAATGTGCGAAAAAATAAACAAGTGTCGGAAGAAAATATGGCACAGTTTGTAGATGATTATTTGGATGAAGAGAGAAATGACGAAGAAATAGATCACGAAGATAATGATTTGTCTGGATTAAGAGGGGAAGGAGATGATAGTGACTTTGAAGTGGATCAAGATGACCAAGCAGATAATCAATGGGGTGGTTGGGAAGAAAGTGAAGACTAATTCCTATTTGAAAATGGCAGAATCATAAAGACATTTTTGGCATTATAAGTAAATTAATAAAATTTATTTATAATAATAGTATAACATAGATTATGAATCATCATTTTATTAGAAACAATCCAGTACTTGTATCCATTTTTTTATTTATTGTAGTATATGCGACCATTTTATTATGGAAGCCATCGTTTTTATATAAGCCCGATGGAAGCATTCGTCCATTTGGAATAGGATACAAAAATAAAACCATTTTACCAATATGGTTATTGGCCATCATTTTAGGAATTTTGAGTTATTTATTCGTTTTATATTATTTAGCCCAACCAACATTATTTAGATAATCAATCTGATCCAGAATCGTCTAGATTGTTGAATATTTTCTTCACTCTATTATGTTTTTTGATTATACTATCGTAATGTGCCAAAACATGAGGCACATATTTGGGTTCAATTGATATTAAAAAAGCAATCAAATGTTCAAATGCCGATTCAAACTTGCAATTTAACAAAAGATCGTCTATTTTTTGTTTTGACTCATCAATATATTTTTGTTGTTTTTCTTTTAATTCCATTATTTCTTTTAGTTTTTGTTTTATTGATTTAATTCTTTCATATTCATAAGCAAAATAGTATTTGTTATTCATTATTAATACAAATACTATTATATTTAAGTTTTTATTTGAACACTTTATACAGTGTAAACCTGGGATTTTAGTTTATCTTGTTCTTCTTGATATTTTGCTTGAGCATCTAAGTATTTCTGACGATTTGCCTCCATTGTAGCGGCATCTGTTTGACATCCTCTTGTGGACAAGTTCATTTGTACAATAGAGACAATCAAAACAGCAGTGTAAATATACCATAATGCTTCTCCTACGTTGTCACGCAATACTACAAGCTTCAACAATTCTCCTTTATAACTATCTCCATCATTGGCTTGAAATTCATCTTTCAAAAGTGGTTTCAATAATCCCCAATATTCCGAGAAATTATCAGGAGATATTTGGTTGATCAAAATGCCGGTATTTCCACATAATTTGAGGATCGCTTCAGCAGCACTTTCTAGACCCTTTTGTTTTTCAGGATCTTCTTCGCTAATTTTTTCCCGTAAGTCACTGTTTTTCAACAAAGTTGTTAAAATTAGATTGGCTTTACTTGCAACAATAAAGTACCCAATTACATTTGAAAACGCTGATTTGAATCCTGGGAAAATAACCAATGTTGCAGCAAGTGCACCGAAAATGAGGAACCAAGGTATGAATGTCATAAAAATTGCAGCAATCATATTTTTAACAACATCTCCACCACACCTTGTAATAAGAATAAATGAATTAACTGAATATTGTCCAACCACAACAAAGAGTAAGAATTTTAAAAGAGCACCCATTTTAGATTTTTGGTAATCTTTAATTTTTTCTGGATCTGTACTATTAATTATATCTATAGTGAACGGTGGTTTTAACAATAAATAATAAACAATAGTTGTTATTAAAAATACAGTGAGTGAAAGAAATGATCCATCAGTACCTGATACTGTTTCTTCTGCCATATAGATATTGTGTATAATTTATTTTGATATAATAAAAGTAATTAATATTATGAACTTTCAGGAGTTTACTAAACCATTATTAATTGAACCAGGTGTTAAATATTTTTTAAATGAAACGTTGAAACAGTGTAAAGATTTTAAGGAAAAATATTATAATACGTTATTTAATATAAGTTTAGGAGTGTTTTTATTGATTTTAGTCACGATCATTCTTCTTTATAAGTACAAGGGCAAGTTAACTCCTTCAGAAAAAGAAGCAAAAAATAGGGAAAAACAGCAATACATTTTGACAAAAATTAAAAATTACCAAGATGCAAAACTGATTTCCCAACAAAATTTAATAACAGGTCTTCCTGCGTGGGATAATGAATACGATTATTTACATAAAAAAATATGAGAGTAATAATAAATTTATTGAATAACGAAAATGAGTCAAATAAATAATATAAATCTAATATAATTATAAGATGAATGAATCTCCTCCAGAAATAGAAGAAATAGAAGAATTAAAAGAACCTGTGAGTGACGCAAGCTTAGAATCAGATACAAACTTACAAGTAGATTCAAATGAAGAGACGAATTCTACATCTACGAAAGAATCCGAAGATTCCAGGAAAAAACAAATGGCTGTTAGACAACGTATTAGATCAAATAGCATTTCAACTCAAGAAGAAGAAGTTGACCAAGATGAAGAGTTTTATGAAGCAGTTAAGAAATATTATAGATTAAAAAATGAATATGAAGAAAGCTTTCAAAATCAAAAGAAACAAATTTTATCTATGAATGCGCTTAGTTTAAAGGAAAAACGCAGTGAATACAGAAAATTGAAGAAAAAGTGTGTTAACTGTAAGCGTCCAGTAGGAACAATTTTCAATACTAAAGTAGAAGGGGATTCAGATTATGTTGCTAAAGACAGACATTTGATTGCATTATGTGGTGATAGAAATGACCCTTGTCCATTAAATATTGATATTAATTTGGCAGCAACTACTACTTTGCAAGATTTTCTTTCAAATATTGAAAAAGAACTGAATAATTATAAAAATCAAGTCATTAGAGACAAAAATGATCTATTATTTGGTTATATTACTTCTGCTCAAGCTGTTGAAAAATTTGATGAAGTTAAAAATTATATTAAAGATTCAACTGAATTATTTGATTCGTATTTTGAATTTTATAATGACATTATTGATAATCCAAAGAAAAAAGAGGAATACCAAGTTTTGATGACTAGTTTTTATGAAAATGTGGATTCATTTAAATCAATGATAGATGAATTTGATGGAACTGGAATAACTCAATATGTAATAGAAGCAGTTGAGTTATATAAAAATGAAATTCTCCCACAAACTGAAAAAATAATGGGAAAAACATATGCATATAGTGGAGTTGACTATGATGAGGATGATAAAACATACCATTTAGATCAAAAGAAACATACTATTAAACAATTTGAAATAGATTATGGGAATTCAGACCATTCTATTATTTCTATGAAGACTGGTATGACACAAAAAGTGAGACAAACTTTTGCAACAATGGTACAAAATACAGAAGAAAGAATTCCTGCATTAAAACCAAGTCTTAAGAGCAAACCTAAATTAGTAATACAAGAATCGTCAGATGATACTAATTAATTAATAATATATGGAGTAAGAAAAAGAAACTAGCAGAGAGAAATAAAATAAAACTATAATATAAATGATTAGCAAATATATTCATTTCCCTTTATTTTTAATTAGTTTTGCAATTGGTATGTTTTTTGTTTATGTTATGGGGCAAGATATGAAAATAGTTTATGTGTATCCTACGCCCGAAAATGTAGGATCAACGCAATATAAGGATAAGGCAGATAATTGTTATCTTTATGAAGCAATTGTTACGGAATGCCCTAGTGATGAAGGTAAAATAAAAACCATTCCGGTGCAAGTGTAAGCACTTTCAAGAATTAAGCGAACCCGTTTTATTAGAAAAATATATGATTAATATATATGCATTTATCAAAGTTCTTACATACAACAAATGGTCATTATTTAATGTCAGTAATATTAGGTTTCGGTTTAGCTTCTCTCTTTAGAACAGTTTGCAAAGGGAAAAATTGTATAATATTAAAGGCTCCAGATTCTTCTGATATTGATGGACAAATATATCGTTTTCAAGAAAAATGTTATAAATATAATGCAAAACCAACAAAATGCGATGTAAATAAGAAAACAGTGAACTCAAACTAATTATGCGTAATTATTATAAATTATTTGATTATAATAATTATATGTCAGGTGATAGCACAAGTATAAATGATTTACCGACGGATCCAGTTGGTGGTGGATCTATTGGAGGGGGATCTATTGGAGGGGGATCTATTGGAGGGGGATCTATTGGAGGAGGAGGGCCGCAACCTTTTCCAAAGGTTGATTTGCAAATAAGTGAGATGTCAAACTCAAAAGGGTCTGCTCCTCCTTCTACTTCTATGTCTTTAGATCAACAAACTATTAGCCAAATTGTTAATGGATTGCAACAAGCAAGCGTCACAGGAGCAACTCAATTACCATCACGAGATATTCCACAAAGCACAGAAAATATTATGCACGACGATCAAATTCAACCCACTTATATTCCTCCTGAGCAGCAAAAGGACTATATAAATGAATATGAAAACACTGCTGAAAATATTATTGAGAATTATAACAAAAATCTTAAATACAAGGACAGCTTAGATGAATTGTATGATGAGATTCAGATTCCGCTTTTAATAGCAGTTCTTTATTTTTTGTTTCAATTGCCTATCTTCAAGAAATATTTATATAAATTCTTTCCTGTACTCTTTTACAAGGACGGAAATATTAATATTTATGGATTACTTTTTATGAGTGCACTTTTTGGAATGCTCTACTACTTGCTTTCAAAAGTAATGGTATATTATAGCGCATTTTAGATGGAGTTTGTCTATAATACACAATAAATTATTTTTGAAAAGACTTAAAAAAATAAAGCTATAATAGGTAAGAATGGAACAACCAATAAAATCACAATCCGAAAATAATCAGCCTGTTATTGGAGCGCAATGTAGTAGACCAAGTCCAGTTATTGGGGCACAATGTAGTAGACCAATACCAATACCAATTATTGGAGCACAATGTAGTAGACCAGAAGTTATTCCAGGTAAAACTTATACACGAGCGAATTATCCAGGTGAAACATTATCACGAAGTTTTGAGTCTTATACCAAGGAACCAGCTTGTGGAAGAAAAGAAGAGAAAAAAGAAGAAACAACCAGTTGTTGTTTTTCAGAAGGAATAAAAACAAATGATTTTGTAAATAAGATCATAAAAGAAAAGAGTGATAGTAATTTGCCATTTATTAAAAATAGTAAAGAATTAGCAAGTTGTAAAACTGTGGAACAAACTATTAACGTTTTAACAGGATTTATGCAATCTGGTCTTAATGATTTTGAAAAAAAAACAGGTCGAAGACCAACATATAGTGAAATGCGTGAAATGTATGGATAAGTTCAAGACACAAACCGACCCAATACTAGTAAATATATATTTTTTAAATTTTGATTTGTATAAGATAAATCCAAAAAAATAAAAAATATATATTGATTAAATGATAAAAGAATGTGTAAAAAAATTAGTAGATGAACTTCCCGAAAGTATTATTCAAAAACTTAAGAAAAACAAAAATATGAATTTAATATTGGAAGGCGGAATTTTTAACGGAAGTTATTTGATTGGCGCATTATATTTTTTAAAAGAATTAGAAAAACGCAAATATATAAAAATACAAAAGTACTCAGGATGTAGCATTGGTGCAATGTGCGCGTTATTATATTTAATAGACGAATTAAATTTGGCAGAGGAATTATATAGTGAATCGCTAAAAAAATTTAAGGAATATCATAATTTAGATTTTATTAATAATTTATTAGAAAAAATTCTTACTAAGATGCCAAATAATACTTATCAAAAAATGAAAAATAAATTATATATTTGTTATTATGATATTGAAACAAATAAGAAAGTAGTGGATACTAATTTCAATGATAATGAACATTTAATAGAATGTATAAGGCGATCTAGTTTTATTCCATTTTTAATGAATGGAGAAATTGTTCATCAAAATCAATATGTTGATGGTATTTTTCCTCATATTTTCTCTTTTGAAGAGAGAAATATGAAACAAAAAGATGTGAAAACAAATCAAAAGACATTGTATTTGGATTTAGTTGGAAGTGATAAGGTAAAATATTTATTATGTGTGAAAAATGAATGCAGCAATTTTCATCGTATAATGGCTGGAGTATTGGATATTCATCTCTTTTTTATGAAAGAAAATAGAACTCAAATGTGCAGTTATGTGGAAGACTGGAAAATCATCGATCAAATAAATAATAGAATTATAAAATATTCTATTGAGAGAATCGTTATAACTATAATTTGCATTTTGAATTTATTAAAGACTTTTTTCTCTAAAGAGGAATATTCTGGTATATTCAATCACAAATTGTTTCATTCTTCTAGAGAAAAGATTATAAATCTTTATAATCAATTTGTTGAGTTTTATTGTTTTTGATTTGGAAATGATAATTATCCAATTAATGTAAAACTGTAACTTCCATTTACTGGTAGACCATCTGTTGCAAGAACATTTATATTATAGTCTGTTTGAACAGTAACATATGCAACATAAGTTATGTTTGCTGAGTTTCCGTTTGTATAAGAATTTTGACCTGCACCTGAATATGAAAGAATAACATCAGAACCTTCAGCAACTGGTGGTTGATACAATGGAGTTGGACTATTTTTATTTCCACTATTTCCACTATTGATTGTCATCATAATATTTGATCCATTTGTATAAGCACTTGCGTTTATTATCCACGTCCCTCTAGTAAGAAGTTGAATTGGTAGTATACTTGTCCATTGAGAACTTGAAGAATAATAAAAAGTATTAAGTGCTGGTATTTGATATCCTATAATACCATTTATGGTTGATATATTACCGTTTACATCTAATGTAGGGGGATTTGCAGAAGTATCTGGTATTTTATTAATGGCAACTCTTCCAGATGAATTAATATTATAAATATTACCATAAACGTCTAAACTCCAATAACTACTTCCTTCAGGTCCTGTGACACCTTCAGGTCCTGTAGTTCCTTGGGGTCCTGTGACTCCTTGGGGTCCTGTGGCTCCTTGAGGTCCTGTGGCTCCTTCAGGTCCTGTGACTCCTTGGGGTCCTGTGACACCTTCAGGTCCTGTAGTTCCTTGGGGTCCTCTGGCTCCTTCAGGTCCTGTGCTTCCTTGGGGTCCTGTAGTACCATTACTTAATTTTGAAGGAAATAATTGCCTTGAATACGACATAATATATATAGATTTGTATTATAAATATTATGAATGAATTAAATTTGTGTGTTACGAGTTATTTGAAGATGAAAAACCCACCACGGCCTCTTTTCTGACTCTTTTTCTTTTTTTCTGTTGCTTTTTTTTTAGACTTAGAGTTTTTTGAACTTACTGTTTTAGTTCCTGTATCTGTTTTTGTTTTCATTTTATCAATAGGACGATAAGTCAAGAACCATTCTTCAAATTCTTTAGAATTGCGTTTATCTTTCAATTCTTTAAATTTCTCGGATTTTTCAGCACGCATTTCTTCGCGACTTTCTTGATGTCCATAACAAGTAATGCTAAATCTTTTGAGTAGCCCCTTTTGTTGTAGACGGTTTTTCTGTTGTACTTCAAAAAGGAATTTAGCCATACAAAGAATACGATCTACGTCATAATAGTTGCGACCAGTATATAAGAATGCCAAATAATAACTCAACATAGTGTCAATCGTTGCAACGCGAATAAGTTTACCTTGAACTACAATATTGTTATAACTATGACAAGCAATCGGTCTATATATAAAAACAATTGTATCTTCGCCAACTTGAACCTGAAGATGTTCAGGAATGACATCGCTTATTGCTGGGCGTTTAATTATCTTGACATTTTTGATATTGATGTCTTTCAGGCGCTCTTTGATGATTTCAGCAGTTGTTTCAGGATCATTTGAAATTACATCAAAATCAGGGATCTTTTTCAACTGTTTTTGAAGGGCAACAGGCATATATCTTGAATAAAGAGAGATCGCATAACCGCCGAAGAACACGACGCTTTGATTGATCAATGTGTCTTTGACAGTTTCGTAAATTTCGTTTCCGCGAACCTTATCAGCCATTTCTCTCTGAAAGTCCACTTGCATACATTGATTTGCAGTAAGTGGATAATGTTTATTCAAAAGTGTAAGACGTTTCAAGACTTTTTCCCAACGACTGGTATCGCCAGCAGGACGAGATAATTCTAAATACATAGACATTCTTAAATAATTCGGAGGAGCATAGTAAATACCAGCGACTTTGATAGATTCTTGTTTGAGTCTTTTGTATAAATCCTTTGGAACACTTGTAATGTCTGCAACAGGTATGAAATTAACAAATACCTTGTATGTTCCATAATGTTGTCCAGATTTTGCTTCTACCTCGGTTAACCCATTTTTAAAATATACATCAGATAGTTCCTTAGCATCTTCAAGTGCATTTGCAGTGAAGAAATCGTAATCAGGCATTTCCACTTCTTTGTTATAAAACTGGTCTTCTTTAGGTAAAATATTATTGATTGCAGTTCCACCATAACAAATAAGACCTTTTTTCTTAATAAAGTTTTCAACAATTTCAATGATTTGTTTTATTTCGGGTGAATTAACTATTCTTTTACCGAGTTTTTCTTCTGCATTATCTACTGCTGCTCTTAATATAGTGAGTTCACAATCTTCAAAAGACATTCCTTTATCACATAATTTTGTTGGCATTTTTAGTTACTAATATAATAAAATATAATATAGTTTTGAAAAATATATTATTTTTAAAGATAAACAAATGCAAAAATAAAGACAATCTTAAATCTCAAATTTGTAATAATCCGCAGAAACATTTCTTGTTGCGTAAGAGAAGTCAGGGTTTTGAGGAGCAGGATCATCAATGTAAATAGGGATGTATCTTAGTCTTTCAGGTTTCAATTCAAACGCAGTACCATTTTTATCATAGAATGCACTATCAGCAGCTAAATAATTATCAAAGTTCTGGTAAACCATTGCAATCATTTGACAACCCATTTCACGACAAACAATTGGATTGGGATTTTGTGGAGTAGCACCTTTATCTGGCATTGCAATTGTCATAAACTTCTTATTGTATTGAATGAGTTCGGCCATATCAGGTGTATTTTTGACATCATAATATCTTAGTGCACGCATAAATACTGAATTGCTTGTCATATTTACATATTCATAGAATGCTTTGCAATCCATAAAGGTCATATTGGATTTATCCACGATTACTACAATCTTACCTTGTAATTCAGCAATTTTCACTTCACCAATATTTTTTAAACCATTTTCAAAACTGTAATCAGGACCTAAGAAAAAGTTATCATATTTTTTAAAGAGTGCAGCTAAATTTTCGTACATTGGTATATTGGTACTTTTAATTCTCAAATGAAAAATAATTGGATCGCGAGGATTAGGTGCATAAGATGCATTTGTTATAATTTCCATTACTTGAGAGAATGGGACATAGTTATATGTTTCTTTAACATAATAATTATCGTCTTCAGTAGACGTGGAAATAACCGGCTGATTGTCAATAGAATACACTTCAAAATCAAAACCACGAACACCTTGTCTTACCAAATCCTTAAACATACATATGCTTACAAATGAATTTTTATAACTTCCTAAACTGCAACAATTGTATGCAGTCTTGATATAGTAGTCTCTTAATGCATATTGACTATCAGGGTCAGAACTAGTAACAGCATTTGAAATTTTCAAATTTTTATCTGAATACAAATTATCCATTGTTTTGCAAGTTCTAGAAACATAAGTTTTCTTGATAAAATAATAAATAACTATCATAATTGCAACAACTATAATTGCAATGGTAATAAATATAGTTATGAAATTTTCATCTATATTTTGCATTACGTGTGCAATTGTATCTCGCAATACATTTTTTGCTTTTCCGAAAGCGTTTCCCATTCTTGATCTTATATTTGGATTTGTTGTATCAGACATTATCTAATATATTATATTATTTTTATAATAATTGTATTTCAAAATAATTTTATTTCAAAATAAGTGTATTTCAAAATAATTCAATTAAATATATTGTTGTTATATTATAACAAAACAATGGCAGGTGGCTTAATGAACTTAGTATCAGAAGGGCAACAAAATATTATATTAACTGGCAACCCAACAAAAACATTTTTCAAGAGTACTTATGCAAAGTACACAAATTTTGGTCTTCAGAAGTTTCGTTTAGATTTTGAAGGTGCAAAAACATTGCGTCTTGCTGAAGAATCCGTATTCACATTCAAGGTTAAGCGTTATGCCGACCTATTAATGGACTGCTACTTATCACTAGATTTACCAAACATATGGAGTCCAATAATGCCACCAGTAAACGATACAACAACTGAACAAAATAATGCTGGTGCTTGGATTCCTTATGAGTTCAGGTGGATTGAAAATCTTGGTGCTAAATTGATTTCCAAGATTTCAATTACTTGTGGTAATCAGACGATCCAGGAATTTTCGGGATCTTATTTGTTGGCCCAAGTACAGCGAGATTTTACTGGAGAAAAAAAAGATTTATTTGATAAAATGGTTGGGAATGTTCCTGAGATATTTGATCCGGCAAATGCGGGGACGCGTGTAAATGCATATCCAAATGCCTTTTATACTTCAAATCCAGCTGGTGCTGAACCTTCCATTCGTGGACGCACTATAATTGTACCACTAAATGCGTGGTTCGGTCTCCGATCGCAAATGGGATTTCCGCTTGTTTCACTGCAATACAATGAACTTCATATAACTATTACATTGAGACCCATACAAGAGCTTTTTCAAATACGTGACGTATTTGATAGTGTTAATAATTATCCTTATGTTGCACCAAATTTCAACTTATGGTATATGCAATTTTACAGGTTCTTACAAACTCCACCGGATATTGAATTGGGTGTAAATTCTTATACTGATCAGCGGACATTATGGAATGCAAATGTCCACTTGAATTGTACTTATTGCTTTCTCTCTAATGAAGAGTCACGAATCTTTGCACTTAATGAACAGAAGTATTTATTTAGACAAGTGCGCGAGTCGGTTTTTTATAATGTGACTGGTCCAAATAAGATCCAACTGGATTCGCTAGGTATGATTAGTAGTTATTTATTTTATATGCAGCGAAGTGATGTCAACTTGCGCAATGAATGGAGCAATTATACGAATTGGCCGTATAGATATATTCCGAATGATTTGATTCAAGCGCCAACAACAAGCGCATATACTACCATTAGATATAATAATGGAGTTCCTACTGAAGTGCCAATTGGTCCAGGAGTGAATGCAGACGGAAAACTAACAGGTTGGATGATTACAGGAACATATAGTTTTGATAATGAAAAAGATATTTTGGTTTATTTAGGAATATTGTTAGATGGTTCTTATAGAGAGAATAATCAACCTGCAACAGTTTATAACTTAATTGAGAAATATTTGCGCACAGGGGGAAATGCACCAGATGG
>Ga0114959_10002496_pt1 | contig 15030 bp, 17 predicted proteins | sample C_130625_EF_Meta_FD_87317 | JGI IMG/M metagenome (GOLD analysis project Ga0114959, IMG submission 87317) | Freshwater microbial communities from Lake Croche, Canada to study carbon cycling - C_130625_EF_MetaG | ecosystem: Environmental > Aquatic > Freshwater > Lake | place: Lake Croche, Canada...
CTTCTTGTCCATGTCTGCCCAGTGCATCTGCACCACATGCATTAAAATATCTAAATGCCACATAATCAAATCCATAGGCTTGTTTATAGCTTTCTAATATTCGTTCTACGAACTACTTACTTTCGCCATAGGGACTGATCGGTTGACAAGGATCCACTTCGTTGCATGGAGGCATGATGGGAATGCCGTATGTTGCCGCACTAGAACTAAAGATAAATCGTGTTCGTGGCAGTGATTTTCTAAGAGTATCTACTAAAATCAATGTCTTGACAACATTGTTGTTGTAGTACTCTTCTGGATTGCTAATACTTGGTCCAACAAGACTAGTTCCAGCACAATGGATGACAGCAGAAGGAGACAGTTTAAGAATGTTGACTAACGCTTCATTGCTGGAAAAGTCAGCTTCGACAAACTCATCAAAAATACCACTGAGATTTTTAGGTACTGGTCTACAATCAATGCCGACCACTTGGTAATCGGCATCTTTCAACTTCAACGCTATTTGGCCACCAATGTATCCACTGGCTCCTGTTACTACTATAGTCATTCTTCAATCTTTACTACTTGATATTTTTCGTGTGCCACATGGTCACGATATCTGTTACCTGCACGATTCCATTGCTCGCCGTTGCCTTCTAGTATGTCAATGACTCTATCGATAGTGCCATTGTTCCAATTACTGATCAAGCCCATGTTATGATGAGGTTCATGCAACATATTCTGTATCTTATGATATGCATCGTCTATGCTCCAAGGAACATAAAGTCTCTCGGGATCATTGGCAAAAGTTTCGGGAAAACTTCTATAAGCAGGGTAGACAACATTACAGCCCAGAGTATCTGCTTCCGATACTGTATTACTGACCCAGTCTTGAAGTGCGCAATTAAACAACACCCTAGTGTCGTTAAGAAGATGGTAGTAATCATTTTTACTTAGGTTCTCGTAAATTTTTAATTTTCCGGCAGCCTCTAGTGCTCTTGCTCTAGTAATGTATCTAGGATTGTTGCTACGCAATGGCCCACCTGAATAGATGGCAAACTCACAAGGCTGTGTTGTAAGTTCTCCATACATCTCAATCAAGTCCATGAAGAAACCAGGTTGTTTTTCTTGATCAAATCTTGCGGCAAATCCAACTCGGCGTGGGCGCTGATCAAATGGTTTGATATTGTCTGCACCACCAATACGCTCCAACACTTCTGCCTTGCCAAATGCTAGGCCGCTAATATTGTATATAGGAGCATGCCATCCAGCAATGCGCATATGAGCAACCATCTCTTCGTTTGTGGCGAGAACTCCTGTAACGAATTCATTAACCATCTGCTCGTACAAGCCCATCCACTTTGCCATACCCCATACATGAACAAAATCATCAGGATCAATGGACTGAGCAAGACAGCGAACATAGATACGAGGACGTTGATCAGCAGGAACTTGATCAAGAATATATGGTAAGCTCTCGATTCCAGGCTGAAACATGTCTTCAAAGTAGATAACATCTTCACTTGTGACTTCTCCATTGCGCATTAATTGAACCAGATTCATCATCTGGCTCATTGAAAAATAGCTACGACCGTGTGCATCCAACACTTGGCCTACACTGATACTTTGTGTGTTGTCAATGACGGTTCCAGGCACATACACAACATCAAGCCCGCGACTGTCAAACACACGACGATTCCATTCAGTTAGTTGCAGAGTATATCTAGCTTCATAACTTTCTAAACCCATGTAGTAAAGTTTTCTCATGCTTATCTCCTCATGTCCTGATACCACATGTCTTTGACTGGCTTTCCGCTGGTTAATTTATTGAACTGTTGCCACGCATAACTTTTCCAGTTGTACAGGTCAGATTCATTGTACTTGTAACCAAAATCCTGACAAAACTCTAGAAACTTTTCTAGGTCGTTAAAAATTAAATTAACACGAGGATTTGGTTTGATATGTACTTTTGCCATTTTGTTTTTCCTTAAATTACAATTGATTGAGAAGGCTTGGTTAGATTGTATTTGATTAGGCATCCATTTTCGCCGTCTTCACTTACTTCAATCCAAACAGCACGGTCGGGATATCGACTGGCTATTTGTATATATAGGTCATCTGCGATCATCTCGCAACTTTTGTAGTCCAATGCTAGTATACTATCTTTGTAGAGATTTTCCAACCAGCGTTTGAACTGAATGAACTCAATGTCACGGTCGTTGTGAACAACACTGATGTAGACTCTAAAGTGGAAAATATGGCGGTGTGGAGTTCCGAGAAAACTCACATCATACTCGTCACCGGTGGCCAGTGCAGGGTCTGTTGCGGCTGCCGGATAGCAGTGGATGCCTTCCTTTTGGAATGTAACCGAAATCATGCGATCTGCATGTTGCATGATGTTGTCTATTTTTTCTCTTTGTTCTTGGTTCATATTAACTTTCATTTATAAAGATGTGGAAATATTTGTTGGCTGTTTAAATTTCTACGAATATCTAGTTTGGCAAGTTCTTCGTAGAATGTTCCCTCTACCATAGATGGATCTAAATATCCAGGAGTAGGACTAATAGGAGTGTTTATAATCTCATTGAGGGTTTTAATTTTAGAAGTAAAGTTTGAGTCTTTGGATTGCTCTAGTCTTGATTGTAACACATCTATTGATGTATCGACATACTCTTTGGGCAAATTTCTTGGGTCTAACCATCCAGAACCAGTCCCGCCATGTACATAATACAAATTCATGTTGTTGCTACTAAATCCCATGTTTGATAGATAGTCTACAGCATCAAAAATACCTGTAGTGTTCAACGAACAATATACCATTTGAAAACTGCAAAGTCCTGGATCAGTTTTTCCATGTATACCAACTCGCCTGATTAATTTTTTTAGGTTAGATTCAAACACAGACCATTTACTACCATACCGAATATATTCATATTGGTCCTTGGTTGAGTCGATGCTTACAATCCATTGTACACTGGTCATTTCGTTTAACAGTTCAGCAATGCGATTGTCAATGCTAGATAAGTTTGTGTTTACAACAATTTCGCAATCTGGATTGGACGCTAGTAATTTTTCCAGTAACCATTCATTGTCTTTGATCAACAAGGGCTCGCCACCAGCCAGGTATACTTTCTTTAAGGTAGGAATATACGGTTCTATAAATGCTTTTAACTTGTCAAGCGAGTCAACATTAATTTTTTCGTTTACACCTAGTTCTTGTGCCCATAAGCTACTATAAGTTGGACTACAATATACACATGCACTATTACATGTGTTACGCCATCTAAGGTCTAGGTAGTTAAGGTTAAAATTTGATGGGGTTTGATAAAATTCTGATGGTGCGTAATCATTGAACCATTCTAAATAATTGGTTCGAAGAGTTGGACCACTGGTGTTGCAGTTTGAGCACCCACTGGGCAAGCTACTGGATAGCATTTCTTGTTTTATTTTAATTTGCTTTGATCCTAGTACAACTTCTTCGATGTCAGATGATTTGACATTTCCTAACTTATTGTTTCCCACACAACAGTTATCAATTTCCCCTTGCGGAGAAATATATATTTCATTCCATGGTGCTGGACAAAACCCTGCATTATTGATATAATCTTCTTTGATCATTGTAGATCTAGCTTGACACTAGAGAGTCCGGCTACTATTTGAAATTGATCCCAAGCAGATTTTACTGCTGGAAATCGATCTAGTTCCTCACTGGGCAAGGTAGTTTCCAACCAGTAGTAAGGCAAGCGTCTAGGATGAGCACCGAACTTACGAGGCTGATGTAGTCGACCGGTTTCCCAAAGTTCAATACTGACGCTACGGAAACGATCTTCGTCTTCGGCAGGGTAATTCATCCATTCTGGATTACTATACGGGTTACCAAAAGTCTGTCCACCACCGTACCCTTTCCATATACCCGACCATTGTTCATCATCATGCGGATCAAAATCTGTACGAGCAATGATCAGCAATACATCGTCAATATCCACAGTACCATCCACAATGTCTCGTACACAACGGCTATAGCTCAATCCAATTTTCATACAGTTTCGTCTTTGGTATATTTAGACCAGTCTGTAAACCGGCTACGATCTTGTAGCTCATGTAAACTATGACACCATACACCAGGATTGGTTGCTTTGAAGTCTCGGTCGTCTATTTTGAGTGTGGCATTGTAGCCAAACTGATTGATATAAGGAAGTTTAACACTGAGCATAGGAATAAAATTATGGTATTCAGTTAGCCCAGACTCCAACAAGCCTTCGGCACACGAAACATCAATGTCTAATGTACACAAATAATCATATTCTAAAAAGTACTTGAGCATGGCTTCCCAAGGCCGCCATACTCCAATGTCGTTGACACCACATTTTGGAAAACTCATGTTGGCACCAAAATAGATATGTTCGACTGGTGCACTGCCGACGGCTAAACGCAATCTAATGTGTTCGATATCTTGACACCCTACAACAAACAGTGTGTATCGGCCGTGTGCTGGAGTGTGCTCTACTTCATTGCCGTAAAAGAATCTAGTATTTTCGTGGCCTTCTCGGTTCATGTCATTCCTTGTGTTTTAAGTATTGCTTGTGTTAAAGTTTTTTTCTGTGTTATCAACAATGAATTTAGCCAAACGATAGGGCGTAAATTCAAACCAAAACGGAAATACACTATGTATCACTCCAGTTATCACAATCAGCAATGCTAAAAAATTATAGTAATTTGCATATACAAAGTGTTTGATATAGCTAGTATTGGCTTGTTGCAGGTGTTTCAATTTAATGTTTCTTCAAGTTTATCCAACAATGATTGATCAAGTTCTTCAGGTTCTGCCACAGCAGGCTCATCATACTCAAACAAGCTGTTGAACATGGTGTCAGGTCTAACAGCTCGCTTGCCGGTAAACCCTCTAGTTCCTACTACCCGTTCCCATATTTTAGCATGGTCTTCGATGATGGTCAAGCTCTTTTGGCGATCCTTGGTTGAGAATATACGGTCAATAATTTTTCGAACATCAAAATGGCTATCAGTTGGGTGAACCATCATATCTGGTGCAATGCCCGAATCATACAATCTATTTGCTCGTTGTACTGCTTCCAAGTGCACCCACACATTATGCCCCATCAATAGTGCATAGCTAAAGCTGTCCCAACTTGTCTTGCCTTCCTTGCCAATCTTGTTTAAATCTCCAGGCTTGTAGTGACAAACATCAGATATTTTTAATCTTGCACTGATAGGACTGTCCTCAAAGGTCTTGTGGATTCCGTCTTGCAGTACAGCATCTCTAAACAATCTATTGTCGGTGGCATATTTCTTGTTGTCGGCAGTTGGTGACATTTGATAACTCCACTTGCCACGATGTTCAGCTACAATGCTGTGATACAACTGTCCATTGGCTGTGGCCAAAAATGGGCTGGCACAATCAAAGCTGATGGTAAAGTCACTGTTGTGATATTTTCTAACAGCTCGCTGAATATCAGTCAACAACACAGCCCACTCTAATTTACTGGTACCCAAGAAGTGCATCCAATCATGTGCACCTTTTTCCAGTAGACCATCATGGATTAGATTGACCATACGCTTCAGCACCAAGTGCACATCACACATGTTCTGTCCTCCCATGCCCCAGCCATTGAAATGGTTTTGGTATTTGTCTGGACTACAGTAATCCTTCATTAGATCATACCAGTGGTCAGCTTCGGCATGACTACTACCTTGTAGGACATTTAAGATTTTGGTATCACCGTATCTATTATTAATCCAGTACTCGTTGTTGAACTTGGTTGAGTTAACTGCATCGTCATAACTGTGGATACCACATAGTTTGGAGGCCTTGGGATCAAGGTAAGTCCAAGTTGGAATATCCATGGTCATGCCATAGGTGGCAATACCCATTTGCCACTTCAACACAGCTTCACGCTTTTTCTCTGCGGCCTTGTCTTTGGGGTTTGCCCATTGTCCAGGCCATACTCCTTTGGCAATCTGGAATCCACCTGAGTCAGCCAGCATAATTGTATCAGGATCTCTGTTTCGGACCATATCTTCTTTGGGATTGACCCTGGTAAGATCCAAGTCTGCATGTCCTGCTGAGTACAAACTATACTTGTAAGGGAACAAGGCTTTCTGGGGGTTAAGCCAATTCATCTGTTCCATGTCTGGAATACCAGCTGGCATACGAGCGGCATCGATGTAGTTTTCAGTTCGTTGTCGCCCTATGTATGCGGCATAAAAACTACTGATAGCTGGAAGGAATACAGCGTAGTCATTTTGATTGTCGGTAAAAGAATGTTGTTCCATTATGATTTTAGTATTAGTTCTAGACTTGAGTTAAATTGTAGTCTAGGTTCTCTATTGTAGACTTTTCTTAGAGCTTGCAATGCCAGCAGATGATCTGGATGCCCAGGGTCCATGACATCGTGATTGTCAAAGTCAGACCATGTACCCCAATTTTCTAACCTATTGATCACTCCGTCAAACCCAAACTCGGCGCATAAGTCTGCAAAGTTTTCCATGTCGTGCCAGTTGTCTGATTGTAGCACAAATGTCAACAGTACACTAGCCTTGGTTTGTTCAATTATTGATTTTAAATATTTGAAATTTTCAATCAACACTGACCAGCGTCCACCAAGTCTGACTTTTTCGTATACATCAGCACTGCCAGCATCAATACTGATAAAATATTGATTGATGTTTGGAACTATTTGACTCTTCTCCAGCTGTTTTATCAACAACAGCCCATTGGTAAACAATCTAAACTGTTGATTTGGTTTGGGTTGGAAATCGTGTAGCAACGGTCTCATGATAGCACTGGCCAAGGGATCGCCATTGCCGCTCATGATAATTTGACAAGGCTCATCAAACTCTTCTAGCAGGTTTACTAGATGTTTCACTCGAGCAAGTTTTTCTTCAAACACTGGACCTGAATCCAGCATGATCAGTCCACTGCGGCAACTAGGACATCGAAGGTTACAACTCTCATCAATGTTGATGCTGATTGAATAGTGATCGTGTGTGTGCTCAACTCTGTCCATGTCTATAATACGACAACGGTCTACAGCACAATGCGTATACTTTTTATCTTGTATATCTTGTTGGATTTCTTGTGCTATAGGATTGGTCCATACATCAGACAAGCGTTCAAATTGTTCGATTTTGCCCATGCTTATTGGTAACCAAGCTTCGCAAGAACAAATAAAACATTCGCCAGCCCAGTCAACAACCAACACTCTATCTGGAGCATTGCAATGGTTAGCAATTTCAAACCCTAATTGTTTATTCCGAGGAATAGACTTGTAAGTGAACTGCTGATGTATGGGTATATGTTTGATCACTTTGTGTGTGCTAATAAAATATATGTGTAAACACCAATGCCAGAATCCACTGTAACTTGGATTGCTCCGTCATCGCTGATTTGCATTACCTTGTCTCCGGTCAGTGTCAGGATGCTCATGATCTGTGCGGCTGGCCATGACCATGATCTTTTTAACGATCCTGTAACTCCTGGTTGGAATACAAAATTTCCAGCATGAGTTGATTGGTCTCCAAAGGAAAATATTAAATTTCCGTTTTCTGTTTTTGCTTGAAACTTGGTTTCTTCTGTATTGGCCTGCATCTGCATTTTCAAACGCTGAATACCTGCAACAGTTGGTTCAAACTCTACATGCCAATTGACTCCTTTGAATTTGGGTACCTTGAGTTTTTCTGCAATAACTTCAGGGGTCATAAATCTGTAGTCGTTCTTAAAGTCGCCTGATTTATTTTCAAAGTGCATGCCCACTGGCATGTCTACATCATTGCGATTTTGCCGTGTTATGGTAATTGATGCATCTTCTTTGTATTCTTGTAAATTTAAAATAACCTTAAGTTTACTAAGATTTGGCATGCCAAATGTGCCAATAAAATCTGGCACTGGGTTTTTAAATTTAGCTTGAACAACAACTCCGTGATCCTCGGCAATACCATCAATTGTGGTATCTTGCTCTGTTCCTGTAATTCTAACAAGATCAATGCAACCAAGGTCGTATGTGTGTTCAACTAAGTCTAGTAAGTAATCTCTCATGTGTTTTCCTTTGTGAAGAGTATTTAGATAATATAACAGGTTTACTGATTTTTTGCAACTATTCTGGCAAGACTTTGTCCGCCTCTGAGACTGGAGAGTTCGCCGGGTTTTGATATTTCCATCCAACTGATGCTTTCAGCATGATCAAATTGAGCATGTATTGTAAACCCTATGTCTGACACCAATTGTTTTATCACAACTCCGGGTGTGTAGCATCTGGCTCTGGCTTCTACCAATTTAACCCCTGCCGCTAGATCGCAATTGTTGTAGGTAAAAATCGTCATGCCGCCAGGTCTCAACAGCTGAAACATCTCAACCAGGTATTGGTTAATGACTTCAATGGTCTTGTATTCAAAGTAATCCATGCACAGTATCATGCCAATTTGCCCGACTGGTATTTTGCTTAACAAAAAGTCTGGTTCGTTTTCATCAACTATAATTTTTCGCAGTCTTCGTTGATATCGTTCTTGCTGTTGAAAAACCACAGGAGTTAGTAAGTCAATGTCCGAGTCTACCAGATACAACGGATCACTTGACACCATTGTGTTGATGTAGGGTCTAACACCTGGACGAATAATGATGCCTGGATATTTCCAATCAGCTACTACATTTAATCGACTTAAAAACAGTTCGTGCACTTCTTCGTTGATTTCAATCTGTCGATTAAGTATGTGATTAACTGTATCAGCTTTGGTAGTTTGATAAAACAATCTACTTCGGCGAAAGTACTCAGTTTCACCTTGTGCAATTTCCGCAACCACCTGCTTGCGCATTTCGTGCAAGGCTGGATGAATAGTGTCCATGGTTTGATCCAGCGTTTTTTTTATTTCTTTGAATTGTTCTTTGGCTGACCACTCTATGTCGGTAATTTCTATGTCACTGAACAGTAGATTTAACGCAACCTTGACGTTGTTTAGTCGTTGAATTTCATTCAGCGAATCAAGATGATTAAGATACTCTACTAATTTACTCAACTCTAACCGAGCTCGAATGCGATCACTCAACATGTTAAAACTCAAACAGTGATTGAAATGTATTTTCTGTGTTGGTGGCTGCCGCAATGTCCCAACCTAGATCGCCCAAGAGATTGTCAATTTTGCCGTCAATCACGGTGGCTTCCATTTCAGAGTCATTAAATGGCAATTCTTTAAACCACTGTGGTAAATGCAGTTCATCAGTGGGATAAGCAATACTGGTCCACCCCAGTGCATTTTGTTTTAGTTTACACACAATAACTTTCATGCCATCTACGATTCCTTGGCTGTACTTGTCATCGTTCATGCGTTTCATTGTATTCCAGTTGAGTGCGGCTCGCACATGCCCTGGCATGTTGGCTCGACCTTGTTGTTGTTCTTTTTTACCGTACATGGTCAAGTTGTTTACACGCTTGGGCGAACCTTTCTCCCATCCTGGACGCTCGGCAAATTTGTATTTGAAGTCTCTGATTTTTTCAATAATCAAAGATTTATCTACACCAGTGAGTACATCATTGAGAATATCACTCAAGAACTCTTGAATAATTTTTGGAGTATCACTGCGCTTGAGATCCAAGCCCATGGCCTTGACTTTGCCGGGTTTGCCATTGATATCAGTGCGCTTGCCTTCCTTGTCGATGATCATCACTGCATAACGCTTCTTGGTAATAAACAATCCTTTACTGGCAACTACCTCACGACCGCCTTTGATGACTGCGCCCATTTCTCTAGGCACATGAAATGCCTGTTCCATAAATCCCGGAAAGCTCTGATTCACTTGATCTGCAATGCTGTCATACAATGCAATGGCAATTTCTTTTGACCACTCTAGTGCTCCTGATTCAACATCCTTCTTGACTATTGGCCAAGCACTAAAATAACAACTGTCTGTGTCTCCGTATATGACTGCTTCTCCAGTGTGATCATACTTGCCAGTTATACACTCGTTGACATAGGCATCCATGTGTCGGGCAATAGCTCTACCAGTGAGTGTGGTCGACTGTCCAATGCGCTTGTCAAAAAATCTACAATGTGGATTGAGAATAGCACCATACAAACTGTTAAGATTAATTTTCTTGACCAGCTGTCGTTTGTCCCAGTATTCTTCTTCGGACTTTTCCGTGCATGTTTTTAATTTGGCCTGCATTTCCTTGCGCTCGGCATACCATCGTTTCAGCAAGCCAGGTATAATGGCCTCCGACTCATAGGTAAAGATAGTGCCATTGGCAGTCAGCATCCAAGGCTGATTGCTGTCAAAGATCATGCGCCAAATTTCAGCGGCACTGTTTACAGTTTCATTGCCATCTTGCCAGTCGATGGTAATTTCTGTTCCTCGACTTTGTTCCATGACAGCAGTATATTCTAAGCTACCAAATATACCCTCCCATGCCGCGGCAAAACTATCGCCCTTGTCCATTTTTTCTTTGATGTACCTGTCGGTCATTATTGGCCGGAGCTGGCCAATGATCGTTTCTGGTCCCATGTTGAGGGCTCGAATAGCCGAGGGATAGAGCGAGTTGATGTCAATTGAACCAATGTATTCGTGGATGCCTTTTTTGGGATAAGCAACATAGGCACCTGCGGCTTGTGTGTCTTCATCTGTGAGCCTTTCTTTTCTGTTGGGTACTACCATTCCTCTTTCGTGTGCTTCATTGATAATGGCCTGTTCAGTAACTGCTACTGCACCCATGGTGGTCGGCAACAGTACTGTATTCTCATGAGCCAGTGTATTGGCCAAGTCTAAGAATCTCAGTTTCTTATCAATGTTACTGAGCAATCGAACGTCTTGTCGATTGTATTCAATAAAAGTTCGCCAGTTTTGATTGTACAACTGGTCTAGTGTTCCCTCATAGGCAGTTTTAGAGCCAAGCTCTTCGTACTCACCAATGGCATCAAGGCTATAACTGTGTCGTTCTTCGTAGGTGTATTTGCGGTACAGTTGCATATAATCCATATGCACACGACCAATCAAATCATAAGTTTCGTTTTCTGCACCAAATCTTTCAAACATACGCTTCTTTGGATATTGCCCCCAAAGACAGAACCGTCTAATGTCGTCTTTGCTGAGTACTCGTATCACTCGATTGACTGTGTAAGGAATGTCATAGCCTTCACTGTTCCAACCGCTGAGCACATCTGCGTCTTCTATTAGATTAAGAAATGTATCTAATAAGTCTCGTTCACTGGTAAAAATAAATGTATTGTCAAACTCTGCGGCCAGTTCTTGAGCAGTTTCCATGCTCATGTGCCTGGGTGGCATGACCAATGTGACCAGCTGATCCAGCCAGTCTAGATATAGACTGATTGCAGTTATGGCATTGAATGCGTCTTCGGGTTTGCTGAAACCTTTTTCTGGATCAAAGTCTGTTTCGATGTCAAAGAAGCAAGTGTGTAGTTTGGGTGCATCTTGTCCTTTGTAATTTTCCTCCAAGCATCGAAATACTGGATTGATATCGCTTTCGTATATTTGATGATTGGACTGTATTCGTATCTCGTTGCGAAACTCTTTGCTGTTGCGTGTGCTGAATCTACTTACAGGTGTGCCGTAGATACTACGAAACTTTCCGCGAGGATCATCATAGTAAAAAATATAATTTGCCGGAAACTCTCGGTATTCTCTTCGGCCATCTCGTCTTTCCAGTACATGGATACGATCTTGTTTGCGATCAAATAGTGCGTCAATATAACTCATTTTACTCCTGCGGTTTATGGCCCGTTGACCTTGTTGCTTGCTGGTTACGCCAGCGACTCGCTAGTATATAATAATTTTTACTTATTGTCAATGACAACATTAGCCTTTGTTGATTTGTGTATAGTCTTTGGTCTTGAACAAGTCCACAGTCGGCAAGTATGATCCACATTTGCACAAGCCCTTGTAAGAATACTCAATTCGATCGCCAAGATCATAATTCCACAATGGCAAACTACTGAGATTTGAAAATAGTGTTTTTCCATCTCTCTGTACAGCATGTACAAAATCATCATGCACATGACGATGTCCGTGTTGACAGGTGTAATAGGTATTGCCCATTTCACTTGAGCCATAATAATCCATGACCCATTCAACTCCAAATGTGTCAGCAATATATTTGGGATTTTTCAGTGGCATTCCTGTGTTGATGACTGCCTTCAATGGCTGATCAAACTTGGGTTTGAGAGCGGCCATTCGTTCCAGCTTGTTGTAGTTGGCAATGAAAACAGTGACTCCGTGATCATTGATGGCTTTTATTTTATTACTCAAACTCACTGATCGGTCGAGTATCAATTGTGCACTGCATACCCATACTGCGGCATCCTCGGGTGTGCGATATCCAGCTTGCGTACTGCCAGGATCAGTGGATAGTATTCTATCAGTGCTGTCAACTCCCAAGGCCAGTAGTCCTCTTGCTGCCGGAGTCACATACTGCAACCATGATTCAATGTCAAACGGAAATGATTTTTTACTGGTGGTACTACCGCTATTTTGTACTAGAATTTCACCATGATAAAAATGCCCGTATGGTGGCAATTGCTGTTGCATCACTGCAACATCTTCAGGTGTTTTTTCTAGAAGACCATCGAGATCTTCAAGTTTGGTCACAGAATGATCACCAAATGCCCATTGACGTTGAGCAGTTGACATTCTTTCTAGTGCAGATTTAAAGTTTCTCAGTCGGTTATCTATGATGGCCTGTTGAGATATGGTGTGCAACAATGCCTTGGATCTCAACAGGCTCCTGAGTTGTTCCAGCATTAGACAATCCTGTATTCCAGTCTGGTCATGTCGTTGATTCGACGATTGCCGTGGTATGTTCCAGCTTCGGTTATGGATTTAGTTACAGTACTGTTGATCAGTAGGTTTGTGTAAGGTGCAATGGTTTTTGTATCAAGCCCAGGTAAACTTACGCCCACAATACTGGCCCTTGCACCAATGGCAACACCTTCACCAACAATACAGTCGTTGATGTAGCAGTAAGAAGCCACATGACTATGGTCATGCAATATTACATTACGCCCAAACTGGCAATAACAACTGATCACACAGTAATTACCAATATCAATGCCACTGATCAACATGTCGTTGAAGTTGTTGATAAATGTGCCACGACCAATTACAATATCCTTGTGCATGAGATTTTGTGTGCCCACAATGCTGAAGATTGCGGCCTGTCGATTGTTTAACTCTTGGATGATTTGTTTCTTAAGCACAACATCGCCGGTTACTGTAATGAATTGTCGTTGATCAAACCATTCTTGTGTCTGCGACTGTATGTGTTCCAGTGAGCAGATTTCCTTGAATTGATTGTCACCAAGTCGATCATTCATAAACTGTTGATTCAGTACCGTATTGCCTACAAAGCAAAGCGGTTTGCCTGAGTCGTGTAGTATGTCCCAGTAATTCATTATAGTGTTTTACCAACAGTTGTCAGAATGGTTTCTAACAATTCCTGCTCTTGCTGTGTCTTACCAAATTCAGCTTTGTGTGCAACGCGAATTGCTTTCTTAAGCACACTGGGCTTGACTTCTAGTTCTTCGGCAATTGCTTTGATAGTGTCAGCTAGTCCACCATTCAATGTTTCTACTTCGTGCATGACCTGCATGCCTTCGTTGATCAATTGTGTTAGTTTGATCTTTTGCTCGCCATTAAAAGTTTTAGTATACATTATTTCTCCTGAAAAATTTATTATACGCTTTTAAAATTGGCATGTCAAGAAAAATATTGCTCACTTTAACCAGTCAGGTAGCGAATCCGATTGTGGTAAGGCAGCAGCCGCCTACACGCCACGGTAACGAGTACCGGTCCTAAGGTGTGTTCTTTAAAAAGGTATCTGCAAATTTTTTGCAAATCTCTTGTATTTTTTTGTTTTGCGTGGTTTCAATGTGAAATTTCTTGTGTTGATATCTTTCGCTGTTGTCCTGTGTGGGATCTGAGTAGCCACAATACACCTTGTGTATGCCTAAATTGTCAATCAAGTCAGTGCAACTTTCGCTGTATCTCTCGTCCATGTGTTCTGAGCACGGACTACAAGTAGTGATGATGATACTACCTTTGCCGATATCACCAAACTGTTGATGATAAGCATCGACAGCGGCTCTTTCACCGTGTTTTCGTTTGCGATCATTCACATAATGGTTGACCGCACATATTTTGTTGTTGTCCATGTCCAACACACAACTGGCAACCATTCCGTAATAGTCTGGATCTTGTTGTTGCCCGCGAACAATCATCTCACATAACTCAACCAGTATGTTGTCTAATTTTTCGTAGTTGCGGATTTCAAAGTCACTTATTCTCATGCTACGAATATTTATCGGATGTCAAAAGGTTTCTACAGTTTCCCGACATTGCCCACTGGTATTGTACAAAAATGTAATACGCTCGCGAGCTATATTGAACTGATATATCATAGTGTGTTGATTACCAGTGGTGCTGTAGGTTGTGGTATCTGGTTCACCCAAACCCAACAAGTTGGGTGTGATCATGGTTGCCATTTGTGCCACTATGCTAGCATCACAGGGATAGACCTTGGTAGTTGTAGTGTTGGCAGTTGAATTGGGATCTCCAGCGCCACAAGCAGATAGTACTGCAATCGAAAGATATAAAATTTGTTTCATACAAACAGTATACTACCGCAACTTTCATTAAACAATGAATCGTTACTTGTTATTACTATTTGTTACAGCTATTACACTGGGCTATAGGGATTCCGGAAGCGATCGCGACCATCATCTTCCGGATACACTGGATATTCGTTTTCTCTCATTTACTTCTTGGGTTCCCACCAACGACCTGCGCCAAATGAACTGTCAGCAGTGTTCTTTTTCATCATGGTATTGCGTCCACTGGTGTTGTATACAGGCAATGCCCACTTGCCACTCTTGGTCTGCTTTAGGCCAATGGCTTTGGCATCATACTCGTCATCAGGGTTTACTTGATAGAAATAATAGCCTTTTAGCACTGGAGTTGATTGTGGTCTATTTTGTGCTTGCCAACGAGGATCATCTTCGTGTTCTATTCCAACATTACGCTCTTGCTCAAGATCA
>Ga0114959_10002497_pt1 | contig 15022 bp, 16 predicted proteins | sample C_130625_EF_Meta_FD_87317 | JGI IMG/M metagenome (GOLD analysis project Ga0114959, IMG submission 87317) | Freshwater microbial communities from Lake Croche, Canada to study carbon cycling - C_130625_EF_MetaG | ecosystem: Environmental > Aquatic > Freshwater > Lake | place: Lake Croche, Canada...
CTTATGAAGCTTCGTCCGTAGGATCGTAGCATTCACATTGTAATCGCTGTTCAGCAACTGAATGTTACACTCCTTTAGAGTTGCTGGTTTATCGGCGGTCCAAATCGGAGTCTTGAGATTCTGCGAAAGATACTCTAAGAGCCATGTGATCGTTGAACGCGCAAACTCTTCTGTAGGGATTCCTGTCATCTGAAATCCACCGTTCGCAAAGAGTTTTAGATTTGCTTCCTTCCAGAGTTCCTTATACTTCTGGCGAATGACAAGAGTTGACTGATTAAAGAATGTCTTCGCAGCGACGCGACGCTTAGTAAGAACATCGCGAGCAGACTGACCAACAACCGAATCACGATGTTCCATTTTTAGAATACCATTATCAGGATATCCAATCGGAATAATATGAGCAGGAAGTTGCTGGAAAAGCACTTGGAGATTAATAGGGGTTCCAAAACTTCCAGTTATAACCATCGTGCTGATCCTGTAGGGACTGATTGTGAGTGCGCTTGATTCCATTTTTATTCTTCTTGCTAGGAGGTGCTTAAACAGTTTATTCAAATTTGTGCACGCAGTTGCGAACTTCACAGATCCATTCGGTCATCATTTTATACCATATATCTTGCGGAATCACACGCAATACATCAGCATTTCCTAGTGGAATCGCTTTCATAAGTTGTTTCGCATCAATAATACCCATCGAAGCAAACGCAAAGAGAATCTGACTTGCGAGTTCTTTCATAAAACAGAATTTTGATTCACGCTCTAAGATTGATCGAATCTCATAAAGTGGCGCATGAATAATCTTATAAATAAACTTTGTTAAGACAGATCCACGTGTAGGGTGAAATAAGAAAGAACGAAGATCTGATCGAGTATACAGAGCATCGAGTGGCGCGATATCAATCGATTGGTTATCCATGATTTTTCTTACACGTTCTACGTGAACTGCTGGAGGTGGAGGATAGAAAGGTAGAACACAAAAGCGGTTCATGAGACTTACATGTAAACGACTGCTGCTATTACAAAGAAACAGGATACATAGTTTTTCGGCTGAGCCATTGAGAAGAGGGCGTAGAGAAAGTTGTGCCTGCTCTGTAAGCGTTTCTGCTTCATCAAAAACGATCACTTTCGCATTTGACTTTGATTCAAACTGAAAGATTGTAGTTAAGGTTGATCTCGCAAATGGATAGACTTTCGTGCGCACTGCTTCTAGACTTCTTTCATCTGAAGCATTAAGAAATAGAACACGACCAACCCATGTATTAGATGGACCAATCCATCGTTTACAGAACTCTTGAGCTGCTGTAGTTTTTCCTGACCCAGGCGGACCTACAAAAAGACAATGCCGAAGGCGATTTGGATACTTAATCATATCATCAAATAGTTCTTGATACGGTATAGAGGCCATTAAATACTAAAGGTAAAAGGTCTATAAGCCTAAAGGTCTGAACGCGTTGAAAATATAGAAATGCCGCCGCGCAAGAAGTCTGTAAAGAATACGGCCACTGAAGTCGCACCTGTCGTTGAAGCACCTGTAGAAGTAATCGCACCTATTGTAGATGTTGTTGAGGTAACGAGCAAGAAGAAGTCTGTAAAAAATACGGTCACTGACTCTACAGTTGTTGCCGCTGTAGATACAATCGAGCCTGTAGTAGGAAAAAAGAAGATTAAGAAGCCTATACAGATTGTAGCCCTAGTGACACCTGAAGGGATTGAAGGAACATTTCAACCTGTTGAGCAGCGTCGCTCATTGATTGCCCACCTCCAGATTCACAGTAATGAAGTGAACTTCAATGAAACAAACTTTCAATATGATCCGAATCCTCCAAAGCAGCCTGAGCCATATGATCTGAGTGTACAGGATTTGGCACCGTTTGAGTATGAAACAGCGATTCAAGTAGCAGAGGCTGCCAAAGATCTTGGTAAGCCGGTTCCTATTGCTGACCCACTTGGCAATCCTCAGCATGCTTCTGCTAAGGCAGATTTGTCTGAAACCGCACCCCTTCAACCCTTCTATCGCTGTAACTTGATGGTATCCTATCGTGATACAAATGAAACACAACTTCTTCCTGAATCTGTAGATGTATCTTGTTTCTGGTGCACAGAACCGTTTGAAGGACAGCCATGTGTGATCCCTGAACGTGAAGATAAGGGAACCTACAAGATTTACGGAAACTTCTGTTGCCCTGAATGTGGCCTTGCTTTCTTGCTCAATGAGTCTCTTGATCCTCACGTTCGGTGGGAGCGTATCGCACTCCTCCATCGTCTATATTCAAAGTGGTATACAAACCGTATTTTCCCTGCGCCTGCTCGTGAATCATTGAAGAAGTTTGGTGGACCGATGATGGTTGAGCAGTTCCGAGCTACACTTCATAGTGCCAGTGTACGTGTAGATATTCAGATGCCGCCTCTTGTGAGTATTCTGGGCACGATGGACACGAAGCCGATTGATTTCTATGACACGTCTGTGCGGAACTCTGCGAATGGTGTGGTCACGGAACGTATTACACGTGCCGAGGAAGGTCTGCGTCTGCGTAGAAATAAGCCTCTTAAGGATAAGGACTCTACGCTTGACTCATGTATGAAGATTTCAATCAAGTCCCGCCAACTTGGCGTTGAGGGGCAAATTTGAAGTTTGCGGCGCGAATAGGTAAACTACAAGTTACAATGGATCTCATTCAAAATCTGTTCTCTGAGTTTCGGGAAAAGATGTTGAGTGATCTGACAAGTATGGAGCGTCACATAAGCTATATCGTAGAGAAGGAGGGGCGGGGTCAGCCTGAGGGACGTGGTCATAAGGCACCAACTTCTTCTACGTGCGATTGCGAGTCAACAGAGGAGCGTTTCATGACCAATATGAATCATATTCAAAATGAGCTAACAGCTCTGAATATGAAGCTCTTTAGAGTTGAATCTGATAACGCATCTCTCCGCAGGCAGTTGAATGAAATGACAATGAGTCCTCCTCGTCTATCTGGTATGCGACCTGCTGGCCTTGAGGGTATCTTCATTCGTGAGCCTACAGCAGTTCAACCGTCACCAAGTCTCTCTCCTATCTCTGAAGTTGCTCCTACACAAATGCCTTTGATTCAGCGTCAGATGCGTCTTGATGTCCCTGAACCTGATGATGAAGCGCTAGAGGGTGAACTTGCTGAGGAAATGGGTGGGCCAGTTGATGAGGAGGCTGAGGAAGAGGAGGCTGAGGAGGAAGTAGTTGAGGAGGAAGAGCAGGATGCTGATGAGGAGGAAACGCTTGAGCTTGAGGAGTTCATTTATAAGGGAAAGACCTACTATAAGACACCTGATAATATGGTCTATCGCGCTAATGAGGATGGCGAGGTTGAAGATGAGCCGTTTGCGCGATTTGATCCAGAGTCGAACCGTCTAGTTCGGATTGTCTAACTATAGTATAGAATGGGTCTATGTCCGCCCGCTGTTGTTACAGCAGCAATCTTTACGGCAGTTATTGTATTAGATCTAACAAAAAAACAATATAGATTAGTTCCTTATCATTTTCTTAGTGGTTTTTTTTGTACAGCTGGTATTGGGTTCCTATGTAATGCTGCTGGCGATTTTATGGGATGGTGTATTCTATTAATCCCTTTTATTATTCTAATCACAGGATTTATTATTGCTTGGATAAATGCTTTCCGTCATCAACCGACCATAGAACCATGTACTGTATGCGGTTCTCCAGAGCCTTGTGGATGCCAGCGCTCTCATAAAAAATCACACCACTCCAAATCTAGTTCGAACTATTCTATAAATACAGAATTATCTATAAACTCATCAAATCCTACATGGAACTGGCCAAAGTTTAATTGGCACTTCCCGAAGTTTGATTGGCACTGGCCAACATTTAATGTAAATATGGAATATCATAAGCCCGCTAATCTTTATACTGGTATACCCTACCTAGATAAGGATGATGATGCCGTGTATCCGACGATTCCCAGCTCAGTTACTACAGTAGTGAGTCCTCCTGTGACATCGCTGCCTGGATGTAAAGCGGCTTAAAATCAGGTCAAAAAGCTATTCTAGAATGGCCGATCTTTTTTCCAACCCTACGTGGTATCTCACTCTTATCCGCCTAGCTACGATGGCGTCAACCCTATTTAACCTTACCACACGTCAAGTTACAAAGACAATTTCCTATGCTGTAAAGAGTCTTTCAACTGATGCGTATGTATTTTTTGAACATTCGACTGTGCCTGTTAAGCTCAGCGACTATAGTAAGTCTGTTCCTGGTTCAGCAAAGATCCATTACTATTTTGATAGAGATCAGATGACTTTATATGAGACCGGTTCTGATGATCAACTCTTTCGTATGAACTATTTCCAGTCTGTTCAGCTGTATCATGGTGATATCTGTCTTCATGACCTTTCTGATTTTTTCACATCACTTAGATGGCGTGTCTGCGAGAACTCAACCGCTGCTCCTGAGCTGATTCTTTGGATGGGTGTATGGTCTCTTCTCAATGGTATCTATCTTGATCGCACAACCGAGTTTACGATTCGTTTTACCGATCTAAGTGATGAGGAAACCTCAATCAATCTTTGGGCAACTGCTGAGAATGATTCAGACAATGAGGAGTTTGAGAAGTGGGCTGAGATTACACGTATCCAGACACGGATGACACGCACACTTCTACAGAATCCTACTACAGAGGTTCAGGCTCCGCCGTCAATAGTTCCTTTGTTCCCCGACGAAGAGCTTGATGGAGTGCTTGATGAGGGCAATGGGTCTCCAATCGTTCCTCAGCCCGGCGAACTCCTGCTACAGGAAGATCAGATGGATATGGAGGAACTCTAAAATTGAGTAAGAAAGAGGTTAAAGTAATCTTACAAAGGAATACTATGGAAATTACATTAAGCGGTATCTTACCGACAGGCTCCTGGACATTATATTTCCATTCGCCTGGAGAAAAGAAATGGTCAATTGATACATTTAAGAACATGGGCACAGTGAATACATGGGCAGAATATTGGAGCCTAGTAAATACACTCGAAGATGTAAAATGGGGTCGTGGAATGTTCTTTTGGATGCGTGGCATAGTGCCGCCTCTTTGGGAGAACTTTCAAAATATCAAGGGCGGTAGCTACAGCATGTGTATTGGAGCAAATGATTCGATTGATATCTTTCATCGCTATACGATCGGATGTATGATGGGCCTTACAACATCTAAGGAAGATACTATACAGGGGATTACCATAAGTCCTAAGAAAGGATTTCACGTCATTAAACTTTGGAACAAGGATGCTACGAAGTTTAATAAATCTGGTGGTTTAACAATTCTAGATTCACGCATTGTTCCGAGTGAAGTGCGTTATATGCCGCATGTTGAAAAGAAGATGTAAAATAAATGAAACTTAATATTGTAACCTCATCATATAATGATTTACACAAGTTAAATAAGCTTGTTGAGACAGTTAATACATTTATACAAATGCAGTTTATGTATAATAAACCACAAATAGATATACAGATATATTGTTATTGTAAAGATGATTCTTTACTCGAAAAAGAATGTATTTTAATAGAAACAAGACCAGGCATAAATTTTTATAAAATTCCAAATAATGGTCGCTGCGATTATGCCTTTTTTATACATTTAGTAAAAAACTATCATACTCATGCTGATAAAACAATCTTTGTTAAAATAAACTGGTTTGAAAACAATATTAATCTTTTAGAACTTCTTTCAGATTATATTGATTATGATTATGCACATGTTGGAACTCATAGGATATATATTGAATGGGAAGCTGATCAGGGAAAATTTTGTAATGAAATATCAAAAAATATAGAGTCTTTCTATAAATCATCAGACCACCCAAGTGGATTTACATATTTATCATATTATAATAAAGTGTATCCCACTGGACCTCGTCCTGGATTTATGCCATATTGGGCAAATGGACCTTGTTTTATTGTTTCAAAACGCCTGCTTTTACGGCATCCAATAGAAGTATATAAAAATATGGTGGATATATTTTATTTTGATGAAAACTCTGATATTGTTCAGCGCTTTAGAAAAATAGACCCAACTATGACGCTTGATAAGATTAAGTTACAATTTGGAATTCACGTTCATGAACTCTGCGGGCGATTTTGGAAAGTATTTTATACTCACCAACTGCCGCCTATGGATAATCTTTTGATTATGACATAGGTTAAACATTTATAGATAACCTATTTTTATTCACACCTTACTTATTCTAAGGCAGGTGTGAATATAGAAACAGGAGATTACACATTCCGCTTTTTGATAGATTATCTTTTAAATGTTTGTCTTTTATTTTTATGTTTACGACGACGTGTTTTTCCACCCCTTCCAAAGCAACGCTGAAAACATCCAGTGACTGAATCGCAGATCCATTCGCACATTCCTTTCCCTTCAATCTCCCTGCGAACAGAGTTAGCTCTGTTCCTAGCCTGATAGGCACTTCTTGGATCAGAAAAATCTCCTGGATTGTGACGAGGTATTTTACGATGAGTATTAATATTTGGTCCTCCAAGTTTTTTATTACGTGATGCCTGTGTATATAGCCTATTACCTTCATCGGGGTCATGTACCCCTTGAATATATTCCAACTCATGCCGAGATAATCCACTTAGATTTATACGACCAGGTGGATTTCGTGCCCCAGTATATGTGTTATGAGCAAATCGTACAGGTGAAGGCGATCTTCCTGGACGCCGACTCATTCTAATCTTACTGCTTATTCTTCATCGGTGCCAGCACAAGCTTGACTTCGCCGAGATTTGCCACCGTGTAGCGAAGAATGAGAGGGTAATCATTCTTCAGATACAGCTCAATCGACGGGCACAGACTTGTGCACTTCGTAAACAGCACAAGGTGCTTCAGTTGGAAAATACCCTGAACAATCTCACTTGTTCCTGCTATTTTCTGTACCTTCATCGTGCTGTTATTTTCACTGATTACAGTCTCCTGCTCAGCAAAATCACCAACACACTTGAATGTGAGATCTGATCCAGAAGAGGTGATCTCTACATCCAGCTTCTCTCCGAGGGCATTCATGTCGCGACAGATCTTCTGAATATCCGTGGACGGCATGTGGATAATGCTGGTAAAGTTGAGCGGCGGAATCTGGATATCCTCTACATCCGTGTCGAACAACTTCAGGAAATAGTTCGTCACGCGCGCCTGGTCCGAGTTCTCCATCCGGATCCCGAGCTTATTCGGATTAGAGGCTGGCAGATATAGCGTGAGACTGTCATTGTTACCCATAGTCTTGATGAGCTTGAAGAGATAGATCATGTTCACGCCGAGAACATACTTTGACGGGCAGTAATAAGTCTCAAACCGCTCTGATAGCAGCTTCAGATATACAAGAACCGTATGTGTCTCGTCTACAGAGATCACCTTGATTCCCTGACTATCAAACTCCAGATTCGCCTCCGTAAGGATTTCTTTAAGGGCCTCAATGAGCGTTCGGAACGCGCCGCTCTGAACTGTCTTGATTTCAAAAAGATTGCCGTTCTGATTCGGGCGATCGGTGATTGAACTCATCGCGTATTACTAAAGATGCCAGGGTCCATTGGTTTAGGCCAAAATTTACGCACGATGACCGGAGCTGCGGCGACGGCGTGTTTTACGCGCGCCAACACGCGACTTGCGATACTTAGCAAAGAGATTGAGTCCCTGACGAAGCGCAACAGGAGCTAAGAGAGGCGCATTCTGAACAACACCACCCATGATGGAAGGATAGAAGCCACCACGAACTGTTCTACGTCTGCGACCACCACCCTGTGTCATAGGAAGTCCCTGACGGAGGATGAGTCCAGTATGAACCTGCGCTTTATCAAGACCAGCAGAAGCGGACGGCTCCCGGTATCCAGGATTTGTGTAGCTGAGAGGCATACCACCACGCTGCTTGCGGTTTTTTCTTGTCTTGTGAGCAACCATTTCCTATTTAGTTGTTCTTTATTTTTGTGAACTACTAAATTTGAATGGTAAGCCCCCTCCCTTAGCCAGCACAGAAATAATGGCTGAACAGTATAAGAAGCACACTCACCGCGAGCACATCCTCGAGCTCCCTGACACCTACATCGGCAGCACGGAGACTGTAGATGAGACGCGTTGGGTATGGGATGTTGCTTCCTCTAAGATGATTCACCGCACGGTCCGATTCAATCCTGGCATTTACAAGATCTTTGATGAAGTGCTCGTAAATGCTCGCGATGCGATGGTTCGTTCCGCGGAGCCTGGCAAGACGCCCGTTAAGCATCTTGATGTTGTCTGTGGTTGCGTAGATGGTGTCTACACTGTCTCAGTAGAGAATGACGGTGACGGCATTCCTATTGAGGAGCACCCAACTGAGAAGGTGTTTGTTCCTGAGATGATCTTTGGTCATCTCTTGACTAGTGGCAACTACAATAAAGAGGAGGAGAAGATTGTAGGTGGTAAGAATGGATATGGTGCCAAGCTCGCCAACATCTTCAGCACTGCTTTTACGGTCGCTACTCGTAGTCCGAAGCACACTCTTGTCTATTCACAGACATGGCGCACGAACATGAGCATCTGTGAAAAGGCATCCGTTCGTAAGGATAAGGCGAAGGGTTATGTTCGCATCACCTTCTGTCCTGATCTGAAGCGTTTCCATGGCTGTTCTTCTGATGGAACTGATCTCATTCCCGATATGAAGATTATTCTTCAGACACGTGTCCTTGAAATCGCAGCTATGGCTGGTAAGGAGGTGAAGGTCAGCTTCAACGGTGTCCATATTGAGACAAATACGTTTGAGAAGTTTGTTCGCCTCTTCACCCGTGATAACGCGACACTCTCGTATGAGCGTTGCGGCGTACGCTGGGAGGTGGCTGCTGTTCTGACTCGCTCTCTCTTCAGTGAGGATCAGGGAACTCCTGAGGATCGTCATATCAGCTTCGCTAACGGCATAAATACTCGCAAGGGTGGTAAGCACGTAGACACTGTTCAGCGCCATGTTCTTGGTGATATTTGCGAGTCGGCTATGAAGAAGCGTAAGCTTGACATCAAGCCTTCGCAGCTCAAGGAGGCGGTAACTCTCTTTGTAAATGCCACGATTGTGAATCCATCATTCGATTCACAGACAAAGGAGTGTCTAACGACACCTGCCGCAAAGTTCGGTAGCCAGCCTCAGTTCGGCGGAAAGCTAACGGAAGGCCTGATCAAATCAGGTATTCTGGATGAGGCTCAGGCAATCCTTGATGCGAAGCTAGCACGTGAAGCAAAGAAGACGGACGGCGCGAAGCGCAAGACACTCCGTGGTCTGCCGAAGCTGGAAGATGCTCTATGGGCGGGCACAAACAAGTCATCTGAGTGTACGCTCATTCTGACGGAGGGAGATTCAGCAGCTACCAGCGCAATCACTGGTCTCAAGGTCGTTGGCCGTGAGAAATGGGGTGTCTTTCCTCTCAAAGGTAAGATGCTGAACGTCAAGGATATCTCACTGGATAAGTTTAACAAGAATGAGGAGCTCACAGCGATTAAGAAGATCCTGGGCTTGGAGCAGGGTAAGAAGTATAAGAATATTAAGGAGCTACGGTATGGTCGTGTAATGGTGATGGCAGATCAGGATGCTGATGGCTCTCATATCAAGGGACTTCTAATGAATCTGTTTCACACTGAGTGGACGGAACTTATGCATCTTGGATTCATCTGTTCGCTGGCTACGCCTTTGCTGAAGGCATCGCGGCGCAGTGAGGTTCGCCCTTTCTACAACCAGTCTGACTTTGAGGACTGGAAGGCGAGCTTGGGACCCGATGGCACGAAGGGTTGGAATCTCAAATACTACAAGGGACTGGGCACGAGCACGCCTGCCGAGGCTCGTGAGTGGTTTGAGAATATTCATGATATTAAGTTCATCTGGGACGAGCGCACAGAGGATTCCTTCTCCCTTGCTTTTAGCAAGAAGCGTGCGGATGATCGTAAGCAGTGGCTCAGCACCTATGATCCGAAGCGAGTTCTAAGTGCGACTGGAGGTGAGATTGGTTACACCAAGTTCATCAATGATGAGCTTATCCATTTCAGCAATGCCGATAATATTCGTAGTCTGCCGCATCTGATGGATGGTCTCAAGCCGTCGCAGCGCAAGATTCTATTCGGTTGTTTCAAGCGGGGACTCAAGTCAGAAGTCCGTGTCGCACAGCTGGCAGGATACGTCAGTGAGCATGCTGCCTACCACCACGGTGAGGCAAGTCTGACAGCTACTATCGTTGGTATGGCTCAGACCTTTGTAGGATCTAATAACATTAATCTGCTCGTGCCGATTGGACAGTTTGGTTCTCGCCTAATGGGTGGTAAGGACGCAGCATCTGCCAGGTATATTCACACGCAGTTGGAGGCGATTACCGATGTAATCTTTCGTAAGGAAGATCATAATATCCTTACGCATATCGAGGATGATGGTCTAGTCGTGGAGCCTGAGAACTATCTACCTGTAGTGCCTCTGCTTGCGATTAATGGTTGTGTAGGGATTGGCACTGGATTTAGCACTGATATTCCTCCGCATAATCCTGAGGAGATTGTTGCGTTGCTGCGCGATCGCCTTGATCTGAAGCGTGAGACTCTTGACGGCGTAGAGTTGAAGCCGTGGTGGTTCGGTTTCAAGGGCTCTGTTACCAAGCTTAATGACACTACCTGGATCACTCGCGGTCTCTATGTCTGGGATGATGAGAAAAAGACAGTTACTGTGACAGAGCTGCCAGTTGGCACGTGGACAAAGGACTACAAGACATTTCTTGATGAGGTGGCGACGGCTGCGGATCAGAAGGCAGCACCTGATGGCAAGAATGTTCTGAAGGGATTTGATGACCTGTATAATGATGTAGAGGTGAAGTTTATCTTGTATCTGGAAGCTGATTACTACGAGGATGCGAAGGCAGATACAGATGAGTTTGAGAAGCGTTTCCGTCTGACGACGAGTTGGAGGACGAGCAATATGGTATGTTTCGACACGAATCTACAGATTGTGCGCTATACAAATATTGGAGAACTGTTGGAGGCATACTTTGAGCCGAGACTGGGCGCATATGAGGCACGTCGTCAGCGAGAGATGCAGCGACTCCAGGATGAGGTTACAGAGGCAGATGCGAAGGCGCGATTTCTTCGGGCGGTGCTTGCGGGCACGATTGAGCTACGAAGGGCGAGTGATGATGAGATTGTTGGGGCAATGAAGACTCATGGTCTCCCTCCGCTTTCTGGACCAACGGCACCCGAGGCAGTGGACTCGTATGAGTATCTGCTGCGGATGCGCATGGATCGCGTAAAGGCGTCAGCTGTTCAGGAGCAAGAGATGGCTGTAATGAAGGCACAGGCGAAGTATGATGAACTCGCTGCTACAACCGCAGCTGATATGTGGCGTGAGGATTTGACAGCCTTTAATGATGGCTGGCAGAAGCTCAAGGTTGTGAACGCAGGTGGATCCAGTAAGGGAATCGTTCACACGGGTGTTAGGAAGTTTATTAAGAAGGCTCCTGCCGTAACAGTTACGAAGGCCTAACGACGCTGAGAATACTTTCTAAGTTTCCTTGATTTACGAACACGTTTTTTTCCACCTGCTGACTGTACAGCTGGAGAACATATGGACATCATATCAGTGTAGGCTTCATCGACGTTCTCTTTCACATTATTGTTAGGAGCTGTAGCATCTCGCATATCTTCCCACGAATCTTGAAGAAGGCGAAACTCGGAAGTTACAGCCTTACAACGCGCAATAAAATCCGCTGGGGTTGTCGGAGCGGCCATCTAAATTACATATACGGATTTTGAGGAAGTGACTTGGTGCCAGCACGACTGAGATTTACTGATTGTGAAAGTGGAACTGGCATATGACTTATGTCCTGTAGATAGTAGTGATAATGGTCAACTGCGCTCAGAATATGAGGAACTGACCAATCAACTACGCGTTGATCAAGTTCAGTCACCTGACCGGCAACATCAAACGTAGCATTACGAGCATATTGGTAATACATGGCACGCATAATCATTTTTAACTCATCTACAGACTGATCATCAATCACGTATCCTTTTGGTTGGCTCTTCTCAAACACTGTTTTACGGATTGAGTTTTGAATAGTCTGGATGTTTTCGCGGGAAAAGAAGAGTTTACTTACCGGCGTCGTTTCCCAGTTACCCCTGATCATATCCGTTTCAAAGTTCTGTTCCGAAGTGGTTTCATATTGATATCCCTTGAACTCGGAAGGGGCTGAGCCACCGGCAGACGTTCGCACAGAAAGAGAAATGCGTCCATTTTCTCCGTTTGTGCCGTAGCTTGATAACGGAAGTTCAAAATCAGGTCGGTTTGCTGCCATCCTTCGTTCTATCCCTGATTCTTTTTTTTCCGGCTCCAAATAATTTTTTTCTAACGAGCTTGTATAATACAATGACCTCTGTTCTTGGACGTATGTCGAAGCAATCTCCTGCGGATGGCGGCTTTTATATGCCCCTCTCTTCCCTCCAGAACGTGATCTATGCCGTTACCTACGGCGCGGGCAGCGGTGGCAGCTTTGCCCAGGGCACGCTCACTACGGCCGCTTGGGCCACGCTGACGTACAACGGCAAGGCCAATCCCTACCTGTCCTCAGTCAACGGTGCCGGTGCGGGTCTGCTCAAGGACATGGGCAAGACGCTCATCAGCGCGAACCGCACGTTCCGCAAGGTCCAGCTCGTGAACGCCAGAATTGACGGCCAGTCAACGAACGGCGTCGCTGGCCAGAACACCTACCAGACGGCTGGCACTGTGCCGTCTTCAGACTTCCTTACGGGCTTCATCGAGCTCGGCTTTGAGGGCCAGGGTGTGCCGGCGCCGGTTGCGCAGTTCGGCCGTTAAACAGTTGCTGTGTAGATACACTTTGTTTAGTAAACTCTTCTTTCTATTTTTTCTAAAAATAGAAAGAATCAATCGATAATATGAGTAATCAAAATCTCCCGGTTTGTTAGTAGATGAGTAGCCTTCTTGGAGTCAGTTACGGATTAATAGTCTATGTTCTTTTTGCCTTTGGCGTAGGAATTGGTGTGCCATATTATTTTATGCAACAACAGAAACTCTATGCTGCTGGAGGGTTTGCGATCGCCGCTATCGCATGTTTCGTATACTTTGGGATGCGCTGGTTCACCGGCCTTGAGTTGAGCGCAACTCTCCTCCCTACAACAGCTGGGATGACTTCCTGGCCTCCACAGATTAACTATTGCCCCGATTTTATGAGCCTACTATCAAGTGGAACAGGAGTAAATACAAAGTTCTGGTGTGTTGACACAATGGGTGTTTATCCGCAAATGATAAGCGGTGGCGGACATTACACAAGTGGCACGCCCACATCAGCCAATGCCCTTCTCCTTGTAAAAGACGCCAAGGCTTCTGATTATGCGACCACTTTTGTAGGGCCTCCCTATAATGGTATAACCTGGGAAGGTATTTATGATGGTGTAAGTGCCTCATCAAATAAGCCGACCTATCCGCCTTTACCGAAGTAATAATTTGATCTTTTGGTGGTCTAAGAAATAAGACATAGAAAAAGGTAATGTCTGATCTTATCTGTCTCCATCCAGATTTAGAGTCTAAACTCAAAACCTGGATTGAAAAACGACCCACTGCTGCTGTGCTCTTATATGGAGCTCCTGGTGTAGGAAAAACTACAGTAACGTATCGTCTCTTTCATGGAAAAGGTCTGAAAGTTGTAGAGTTTAATGCTAGCCATACCCGCTCAGGAACCTCTTTTCGGAAAACGATTTTACCTCTATTATGTCAAGGAGGTGTTTTAGAGCAGATGAACACTGGGAAAAAGGGTGGTATTGGTGTTCTTCTTGACGAGATTGATGGACTCAGTTCAGGAGAAAAAGGTGGACTTTCTGAACTGACAAGTTATTTACGTTCATGGAAACCTGAAAACCCTGGCAATCCTTTGATTCTTATTAGCAATAGTCTAGAGAATCGTAGTCTCTTACAGATTTCAAAACTCTGTACAACTTTTGAAGTCGGTCCAGCACCGCGGCGTATTGTAGAAGATTGGCTAAAATGCCAGATCCCTACGAGCTGGGAACGGGGCTCAGAACTTTCAGGTGATCTTCGGGCACTAAAGCGATTCGTTGCTGGTCTTGAAGAAGAGACAGAACTCAGTGAGTTTCCCGAGGGTGTTCTTCCAATTGCGTGGTGGTGTCTATGGAATCCATGGGAAGCATATATGGAACTGGACATAGAGAATAATGAGGGCAATCTAGCTGGACTTGTTGCTGCAGAAAATCTACCTGAACGGCTCTATGCGACACAGAAAGATCCTGACCTACTTTGGAAGGAATATCTAGGATTGTTTGATAGTCTAGCGGAGTCAGATCGGGCCGATTATTGGGCTTTTTTCTACCAGTGCTGGAACTTATTACCGTTTTCACATTCTCTCAAACTCAAGAATCTGGGAATCCATTTAACACAGTATGATCCGATTGCGGAGGGTGCCACGATTCCTGAATCAAATACTCTTCGCTATACATCTGTGTTGACACGGCAATCAGGAATGTTTAATGCCTGGAAACTTCTGTGTGAACTTTCAGATTCACGCGGAGTTCCGATTCGTCTATCCTCTATGGGTGCCGACCTTGAGTTACTTCTTGGAGAAGGTCTCAAGCTGGACAGAAAACGGAGGTTGAATAATCTACGATTTACAACGGCGACTGTAGGGATTTTATAATCTTCTAACTGCGAACTTCCCCGCAAGGGGTTTGTTCGCAGTTATCAACTGCGAACTTCATCAGGATGTACTAACTTCACAACATTGAGTGGCGTCTTCCGTCCAAGACGGTAGGCACGACCCAATATCTGCTTCTCTTCTTCCGCTGTCATCGCGTGCCAAAGCACAACATACGTTGCTGCCGTGATATTCAGACCCGCACCCGCATGCGCAGCATTCAGTAAAAGAACACGTGTCTTTCCCTCCTCAAAACTTGTCAAAAGATTCGCAACAATATCCTTGGATCCCTTCACAGTCTGAACTGTAACAGAATCAGCCGCTAAACGTTCATACATCATCTGA